>Ga0208645_1000378_pt1 | contig 50268 bp, 50 predicted proteins | sample VirMetDEL_Sep_01_FD_184519 | JGI IMG/M metagenome (GOLD analysis project Ga0208645, IMG submission 184519) | Aqueous microbial communities from the Delaware River and Bay under freshwater to marine salinity gradient to study organic matter... | ecosystem: Environmental > Aquatic > Marine >... | reverse complement strand
CCGACCAGCATGAGAATCTTCTTGGCAGCCATGATCGTCTCCTGAAGGTAGGTGGAACGAACGCCATTATTCGCCCCTGTTACTTCCGACAGGTAACAGCCGGGTACTACTCCCCGCCTTGCCGGAGATCAGATACCGACCTTGTCCAGCGACTCACCGATCGAGCGCCAGAAACCACGCTGCGGCCGCTCCGGCTCCTGATCGCTGGCCTCGATACGCGCCAGCGGCTGAACCTGGCGGGTGGCCCTCAACTCGGTCTGCGCCAACTCGGCTGACACCAGCTGCAGCGGGCCTTCGCCAGCGCCGCCGGGCACAACGCCGCTCGGGGGCGGGCCGTCCTCGTCGTAACGCAGGTAGTAGGTGGCGCCGACTGCAGCGTCGAGGGTGAAGCTGGCGATCAGGGTGAAGTCGAACGGCCCGTCGGCCAGCAGCGTCCAGAAGCTGCCGGCCAGCGGCCGGCGCATCTCCAGCTTGTAGTTGGCGGCATCGAACTCCAGCACCAGGTAGCCGTTGCTGGGCAGGCTGCCGATCAAGCGGTTGTCGAGAAACAGCCCCGGCGCCTCCAGCTCCTGGTCGGCCCAGTCGTTGCGCGGGCGGTAGAGATAGACCAGCGCATGGTTCTCGTCACTGAGCCTGTGAGGCGCGAAGGCCTCACCTTGCGTGGCACCGAAGAAAGCACCCGGGGTGGAACAGGCGGCCAGCAGGACGATGGGCAGCAACCACAGCAGACGGCGCATCGGTCATTCCTTCTGATGATGATGCAGCGAGCTTAGCCGCGCTGTGCAGCGGCGGCACCCGACGAAAGTGCGGCCCAGCGCTACCCGCCCGAGAGTCGATCAGGCGAACGAAAAAGGCCGGCATCGCGGCCGGCCTGATGGTGTTTCCGTGCGACTCAGAGTGCGTACTTCTGCAGGTTCGCCATCATCTCCTTGAGCGCCTCGACGTTGTCCGCCGGGTGCGCAGCGCCCTCGAAATCGCAGATGCGTTGCCACTGCGCCGCCACGTCTTCCGGGCTGAAGCCCGCCTTGGGATCGAAACCGGCGCCCAGGCTGCGCTCCCAGCGCACCTTGCCGATCCAGCCGCCGCCGACTTCGAACAGACCGCCGCTGTCCTGACAGGCCGCACTGCCCAGGTACACCACCAGCGGGCTGACCAGCTCGGGCCCCAGCTGCTCGAACACCTGCGGCGGGATCAGACCTTCGGTCATGCGCGTGGCACCGGTGGGGGCGATGGCGTTGACCAGGATGTTGTTCTTGCGGCCTTCGATGGCCAGGGTACGCGTCAGGCCGTATAGGCCGAGCTTGGCCATGCCGTAGTTGCTCTGGCCGAAGTTGCCGTAGATACCGGAGGTGGACGAGGTGAAGATTACCCGGCCGAAGTTCTGCTCGCGCAAATGTGGCCAGGCCGCGTGGGTGGTCTTGTAGGCGCCTTCGACGTGGACCTTGTAGACCAGATCCCAGTCGGCGTCCTCCATCTTGGGGAAACTCTTGTCGCGCAGGATGCCGGCGTTGTTGACCAGCACGTCGATGCGGCCGAAATGATCCAGCGCGGTCTGCACGATCTTGTCGCCATCGGTCACCGAGTCATGGTTGGCCACCGCGCTCCCGCCAAAGGCGCGAATCTCTTCGACCACCTTGTCGGCAGCCGAGGCGTTGGCCCCTTCACCGTGGGTGCTGCCGCCGAGATCGTTGACCACCACCTTGGCGCCATGACGGGCGAACAGCAGCGCATGGGCACGACCCAGGCCACCGCCGGCGCCGGTGACTATGACTACTTGATCTTCGAAACGGATGGCATCGCTCATCGGCAGCTTCCTCGGGCAGGTTGTGAATGCGCCGAGTGTCAGGCAGCCCCGCGTGCTTCACAAGGCGCGCGGGGCTGCTGAATGACGGCCGATAATGCGACCTTATGCGGCTCAGTTACCAGTGCCGGAACCGGAACCCGAGGACCCTGAGCCCGAACCGTTGCCGCCAGTACCATCGCCCGACCCGGCACCCTGACCGCCCGGGTTGCCCTCGGTGTTCGGCCCTTGAACCGGCGGGATACCATCCTCGTCATCGGCCGGAGGCATCGGCTTGGTGTCGTCCGGCGTCGTCGGCATGGTAGTGCCCGTGGAGTTGCCGCCACTGGGCTCGGTATCGGCAAGAGCCGGCAGCGCCATCGCGCCCAGAATCCCGCTCAGCAGCAGTGCAGATAACGTCTTGTTCATCGCTAACCTCGACTTTCCTGTGAGTGACACAGTTACTGAGTCGCTCACGAAGACCGAGGTTCGACAAAAATTATTCGAGCGCCCGCCCCTGCTCAGACCATGCGGATCAGGCTCAGGTGGTTGTAAAGGTGCAGCACGTGCGCCTCGGCGTATTCGGCATGATCGAGCGCACCGTAGGCGAAGTGCGGCTGTAGCTCGCCCTCGTGAGCGGCGAAACGTTCGAACGCCACCTGCAAGCGCTGCAACGCCTGCGCCTGACTGGCCGGCTCACTCAGAGCAGCGGCGCCTGGGATCGCTTCATCCAGCGGATGACGCATCGCCCCGCGCGCACTGAATACGGCGAACGCCGCAGGGCCCAGGCTGTGGCGAAACCAGGCCGGCTTCAGCTCGGGGTAACCGTCGATGCAGTAGTCGATGCTCTGCGCGCAGTGATTGAACACCTCGCTCGGGCTCCAGCCACGAATGCTCTGCAGCGTCTTGCCGTGCAAATCCGCCAGGACCTGGCGCGCGCCCTCCAGGCTGACGACTGCCGGTCGCGGCCCCGCTGGCAAGGCCCAGTAGCCGACACCGAGCGCGGCGACGCCGCCAAGTGCAGCGCCTTTGAGCAGGGTACGTCTACGCATGCGCGCTCCTCGCATCGCGAAACTGCAGGTAATGATCGAGCACGGCGGCTGGCGCCTCCAGCTGTGGATAGTGGCCGATACCGTCGAGCAGCACCGTGTCGGCGCCGCTGATCAGCTCACGGTAACGCGCCACCATGTGCGCGCCGGAGATCGGATCGAAGGCACCATCGATCACCCGCATCGGCAGCGTCGTGGCCTGCATCGCCGAGACCCAGCGCTGGCGCTGCTGACGCCGCTCGGGCATGTAGCGAATCAGGCGATGCATCACCGCCGGGCCATCGTTGTAGGCCACCAGTTGCCACAGGGCATCCAGCTCGGCGTCACTGGCCTGGGTGTGCGGGCCGAAGATGCGGGCAAAACTCTGCGCCAGCTTGCGCCGCGAAAACAGGCGCCCGATCAGCGGCCCCAGTGGCCCGAGCAACAGCTTTTGCACCCGCACCGGATGATGCGTCTCGGGGAACAGGCCGCCATTGAGGAACACGCAGCTCGCCAGCTGCAGCCGCCCCTGCTGATGCCGCGCGATCAGCTCCTGGGCGACGCTGTCGCCATAATCGTGGGCCAGCACGTGCAGCGGGCGTTGTTCGCCGACATGGGCCAGCAACGCCTGCTGCAGATCGGCCTGTTCCAGCAGGCTGTAGGCATGCCCGCGCGGCTTGGCCGAATAACCGAAGCCGAGCATGTCGCAGGCAATCAGCCGGTAGCGCTCGGCCAGCGGCGCCCACAGGCGGTGCCAGTCCCAACTGGCGGTGGGAAAACCGTGAATCAGCAGCAGCGGCTCGGCGTCGGCCTCACCGGCCAGCCAGTAGCGAATCTGCCGACCGGCGAAATCCAGCGTCAGCGCCCTTGCCCTCCAGTCATCCAGCTCGATCCCTGGCAAACCCGTCACTGGTCATAACCCGGCATCTGCTGGTCCAGCTTGCGCAACAGTGCCGGCCACGGCAGCGCTCCGCCCATGCCCTGCGACGTCTTCATCACACCCGCGACCATCGCCCGCGCACCGTCGAGAATCTGCTGCGGAATGTGGATCAGCGCGGCACCGCCGCTTTGCGCCATGACCTGGATCTCGCAGGCACGCTGCAGGATGAACATGCCGAGGAAGGCATCGGCAATGCTGCCGAACGCGGTCAGCAGTCCGTGGTTGGGCAGGATCATGAAGTTCTTGTCGCCCAGGTCCGCCTGCAGCCGCGCCTTCTCGTCATGATGCAGCGCCACCCCTTCATAGCCGTGGTAAGCCAGGCTGGAGAGAACGAACAGCGACTGCTGCGACAGCGGCAGCAAGCCCTGCTGCTGCGCCGACACGGCGATGCCGGCTGGCGTATGGATGTGCAGCACGCACCCGACGTCCTCGCGCACCTCGTGCACGGCACTGTGGATGGTGTAACCGGCCGGATTGATGTCGAACGGGCTGTCCATCAGCTTGTTGCCCGCCAGGTCGACCTTGACCAGGCTCGACGCGGTGATTTCGTGGAACATCAGCCCGTAGGGGTTGATGAGAAAGTCCTCGGTGCCCGGCACCTTGGCGGAGATATGCGTGAAGATCAGGTCGTCCCAGCCATAGAGGGCGATAAGCCGGTAACAGGCGGCGAGGTCGACGCGCGCGCGCCATTCGACCTCGGACACCTGATTCTTCACGGCAGGGAGCTTCAGCGGAGCATTCACGGCGGTCACCTCGATATTCTTGTTGATCGGTGGTGTCCGCAGTCTAGCCAGGCGCGTCGCCGGCGATAGTTGCCCTGGCAGCCATGTTGATGGCTTTACGGGTCACGGCGCCGATGCGCCGCGGGGCGATAGGCAGGTATTCGCCGTCTTTATCGGCAGTAGCCAACCTCGGGCAGGCGATCAGCCCGAGGTGTCGCGAGGCTGCGCGTCAAGCCTTCAGCGCGGCAGCGAGCTCGTGCAGCCAGGGTTCGGCATCCGCTTCCGGGGTCACCGTCTCGCTGGAGTCCAGGCGCAGCATCTGCGCCACTTCGCGCAGGCCCAGCTCGGCATACAGCTCGCGTATCAGCTCGCCGCCGCCGCAGAAGGTGTCATAGCTGGAGTCGCCCAGCGCCAGTACTGCAGCCGGCTTGCCGCTCCAGGCCGGCAGGCGGTCGCGAATTTCGCAGTACAGCGGCAGCAGGTTGTCCGGCAGTTCGCCCATGCCGGTGGTGGACGTCACGGTGAGGAACGCATCCGGCGCAAAGGCCAGCAGCTCCTCGAGGCTCATGTTCGACTTGTACCAGGCATCCAGCCCGGCGGCCTTGAGCAGGCGCTCGGCATGACGAGCGACTTCCTCGGCCGTGCCGTAGACCGAGCCCGAGAGAATGGCGACTTTCATGACAACTCCAGAAACAGGAAAAACGCCGCGCATTATGCCGCAAGTGGACAGCCCGACCCGATGTTTTAGAATGCAACGCACCTCCATCGCGGAACCGGACCCATGATCAATGCCAAACTGCTGCAACTGGTAGTCGACGCCTCCAACGATGGCATCGTGGTGGCCGAGCAGGAGGGCGAAGACAATATCCTGATCTACGCCAACGCGGCGTTCGAACGCCTGACCGGCTATACCTGCGATGACATCCTCTATCAGGACTGCCGCTTCCTGCAGGGCAGCGACCGCGCCCAGCTCGGCCTGCAGGCCATTCGCGAAGCGGTCAAGGCCGGCAAGCCGTGCCGTCAGATCATTCGTAACTACCGCCAGGATGGCAGCGCCTTCTGGAACGAGCTGTCGATCACGCCCGTGCTCAACGAGAGCGATCAGCTGACCTACTACATCGGCATCCAGAAAGACGTCACCGAGCAGGTCGAAGCCAAACAGCGCGTACGCGAACTGGAAGCGGAAGTGGCCGAGCTCAAGGCCGAACTGACGCGGCTGAGAAGCTGACGAACGGCCAAAACTATCCTCCGGCAGCGCAGTCAGATGAGTTTGTTCCCATGCAGTCTCATCCCATGCAAAGCGACCCGCTGCTGACTCAGGACGAACTGGATTTCATCCAGAAGATCGTCTCCAAACCTGCGCAAAAGCGACGCACCAATGTTGCGCCGCAGTTGACCCTGGGCGAACAACTCAATGAGCTTCTGGCTCGCCTCGGCGGCGAAGAACAGTTGAGCCTGGACACCCACACCGACCAGCAGCACCTGAGTTTTCCCCTGCACCTGATTCAGGATGGCCACAGCCAGTCGCGTCTGGAGCTGGGCGCACCCTTGATCTTCGAACAAGGTGTGAGCGAACGTCCCTGGCGCCTCGTGCTGCCCATGGCGCTGACCCTGCTCGACAGCAGTGATCGCCCCAGCGGCCTCAAGGCGCTGGAGTTGTCGAACAACGGGATGCGGGTGAAGTACAGCAAGAGCGGTACGCCGGCCAAGGATCAATTGCTGCAGCTGCTGCTACCGCTGGGGCAACGCGTGCAACTGCGCGCCCAGCTGGTCAGGCGCGTCGGCCAGACGCACTACGCCTACACCCTGCAAACGCTGCATGCTGAAGATGAACAGACCCTGCGCCAGTACCTGTTCGAGCAGCACAGTGAACTGCACCTGCAAACGGCGGCGGTTGGCTGAAGCGCCGCTTCAGGTGTCGAGGTGACCGGCCAGAAACTGCTGCAGACGACGCTGCATCAGACGCCCTTCATTACCCAGACAGGCAATGGCCGAGCCGGCCAGACTTTCCTCCGCCAGATCGGCACTGTCACCGGCCAGCAACACCGGGCATTGCAGCCCCAGCGCCAGACGTGCCAGCTGCCGCGGAAATTCCTCGCCTGGCGGCTGATTGCTGAAGACCACCAGCGCCTGCGGCTGCATGCGTTCGCAGACCAGCGCCAGGTCGGTCAAGGGTACTCCGGGGCCCATCACCGTCACTTCGATGTCCTGACTGCCCAGCAACAACGCGGCAACCAGCAGCTCCAGCTCCCGGCAGTGGCTGGGTAAAGCCACCAGCAAAATACGCTCGCGCGAATCATCACGCCCCAGTTGCAGGCGCTGCAGGCAGCGTCCACGCAGGAAGCCGTCGAGCATCAGCCACTCGCCGCGTTGGCCCACTTCGTCCTGACGCAGCAACAGCTCCTGCCAGACCGGCATGAAGATGTCCTGAAACACCACCGGCAGCGGATAGCAGGAAAAAATCTGCCCGTAGAGGCGTTCCAGGCGAGGCTCGTCGAAGTTCTGCAGCGCACTGCGCAGCTGCTCCTGCCACTGACTCCAGTCGTCACCGCTGACTTCGTTGTAGGCGGGCGCAGCGGTGCTGCGACTGCTGGCACTCTTGGCCAGAATCGAGCCTACCTTGCTGACCGCGACGCCGCGCTCGATCCAGGCGAGGATGCTGCGTACCGCATCGATATCGGCTTGCGAATAGAGGCGATGGCCGCTGTCGGTCCGTGTCGGTTGAATCAGGCCATAACGCCGCTCCCAGGCACGCAGGGTGACCGGGTTGACGCCGGTAAGACGGGACACCTCACGGATGGGGAACAGCTCTTCCTGCTTCAACGCGCTGGACGTAAGCGATGTGACGGAGGCGAGTTCGGGCATGGCTTCGGGCATCATGGCAACGAATGTTCGGGAATTGTAACCCAGCTTGGCTGGGCTCACATTGTGCAAGAATTATACAAGATAGCTCCATGCACAACCCGGCTTGGTCATCGAGCCTTTATTTCGGCGGCGACTGCTCGCTCTGTGCGCGTAAGCAGCTAGGAGTGGGGCTATCGACTGTTCTGCCGCCTGCGCCCTCATCTGGCGCAATTACCGCACCCTGACAGTGCGGCGCGCTGCCGAAAAAACGACACCTGCCCGCCCCAACACCCAGCATCAGCTGGCGCTGGCTAATTTCCGCAAAACGGGAATAATCCTTGCTGCATTGTTCGTCGAGCACAGCACCCCGTGTTCGACCACGCCCAACGCCATACCCCGGCTGACGGCAACACCCGAGGAGATACACAATCTCCCCTGTAACCCTGATGGTGGCGCGCCGCGTCGCCAATGGCCGTTATCACGACTTCATCGCCTGGCTGCGTGAAGGCGAACACCTGGCCACCGACTTCCCGGGCTATCTCGGCTCCGGCGTACTGGCACCACCAGCCGGTGACGACGAATTCCAGATCGTTTTCCGTTTCAGTGACGAACAGACCATGGCCTCCTGGGAGCATTCCGCCTCGCGCCAGGCCTGGCTGCAGCGTGGTGCAGGGCTTTTTGCGCAACCGCAGGAAAAGCGCGCAGTCGGCCTCGACGCCTGGTTCGGCAGCGCCCACCGCCAAGCGCCGCGCTGGAAGCAGAGCGTGGCGATCTGGCTGGCGTTCTTTCCGGTATCACTGGCGTTCAACCTGCTGCTGGGCCCCTGGCTCGCCGACTTGTCACTGGTGACCCGCGTACTGTTGTCGACGCTGGCCCTGACGCCACTGATGACCTATCTGTTCATCCCGCTATCCACGCGCCTGCTGGAGCCCTGGCTGCTGGGCAACCAGCCGCAGCGCTTGAACAGGCGAGCCGTAAGCATCGGCAAATCCTGATCGCCCCCGCCCCACCGAATCGGCCAGCCCAGCGCTGGCCGATTTCGTTGCGCAGCCACCAACACCTATACAAAGCACGCAGAACGTACAGGTAACGTACAAATAAACACCGCTCAAACATCCCTACAAAAAGCCTTGAAACTCAGACAAATAGGCCTATCCGCTGATCCTGACGGCAAAACCACATGGCCCGCATGGTTGTACAACCTGCAGCTCTGGTATAGCTTTGTCCGACGATTGACCAACATCGCCTGCCACGGCCAGGTATTGCAGGGGCGCAAGCGCCCTGCCCTCCCATGTCTCACACGAGTTGCACATGAGCGCTGCCAGCTTCCCCATTCTGATCACCGGCGCCGGCCAGCGAGTCGGCCTTCACTGCGCCGAGCGACTGCTCGACGCGGGCCAGCCGGTGATCATCAGCTACCGCCAGGAACGCGACAGCATCGCGCGGCTGCGTAAGCGCGGCGCCATCGCCGTGCAGGCCAACTTCAGCGATGAGACGGGAATTCTGACCTTCATCGAGCAGATCAAGGCGCAGTGCAGCGGCCTGCGCGCAATCGTGCACAACGCCTCGCAGTGGCTGGCCGAAACACCCGGCGAAGAGGCCGATGCCTTTCGCCAACTGTTCAGCGTGCACATGCTGGCGCCCTATCTGATCAACCTGCACTGCAGCGATCTGCTGCTGCAGTCGGCCCAGGCCGATATCGTTCACGTAAGCGATGACGTGGTGCGCAAGGGAAGTGCCAATCGCCCGGCCTACTGCGCCAGCAAGGCCGGCCTGGAAAGCCTGACGCTGTCGTTCGCCGCGCGCCTGGCGCCACGCATCAAGGTCAACACCATCGCGCCGGCATTGCTGATGTTCAACGCCGGCGATGACGACGCCTACCGCACCAGGACCCTGGCCAAATCGGCGCTGGGCATAGAACCCGGCCCAGAGGCCTTCTACCAGACGTTGCGCTATCTGCTGGACACCCCCTACGTAACCGGAACCACCATTACCCTCAACGGCGGCCGCCACCTCAAGTGAGGCGACCGCTCAGGACCCTGCCATGAGCCAACCACTTTCCCAGCAATATCGCGAAATTCTTCTAGGCCTCGGTGAAAACCCGGAGCGCGAAGGCCTGCTCGACACGCCCAAGCGGGCCGCCAAGGCCATGCAGTATCTGTGTCATGGCTACCAGCAATCGCTGGACGAAATCGTCAACGGTGCGCTGTTCGAGTCCGACAACGACGAGATGGTGATCGTCAAGGACATCGAGCTGTACTCGCTGTGCGAACACCATCTGCTGCCCTTCATCGGCAAGGCACATGTCGCCTACATTCCTACCGGCAAGGTGCTCGGGCTGTCCAAGGTAGCGCGCATCGTCGACATGTACGCACGGCGCCTGCAGATCCAGGAGAACCTCACCAAGCAGATCGCCGACGCCATTGCCAGCGTGACCAACGCCGCCGGCGTCGCGGTGGTAATCGAAGCCAAACACATGTGCATGATGATGCGTGGCGTGGAGAAGCAGAACTCGGTCATGAGCAGCTCGGTGATGCTTGGCGCCTTCCGCGAGTCCTGCAACACTCGCCACGAATTTCTGCAATTGATCGGACGGAACAACTAATGCCGCGACTGGAACCCGGAATGGCGCGCATCCGCGTCAAAGACCTGCGCCTGCGCACCTACATCGGCATCAAGGAAGAGGAGATCAACAACAAGCAGGACGTGTTGATCAACCTGACCATCCTGTACCCGGCCGTCGATGCCGTGCAGGTCAACGACATCGAGCATGCGCTCAACTACCGCACCATCACCAAGGCGATCATCGCCCATGTCGAGGGTAATCGTTTCGCCCTGCTCGAACGCCTGACCCAGGAAATCCTCGACCTGGTCATGACCCACCAGGCCGTGCGTTACGCTGAAGTGGAAGTGGACAAACCCCATGCCCTGCGTTTCGCCGAGTCGGTATCGATCACCCTCGCCGGCCATCGCTGACAGCCTCCCCTGGCGGCTTGTCGCTCCCCGGCGAGGCTCTTATCATCGCGCCACCCATTCCCCGGAGAGCCCACCATGACCGAGCAAGAACGCCTCGAGCTGGAAGCTGCAGCCTTTCGCGCACTGGTGCAGCACCTGCGCAGCCGCCCTGACGTGCAGAACATCGACCTGATGAACCTGGCCGGCTTCTGCCGCAACTGTCTGTCCAAGTGGTACAAGGCCGCCGCCGACGACCTCGGTGTCGACGTCAGCGCCGACCAGGCCCGCGAGACCGTGTACGGCATGCCCTATGCCGACTGGAAGGCCAAGTATCAGAAAGAGGCCTCTGCCGAGCAGAAAGCCGCATTTGCCAAAGGAAAGCATGAATGACCGCTCTCAACGCGCTGCGCAGCCGTCTGCAGCAGGACGACTACGCCTTCAGTGAAACCCTGGCCTTCGTCGCCGAGCACTATGACTATCAGCCCAGCGCCTTCCGCAACGGTGACGTGGAGAACGCGGCCGGACAGAACGAAGGCTCCTGCAAGACGCTGGGCCTGGCCCTGCTGGAAGGGTTCAGCCAGGACGAAGCGCTGCGCGCCTTCGGTGAGCACTACCGCAGCGTAGTAGCCACGCCGCAAGGCAGCGATCACAGCAACATCCGTGCGCTGATCAACCATGGCCTGGACGCCGTGAAGTTCGAGCAGCAACCGCTCAAGCCGAGAGTTTGAAGCTGTAGCGCAAAAAACTGCGCAACTGTCAGCAAAAGCTGACAGACATCACATTGCTATCGTTTTATGCTGCGCGCACAAACAACATGGAACACGAGGGAACGTGTTCTGCGCGCAGCAGCCGCCTTCCCTCCTGTTTCGCGCTCGGCATGGAGTCGACCGATGCAGCAAACCCTGGTATGGAAACCCTGGTACACCCCCGGCGTGGAAACCCTGCGCCTGAGCCAGGATGCCAATGGCATCCACGCTACCAGCCACCTCATGCAAGTCATCAAGGGCGACAGCATCGTTGCCAATTACCTGATCGATTGCGACCCACGCTGGCGCTTCCGCCGCCTCTGGCTGAAAGTCGACAACCACGGTCAGCGCAACCTGTGCCTGCAGCGCGATCTGCGTGGTAACTGGCTGCTCAACGGCGAACCGCGCCCCGACCTGCAGCAATGCCAACACGTCATGCTCTCGGCCTCGCCTTTCACCCACACGCCAGCCCTGCAACGCAGCGCACTGGAGACCGGGCAGAGCGAGGAAATGCAGGTCGCCTATATCGACATGTTCAGTCTCAAGGTGGAGTCACGCCAGCAGCGCTATCAATGCCTGCGGCGCCGCCCGGGTGAAAGCCTCTACCGCAGCCAGGCCGAAGGACGCGTGCAGGCAGAGCTGAGCGTCGACGACCAGGCGCTGCTGCTCAAGGCCGACGAACACTACCTGCGCCTGAGCCAGCGCGAGCTGAAGGTCAGCGCGCTGGTGTAGAGGGCCTCAATGCACGATGCGGGTGCCGCCCATCTTCAGATGGGCAGTTGCCCGAACGCCCAGCGCAGCAGAAAGAACACCAGCAAACCACCACCGATGGTCGCCAGCAGATGCCGGGTACAGGCGGCAATGGCGATGGCCGCCACACCCGCCAGCAGATAGGCATTGTTCCAGCTCAGCATCCAGCTCTGTCCATCCGGCATCAGCATGCCGGGTATCACGATGGCCGTGAGCACGGCAGTCGGTACGTAATGCAGCCCTTGCCTTATCAACGGCGGGAAACGCAGATCAGGGAAGGCGAAGAGGCTGTAGCGGGTGATGAAGGTGATCACCAGCATGCCCAGGATCAGCAACCAGATATCCATCAGACCAACTCCTCCTGCAGCGCCGGATTGCGTCGCTCCAACCACACGCCGACGACGATGCCACTGGCCGCAGCCGCCATCAGCCCGAGCTTGTAGGGCAAGGCATGACACAGCAGCGCCACGGCGCCAGCGACCAGAGCGGCAGCCACTTGCGGCTGGTTGCGCAGCATCGGCACGACGATGCCGATGAAGGTCGCCAACATGGCGAAGTCCAGCCCCCAATCAGCGATATTTGGCACCGCCTGGCCGAACAGCACGCCAATCAGCGTGCACAGCTGCCAGTTGCAGTACATGGCCAGCGCCGCGCCAAGAAAGTACCAATGGCGATAGATTCCCTGGTCGCCCCGCGCATAGCGCTGTACCACCACCGCATAGGCCTCGTCGGTGAGCCAGAAGGCCAGCGGCATGCGCCAGCGCTTGGGCAGATGACGCACGTGGGGCTGCATGCTGGCGCTGTACAGGGCGTGGCGCAGATTGACCACCAGGGTGGTCAGCAGCACCACGGCGATGCCAGCACCGCCGCTCAGCAGGCTGATGGCGATGAACTGCGCCGAGCCGGCGAAAACCAGCAGGGACATGCCCTGGGTCTGCCAGGGGTCGAGCCCGGCAGCGCCTGCCAGGCTGCCGAAGATGATACCGAAGGGAATCGCGCCGAGCAGCATGGGCAGCATATCGCGGACGCCGTGGGTGAATTCGTGTTGACGGGACATGGAACCTCCTTGGGACGGCGAGCTTAGCCAAACGCCCCAGGCAGGTCTTGAACGTTCTTGCTCTCAGTAAAAGCCCGCGACCACCTCCTGCAGATACGCCGATTCGCCATCGCGCGGCATGACCACCCCCTCGAGCCCGAGCAGATCGCCGAGATCCGAGTAGATGCCACGGCCACGCTCGCTGACCGCCTTCTCGCTGCCGTCGGCGCACAACAGGCGATAGTCGAAGCTGAACGGCCGCGCACTGCGCACGCCCTCCTGGACGAGACGCCAGATGCGTCCGCGATCCTCGGGATGGATCAGGCTGTTGAAGGTCAGGCTCTGGCTGTCGACCAGCGCGTGTGGTGCGTAGCCGGTCAGCTCCAGGCAGCCGGCGCTGAGGTACTCCATGGTCCACTGCCGATTGTTGCGGCAGCGGTACACCATCAGCGGCAGGCCATCGAGCAGGTTGCTGAGGCTGCGATAACCTGCCTGCAGTTGCTGATTACGCGGCACCTGGGCACTGATGTCGGCCAGGCTGGCCACGTAGCCACCCGCGCGCCGCACCAGCCGGGCCTCGACCCAGTACAGCTCACCACCACGGCCGAGGTAGCGCAAACTGCCGATCCACGGCGGCATCCCCACACTCAGGCCGTGCATGGCCTGCTGCCATAGCCCCCGATCCTCGATATGCAGAAACTCACGGTGATCGAGGCCCAGGCAATCGCGCACGCGATGTCCGCTGAGCACTTCCCAGCCACGATTGCCGCACACCATGGTCCCGGACTCATCCAGCTGAATCAGCGCCACCGGCAACTCATCGAAATCCGGCGTACCGATGGCCCTGGCAAGACGGCCACGCAACGGCCCCAGGCATTGCTTCAGCCAATCCATCACGACTCTCCCATGCCATCGCTCAGGTTCATACGATGCGCCCAGGCTGCCAGCTCCAGGCGCGAGCGCAGGCTGAGCTTGCTCAGCAGATGCTTTACGTAGATCTTCACCGTGCCCTCGCTGATGCCCAATTGACGGGCAATCAACTTGTTGCTGAAGCCCTCGGTGATCAGCACCAGGGTCTGCCGCTCGCGCTCGGTCAGCTCGACGCGCGGCGCCTCGCGGCAAACTGCGCGCTCACGCATGCCGCCGGCCAGCAGCGCCGAGAGCGCCGGATCGAGCCGCGCCTGCCCGCTGGCGCAGGCCGTGACCGCCTCCAACAGCTCCTCCGGCTCGCTGTCCTTGAGCAGATAGCCATCGGCGCCGGTGCGCAGCGCGGCGAGCAGATCGTCACGGGCAGCCGAAGCGGTCAGCACCATGACCCGACTGTCCGGCAGATCCAGCTTGAGCGCATGCAACGTATCCAGCCCATCCAGACCGGGCATGTGCAGATCGAGCAGGATCATGTCCGGCAGCAGACGCCGCGCCAGCTCGATACCCGAGGTACCGCTGGATACGCTGCCAACCACCCGAAATGCCCCGGATGCTTCGAACAGCTCCGCCAGCCCTCGTCGTAACAGCGGGTGGTCATCGATCAACAGCAGGCTGAAAGGCGCGTTCATGTTCGTCCCCACTGCAGGCGTACGCAGGTGCCCTTGCCGGGCGACGACTCGATGGCCAGCTGTGCGCCGATGGAAGCCGCCCGCTCACGCATGATGTTCAGGCCGAAATGCCCTTCTTCTGGCGGCATCGGTGGCAACCCGACACCGTCGTCATGCACCGCCACCACCACACCGCTGCCCTGCGGCCACAGGCGTATCGACACCTGCCTGGCATGTGAGTGACGCACGACATTGGCCAGCGCCTCACGCACGATCTGCAGCACCTGCAACTCCACCTCGCTCGGCAGCGAATGGGCGGGCAGGCGATTATCCAGGCTGAAGACACAGCCATTGCTGCGCGAGAACGCCTCCACCGAGGCTTCCAGTGCCTGGCGCAGGGAGTGGCCGTCCATGGTCAGTCGCGCACTGCTGATCAGCTCGCGCACCTGCCGATGCATGACCCGCAAGCCCTCACGCAAATCATCGAGCATGACATCGGCCGCCGCGTGCTCTCGCTGCTCCAGCACAGCCTGCAAGCGGCTGGCCCGAATCTGCAGGTAACTGAGCTGCTGCGCCACCGAGTCGTGCAGCTCACGCGCCAGTACGCCACGCTCGGCGCTCAGTTCGCGCCGACGTAGGCGCCGCTCCTCGGCGAAGGCCTGCAGGGCCTCTGCCAACGGGCGAGCCATCTCGCGCAAGCGATCACGCTGCCACAACTGCGGGCGGCGGGCGAAATCCACCTGCAGCACAGCGCTATGCCCCTGCTCCTGATAAAGGCCGGCCAGAGCACGATAGCGGCCCTGAGACAGGCACCCGGCACAAAGCTTCACAGCACCTGGCAGCGGCAGTTCATCACCGTGCCCGGGGCAGTCGCCTGCCTCCAGCGCGGCCGGCGCTCCCAGGTAGCGCCAGCCCGGTCCCCCCTGCTGCGGCAACCACAGGCTGAGCGCGGCAGCATCGAGCGCGCGCTGCAGTTGCGGCAGCAGCTCCAGTAGCGGTGCATCAGCTCCGCCCTGCTGCAACAGGCGCAGGGGCAAGGCGGCGAGCGCCTGACGATAGGCCGGCGCTGCCGGCACGCCTCGTGGCCGACGCTCGGCCAGGAAGGTCCGCAATAGCAACTGGAGCATGCGCTCTCCACCAAGGCAGGTGATGGTCAATGGAACCAGCAATTTCCATGCCCCAGGGCGTTCGGTAAAAAACACCATAAAGAAAGATTATTTCCCGAAGAGAAACAAAAACACTCACTCAATTGCACCAGCGAGAGGCCTTCCTGCCCCGCAGCGGGGCAACGCCAGGCGGCCAACTATCTCCAACGAGGTATCTCTTCAGAGCGAATTGCAGGAAGGCGCCAAGCCCGTATCGTATTTCTCAACAGGAACTTTTATTTCCTTAAAGTCATTAGAAATGATCGACACGGGAGACTCTCCATGACCACTCGCATCGCCATCATCGGCGCCGGCCCCTGCGGCCTGGCTCAGCTTCGCGCCTTCCAGTCCGCCGCCGCCAAGGGCGCGCAGATTCCCGAACTGGTCTGCTTCGAGAAACAGAGCGACTGGGGCGGCATGTGGAACTACACCTGGCGCACCGGTCTGGACGAGCACGGCGAGCCGGTGCACGGCAGCATGTACCGCTACCTGTGGTCGAACGGGCCGAAGGAATGCCTGGAGTTCGCCGATTACACCTTCGACGAGCACTTCGGCCGGCCGATGGGCTCCTACCCGCCGCGCGAAGTGCTGTGGGACTACATCAAGGGCCGCGTCGAAAAGGCCGGCGTGCGCCAGTACATCCGCTTCAACACCGCCGTGCGCGGGGTCGCCTTCGACGAGGCCAGCGGCCAGTTCGAGGTCACCGTGCACAGCTACGACCAGGACCTCACCAGCAGCGAACACTTCGACTACGTGGTGGTCGCCAGCGGCCACTTCTCCACCCCCAACGTGCCTTACTTCGAGGGTTTCGAGAGCTTCGCCGGGCGTGTGCTGCATGCCCACGACTTTCGCGATGCGCTGGAATTCAAGGGCAAGGACGTGCTCATCGTCGGCTCCAGCTACTCGGCCGAAGACATCGGCTCGCAGTGCTACAAGTACGGCGCCCGTTCGATCACCAGTTGCTACCGCAGCGCGCCGATGGGCTACAAGTGGCCGGAAAACTGGGAAGAGAAACCGTTGCTGAGCCACGTCAAAGGCAGCACCGCGTTCTTCGCCGACGGCACCAGCAAGCACGTCGACGCCATCGTCCTGTGCACCGGCTACAAGCACCACTTCCCTTTCCTGGCCGAGAACCTGCGCCTGAAGACCGACAACCGCCTGTGGCCGCTGAACCTGTACAAGGGCGTGTTCTGGGAGGACAACCCGAAGCTGGTCTACCTCGGCATGCAGGACCAGTGGTACAGCTTCAACATGTTCGACGCGCAGGCCTGGTACGCCCGCGACGTGATCCTCGGACGTATCGCCCTGCCCGACCACGCCGCCATGCACGCCGAGGACCTGGCCTGGCGCGAGCAGGAGCTGACCCTGAAGAACGCCCAGGAAATGTTCGAGTACCAGGGCCAGTACATCCAGACCCTGATCGACGCCACCGACTACCCCAGCTTCGACATCGCCGCAGTGAACCAGACCTTCCTCGAGTGGAAGCACGACAAGTACGACGACATCATGGGCTACCGCAACAAATGCCACCGCTCGCTGATGACCGGCACCCTGGCCACGCCGCATCACACCCCTTGGTTGGAAGCACTGGACGATTCGCTCGAAGCCTACCTTTCCGATTCGCCACAGACGGCCATCAAGGCCGTGGGCTGAGCCCCCTGCCAGCCTGCGCACGCCCCCAGGGTGCGCCGGGCACACCGGCAGCAATCACAAGAACCAAGGTGCCCTGCATGCAGATGCCCGTGATTTCCCGGCCGCACGAGCCGGCGCTGTTCGCCCGCGCTCCCGGCCTGGAGCGCCATCGCGTCGCCCCGGGCGGGCTGACGGTGATCGCTCTGGAGCCGGGCGACCGGATCGAGGTGATCGACCTCGAAGGTGACCAGCGCGCCGAGCTGCTGGCCTTCGACGCGGCGGGCCGCGAGGCACTCGCTGCCGTTGGCCTGCAAAGCAGCCCTGGCGCCGATTTCATTGCGCGCCTGCTCAGCGATGGCAGCCGCGAATCGCAGCACGTCGCCAGTGGCCTGCGCAAACGCCATATCGATTCCCGCCACCTGCCCGCGGCGGCGTGTCTCTGGCAGCCCGCTACGCCCGCCGGCTTCAGCCGCAGCCTGAGCGCCAGCGCGGCGCTGCTGGTGATAGTCGCGGCGCCCGGCGGCGCGGTCACCGTGGACAGCCAGCAACGCGCCAGCGAGCTGCGCCTGCTCATCCACCGCGCCAACCCCTCGAGCCTGCTGATTCCCAGCCTGCCGGCGCCGCTCGGCGAAGTGGTCGACGAATTCACCATCGCCCCTGGCACGGCGCGTGACTACATCGTCGCGCCGGGTCAGTACATCCAGGTGATCGACGTCGCCGGCCGGCAGTGCTCGGACTTCGTCGCCTTCGACCGCCATGGCCTCGACGCCGGCCGCGAGATCGACCTGGACCCCACCGTCACCCGCACCCTGAACGGCAACGCCTATCCCGGCCCGGGCCTGTTCAGCCGCTTCTTCGATCGCGACCTGCGGCCGATGCTGGAGGTGGTGCGCGACACCGTCGGCCGCCACGACACCTTCGCCCTGGCCTGCAGCGCACGCTACTACGAGGCGCTGGGTTACTTCGGCCACGCCAACTGCAGCGACAACCTCAGCCGCGCGCTCGCCGCCCACGGCGTGCAGGCGCGGCGCGGCTGGCCAGCGATCAACTTTTTCTTCAATACCGGAATCGATGCGCACCAGCAGCTGACCCTGGATGAACCCTGGTCGCGCCCCGGCGACTACGTGCTGCTGCGTGCCCAGCGCGAGCTGGTGTGCGCCAGCAGCTCCTGCCCGGACGACATCGACCCGGCCAACGGCTGGCAGCCGACCGACATCCATATCCGCCTGTATGCCGACAAGGAGCGCTTCAGTATCGCCATGGCCAACCGCAAGACGCCCGACGCCGACCCAGTGCTGACCCGCGAAAGCGGCTTCCATCCGGGCACCAGCGCCCTCACCCGCCAGTTCGTCGACTATCGCGGCTGGTGGACGCCCACCCAGTTCGACGGTTACGGCACGCTGGCCGAATACCACGCCTGCCGCGAACGGGTGGCGGTGATGGATCTGTCCGCCCTGCGCAAGTTCGAGGTGCTCGGCCCCGACGCCGAAGCCCTGCTCAACCTCTGCCTGACCCGCGACGTGCGCAAGCTGGCGGTCGGCCAGGTGGTGTACAGCGCCATGTGCTTTGATCACGGCGGCATGCTCGATGACGGCACACTACTGCGCCTGGGGCCGGACGCCTTTCGCTGGATCGGCGGCGAGGACTTCGGCGGCGACTGGCTGCGCCAGCAGGCCGAGAAGCTGGGCATGAAGGTGTGGATCAAGTCCGCCTCCGAGCAGATCCACAATATCGCCGTGCAGGGCCCGCTCGCCCGCGAGCTGCTGCGGCAGATGATCTGGACGCCCGGCACTCAACCGAAGCTGGAGGAGCTGGGCTGGTTCCGCTTTCTCATCGGTCGCCTCGACGACTATGACGGCGCACCGTTGATGGTCTCGCGCACCGGCTACACCGGCGAGCTGGGCTATGAAATCTGGTGCCACCCCAGCGATGCGATGGTGCTCTGGCAACGCCTCTGGCAGCTCGGCGAACCGCTGGGGCTGGCGCCGCTCGGCCTGCACGCGCTGGACATGCTGCGCATCGAGGCCGGGCTGATCTTCGCCGGCTACGAATTCAGCGACCAGACCGATCCGTTCGAGGCCGGCATCGGCTTCTGTGTGCCGCTCAAGAGCAAGCAGGACGACTTCATCGGTCGCGACGCCCTGCTGCGGCGCAAGGCGCACCCCCTGCAGCAGTTGGTAGGCCTGGAGCTGGACGGTAACGAGCCGGCCGCCCACGGCGATTGCGTGCATGTCGGCCGCGCTCAGGTCGGCGTCATCACCAGCGCCACACGCTCGCCGGTACTGGGCAAGAACATCGCCCTGTGCCGCCTGGCAGTGGACTACTGCACGCCCGGCACGCGGCTGGAGGTCGGCAAGCTGGATGGCCAGCAGAAACGCATCGGCGCCACTGTCGCTGCCTGCACCGTGGCCTATGACCCGGACAAGAGCCGGGTCAAGGCCTGAGGTAGGCATGCCGCGAGCACCGTGCGCGCTGCCGCGGCTTTTGGAAAGAGAATTGCTAGGGAACCGGGCAGCGGCTGCCAATCAGGAGGGCAGCCCTCAACGACCCCCGAGGAGGATCGGCCGATGTGGTTCAGCAATACGACCCGAAACCTGGCCAGTGAACTCAATCAATGGCTCGAACACCTGCTCAGCCAGCGTCCGCCGGCAGGCGAACGACCGCACCTGCAGCAGCAACCGCAATTGCTCGGCAGCCTGCAGCGTCTGCAGCGCGACTGGGAGGAGCTGCAACGCATTCGTCAGCACAGTGAGCAGCAACCCCCGCCGCCCTGCAGCGCAGCCGAATACGCGGCCCTGCAACAACGTCTGGCCCAGGCCGAACAGCAATGCGCCCTGCTCGATGACGAACTGCGAGCCAGCCATGCACAGAACCAGAATGTCGCCGCCGAACGCGCGCAATGGGATGAGGAACGCCAGGTCTGGGAACTGACCAAGCGCACCCTGACCGAAGGCTGCTGGGCCATGAACGTGGTGGACGGCGACCCCGACCACCCGCAGAACCTGATCCGCTGGTCCGAGCAGTTTCGCGAGCTGATCGGCTACAGCCGCGCCGAATTCCCGGACGGCTGGGAGAGTTACTTCCAGGTGGTCAATGCCGATGACCTCAAGGCCGTGATGCAGGCCTTCAACGCCTCGATGGTGGACAGGAGCGGCGACGGTTTCTATGCCGTGGAGTACCGCATGCGCCACAAGACCCGTGGCGAAGTCTGGTACCGCGAGCGCGGCCGCTGCCTGCGCGATGCCCAGGGCAAGCTGCTCTACGTCACCGGCGCGGTACGCGAGATCACCGATGAAAAAGCCGCCGCCAGCCTGCAGGAGCGCGAGCAGGCCAGCATTCAGGCCACCTACGGGCAGATCGCTCAGGTCGCTGGCGTGATCAAGGGCATTGCCGAGCAGACCAATCTGCTGGCCTTGAACGCCGCCATCGAAGCCGCGCGTGCCGGCGAGCAGGGCCGAGGTTTCGCCGTGGTCGCCGACGAAGTGCGCAACCTGGCACGGCGCACCCAGGAATCGGTGCAACAGATCCAGGGCATGTTGCAGAAAAACCAATGACAACGACCCATTTTCATGCGCGATGCCAGCGAGATGAACACAAAGGGGGCATTTTTTAACCGGATGTTTCCAAGCAATCCCAGCCTTTGGCCCGCGGGCCAGCGAGCCGCCTTCTGGCACAAGGATTGCCTATTCATTCAGGGAACTTTTTATAACTACAGATAAATAACGCGCCTGTATGGCGTCCACCTGAAGTCCCACTGCCAAGACCGACCGACATTCCAAGAACAGTATCGAGGATTGATAGATGGAAGAGCAGAAGACCCCCACTCTGGAGGAGCTACAGGCTCTGATAGAGATGACCAACACCCTGAATATGGAAATATTCTACTGGTGGTGTATCGCCCTGATGATCTGCATTCATGTGGGCTTTCTCTCCTACGAGATCGGCGCGTCTCGTCTGAAGAATGCACTGGCCGCGGGGGTTAAGAACATCCTCGCCTTCGGTTTCATCGTGCCCAGCGTGTTCCTGGTCGGCTGGGCGGTCTACAACGGTTTCCCGGACGGCATCGTGCCGCGCATGGACGCCATTCTCGCCGGCATGCCCTGGAGCCAGTCCATGGGCCCGAACATCAGCGATAACGCCACCGGTATCTTCTGGGCCGCCTTCGCCATGTTCGCCGCCACCACCGGCTCGATTCTCTCCGGTGCGCTGATCGAACGTACGCGCATGAGCGCCTTCATCATCATGACCATCTTCCTCGGCGGCTTCCTCTGGCTGCTGGCGGCCTCCTGGGGCTGGCACCCGGAAGGCTGGCTGACCGTCAAATGGGGCTTCCATGATGTCGGTGCGGCGGGCTGCGTACACATGATCGCCGGCTTCTTCACCCTGGCGGTGGTGATCAACCTCGGCGCACGCATCGGCCGCTTCAACGCCGATGGCAGCGCCAACGCCATCGTCGGTCACAGCATGCCGATGAGCGTGGTCGGCCTGATGCTGATCATCGTCGGCTTCTTCGGTTTCCTCGGCGGCTGCATCATCTACAACTCGGGCGCGCAGTGGATCAACATCTACGGCCAGCCGACCAACCTCTCGGCGTTCGCCTTCAACACCCTGATGGGCTTCGCCGGCGGCCTGATCGGCGCCTACCTGACCACCCGCGAGCCGTTCTGGATGATGTCCGGCGGCCTGGTCGGCATCATCTCGGTAGCCCCGGGTCTGGACCTGTACCACCCCGGCCTGGCCTACCTGATCGGCATGGGCGTATCGGCCACCGCGCCGCTGATCAACAACCTGCTGCTCAAGTTCAAGCTCGATGATGCCGTCGGCGCCTTCGCCGTGCATGGTTTCGGCGGCTTCGCCGGTATCGTCATCAGCGGCATCTTCCTGGCCGGTTACCCGAACGTGAACGGCATGCCGGAGATCAGCTTCTTCGGCCAACTGGGCGGTGCCCTGGTCATGGCCACCCTGGGCTTCGTCCCCGGCTACCTGATCTCCTATGCCCTGAACAAGGCCGACCTGCTGCGCGTCCCGGCGCATGCCGAAGAACGTGGCCTGGATCTGACCGAGGTGCCGGCCCAGGCCTACCCGGAATGGGCTTCGATGTATGGCCCGAGCAGCAGCGTCGGCGGCGAGCCGGCAGCACTGGCCACCGCCACACCGAAGTCGGCCTGAGTCTTTTTTGTAGCCTGGCCGCTCAAACGGCCAGCCCTATCGCGAGGAGCGCAGCATGAGCATCACTACCTACGAAGGCGCCAGCGCCGTATTCACCTTCGCCGACAAGCCGGCCATTCTGGTTTTCATCAGTTTGCTGGTGGCCGGCGTCAGCCTCTATGCGCTGATCGCCACCATGATCCACGAGAAGCACAGCTACGCCCTGCCGGACGAAAAGCTACCCAAGCTCAAGTAAGACCATGGCCGGCGGCGCTCGCCGCCGGCCACCTCCAGATAACTCTAGGGACAGCCAGCCCCCCCTCGCCCCCCCTCATCGCTCCCAGACAGCGGCTCGTAAATCGCGCCGTCCGCATGCCATATAACGCCCCTAAAGTAGCGAAGCGGCATACCGATATCTATCCTAAGCTCAAGCCCGCGGCCTTGATCCATTTGCCGAGCGCCAAGCAGAGCGAGACTCAAGCCCAGCAAGCCACAACCACACCCGGCAGACCACAGTACGAGTCGGCCAAGGAGCGCACCTTCAGACGACAACCTCGTTAGGGACATACGGTTAGACGCAGGATGCACATAAAAATAAAACGCAGCCATCGCTCTTGCGTACATCAAGACAATCCGCACAAACGCGTCATATCCCTAAAGGGTGCCTCTATGCCGTCTACCGCAACTGGCTTCTCGATCCGCACACTGCTGTACGCCAGCTATGGCTCTCTGCTCGCCCTGCTGTTGCTGATAGCAGGCGTGTCGCTTTACAGCCTCGCGGCGTCGGACGAAGACTTCTCCAACTACATCAACGGGATAGAAGCTCGTAAAACGCTGGCCAACCAGCTCAGTGACGCCGTCAGTGACAGGGCCATCGTACTGCGCAACCTGGCGCTCAACAGCGAGCCGGCAGAGCGTGGGGCGCAGCGTGACTTCATTGCCCAGAAAGAGAAGAGAGTCGTCGACAGTCTCGCCGCCTTGCGCCAGGCAATCACGACCCACAAGGACGTTTCAAAAACAGGGCACGAGCTGCTCGCACGCATCGAACAACTGGAAGCACGCTACAGCCAGGTCGCGCACAGCATCGCCGAGCACCTGTTCAACGGTGAAGACGTGGAAGCGAAACGCATGGTCAAGGAGCAGTGCACGCCTCTACTTGAGGAATTGACCGGCACTCTGGAGGGCTATCTCAAGCACACCACCGAGATTGCCGACCAACGCTTGAGCGAAAACGAAGCGCACTACAAGGAAGAGCGCAATATCCTCATTCTGATCACGGTGATCAGTTTCATACTCGCCGCCCTGCTCGGCCATCTGATCAGCCGTAAACTGCTGCGCGCCCTGGGCGCCGAACCAGGTGACCTGAACCGCATCGCCCAGCGTGTCGCCGAAGGTGACTTGCGGATGGTGGAAGCCGCTGTCAACAGTGCGGAAAACAGCGTGCTTGCCGCCCTGCTGCGCATGCAGCAGAACCTGCGCCAGGTCACCCAGGGTATCGATGCCTCATCACGTACCGTGGCTCACTCCAGTCAGGAATTGAGCGAGTCGAGCCTGCGCAACGCCGAAAGCGTGGCCCAAGCTCAGCGCGAAGTGGAGCAGATCGTCACCGCGGTGCACGAAATGGCGGCGACCGTACAGGACGTGGCGCGTAGTGCCGAAAACGCCGCCCAAGCCGCCAGCGAGGCTGACGAAGCCGCAGCGCAAAGCCAGCAGAAAGCCGGGCAGGCAGTGAACCTGATCGGCGAACTGGCGCAGGTGATCGACAATTCCAGCGAGGCCATGGGACGCCTGAAAGCCGAAAGCAGCAATATCGGCAGCGTGCTCGACGTGATCAAGTCAGTGGCCGACCAGACCAACCTGCTGGCCCTCAACGCAGCCATCGAAGCGGCCCGTGCTGGTGAGGCCGGGCGCGGCTTTGCCGTGGTCGCCGACGAGGTACGCAGTCTGGCCCGGCGCACCCAGGAGGCCACCACCGAGATCGAAGGGCTGATTGCCAGCCTGCAGAAGATCGCCGACGAGACCGCGCGCTACATGGAACGCTGCCAGAACTCCAGTTCGCAGTCGGTTTCCGGCGTGTCCGAGGCTGGCGAGGCGGTGGCCCGCATCGTCAGCATGATCGAACGCATCAACGGCATGAACCAGCAGATCGCCACGGCCGCCGAGCAGCAGAGCGCGGTAGCGGAAGAGATCAGCCGAGGCATCGTCTCGGTACGCGACAGCACCGAGCAATCGGCCTCCGCCTTCCAGCATGCACAGCAGGAAAGCGAGAGCCTGGCGCGCACCAGCGAAGCATTACGCGGAAACATCGCGCACTTCCGCCTCTGACGCAGCTCGCTGGCGCGGCCTTCCCAGGCCGTGCCAGCGACGCCCGTTGGCTAGCCGAGCAGGTAGTCCAGTACCTGTGCCATCAACGCATGGCCTGGCTGATAGCGCTGCGCCTCGGCTGCCAGTTGGGTGGGTGTCTGCACCCAGGGGCCTGGCGCGACTTCATCAGCGCATTGGTGCAACAGATCCGCCATGATCGCTGGCGTCATCTCCGGGTGGCACTGCAGGCCGATCACCCGCCGCCCGAGCTGAAACACCTGATGCCGACAGGCCTCGCTGGAGGCCAGCAGCCTGGCGCCTTCGGGCAGCTCGAAGGTTTCGCCGTGCCAGTGCAGCAGCTCGATACGGTCGGGAAAGACGAAGCTGTCCACGCCCGCCGACTCGGCCCGCCACACCGGAAACCAGCCAATCTCCGTCACTGCGTTAGGCTGCACGCGAGCGCCAAGCGCACTGGCGATCAACTGGGCGCCCAGGCAGATACCGAGCACCGCTACTCCAGCGTCGATGGCCTGGCGCAGGAAGGCCTTCTCCTCGATCAGCCAGGGCAACTCGGCTTCGTCGTTGACGCTCATCGGCCCGCCCATGGCGACGATCAGATCGCAGCTACAGGGGTCTGGCAATCGCATATCCGCCTCGAAGAAGCGGGTGTAGCGCACAGTAGCGCCGCGCGCCTGCAACCACTCGGCCATGCTGCCGACATCCTCGAAGGGTACGTGTTGCAATACCTGCACGCGCATGACGGGTTCCTCAGGTCAGTGGCTCGGGGGCGAAGAGTTTCAGGCCGACGATGCCGGCGACGATCATCACCAGGCACAGGCTGCGCAACAGGTTCAGGCTCTCGCCGAGAAACAGCGCGCCATAGGCCACCGTGCCCAGGGTGCCGATGCCGACCCACACCGCGTAGGCCAGGCCCAGCGGCAACTCGCGCACCGACAGGCTCAGCAGGTAGATGCTCAGCGCCAGGAAGAAGCTGCAGTAAAGGCTCGGCCACAGACGGGTGAAGCCGTCGGTACGCGGGATGATCGAGGCGTAGAACACCTCGCAGATACCGGCCAGCAGCAGAAAACCCCAACCGTTCAACCAGGCCATCGCCCTCTCCTTGCAATGGAAGCACAGCGGGCCATGCCTCTATGACCCGCTTTGCCCGCGAAAACTTGCCCGCGCCGACTCCCGGTCGCAGTCCCTGACACTCAGCCCTTGGCCGTGCGCTTCTTCTTCTCCGGATCATCGAACGGCAGGCGGTGGGCGATGGCGCTCACAGCCAGGCTGCCTTTCACCTCCAGCGGCGCGCCCTGCTCGGCATAGGGCACGTCCATACGCGCGATGGCCATGGACTTGCCAGACAGCCGCGAGTACATGGCGCAGGTGATCACTCCCACTTGCTTGCCGTCGGCCCACAGGGTGTCGCCAGCCTCGGCCGCCTTGTCGCCGTCGAGCAGCACGCCGAAGATCTTGAAGCGCTCCTTACCTTGCAGGCGGCGATGCTCGTTGGCGCCACGGAAATCGCCCTTGGTCGGCGACACGGTGAAGTCCAGCCCCAGCTCCCACAGGGTGTCGCCGGCCGGCTGATCGGCGAAGGGGTACATCTCGGAGTTGTCGTAGGGGAAGAACAGCAGGTAGCTCTCCACCCGCAGCCAGTCCAGTGCGGTGAAGGCGCAGGGGATGATGCCCAGGCCCTTGCCCTGCTCAAGAATACGGTCCCAGATCGCCGGCGCGTCGGCGGCCTTGCAGAAGATCTCGTAGCCACGCTCGCCGGTGTAGCCGGTGCGCGAAATCATCACCGGGCGGTCGAACAGCTTGGTTTGCAGGTGATGGAAGTACGCCAGCTCGCGGATGCCCGGCACGTGCTCGGCGAGAAAATCCACCGCCAGCGGACCTTGCAGCGACAGGTCGTGCAGGTCGTCGTCGAACAGCACCGCCACCTGGCGGCCCTGGGCCGAACGCAGCAGCATCTCGTGACCGTTGCCGGAGCCGTGCACCACCATGAAGGCGTTGGGGCCGGTGCGGTAGATCACGCAGTCGTCGACGAACTTGCCAGCCTCGTTGAGCATGGTGGCGTAGACGCTCTTGCCCGGGTAGACCTTGGAAATGTCGCGGCTGGTGGCGTACTCCAGCAGGCTCTCGGCATGCGGGCCGACGTAGTGCACCTTCTTCAACCCGGACACATCCATCAAGCCGGCCCGGGTGCGGATCGCCTCGTGCTCGTCGGCCAGGTCGCTGGCGTAGGTCCAGGCCGTGCCCATGCCGCTCCAGTCCTCGAGCGTGGAACCCAATGCGCGGTGACGCTCGGCAAGGGCAGAAATACGCCAGGAATTGGCCATGGTGGTTCTCCTATCGAGTGCGGTTGGCCTGCACGCAGGCGAGTGGTTCTGTTTCCCCTCCCCCATTTGTGGGAGAGAGCTGAGCGGAATCAGGCGGCCTGGGCCTGCGGGTCGAACTGGCGCAGCCAATCCACCACGGTCTGGCGGTAGCGGGTGAGGCCCTTGTAGTCGGCGATTTCGTCCGGCAGGTCGCGCAGCACGCGGTGCAGACGGCAGGCCCAGGCCGGATTTGTGGCCAGTTCTTCCAGGCTGATCAGGTAGGTGCGGATGCCGAACAGCAGCGCATTGCTGCGAGGCAGGCGTGGCATGAACTGCAGCTCGACACGCAGGTGCACCAGGCGCGCGACGTTTTCCGCCGTCACCAGGCCGCGCTCATGGCCCCATTCGTGGAAGGTTTCCGAGGAGGTGTCCAAGCGCGGGTTGATGGTCATGGTCCAGTTCAGCCGGCGCACCGGGTGGCCAACCTGGATGTTCAGCAGGTACTTCAGCGCGCGCTCGAACACCCCGAGCTGATGCGCCACACCGGGCACCGGCGCATGCCACTGCTTGAAGCTCATGCCGGCGTCGAACTTGATCGACCAGTCCGCCGGGCAGGTGACCATGCCGGCATCCATGAACAGGTCGCCGTCACGCTGATCGAGCACGGCGAAGTCGCCCTGCACCTGACGGGTGATGTATTCCAGCGGCTCGAACGGCAAGCTGCTGGCATCACCGAAGGTGAAGCGCTGCTCGATGCCCAGCGGGCGGTTGCTCCACAGCCACTGGTCACCGTCACGCTCAAGGGCGAAATGCTCGGGATAATCGGTGGCCAGGTGCTCCATCAGCATTTCCAGGGTGTCCCAGGCGGCCAGGGCCATGTGCGGCATCACCAGGCAACGATCCGGGTCTTTCTCCAGCACGCAGGCGCGCTCGGCCATCTCCGAGACATAGTGTTCGTCGATGTCGAACCAGTGCTCGAACACCGAGCCCGGCTCGCGCGGCGTGGCCGGTTCGATGTTGACCGAGTACATGTAGCTGTCCTCGGGAAACGGGAAGGGAAAGCGGGCAATGGCCTGTGGGCTGTTGCTGAAGGTGAAATCGTCCCGGTAGGTTTCCAGCGGTTTCATCACGACGGACATGGCGGACTCCTCAGAGGTCGAGCAGCAGCGTGCCGGAGCAGCCGCCACGGGAAACACAGGGCATCAGCGTGGCACCACGCTGCTGCTCATCCAGGTAGTGGTCGCGGTGTTCCACCTCGCCGCTCAGGTAGCGCGTGGTGCACTGCCCGCACACCCCGCCGCGGCACAGGTTGGGCACCTCAACACCGGCTGCCTCCAGCGCATCGAGCAGGCTGTGGTCACCCGGCACCTGCAGGCGCTGACCACTGCGCGCCAGCTCGACGCTGAACGGATGACCCGGCTCCGGCGCGGCGAAGGCTTCCCAGTGCAGGCGGCCGGCCGACCAGCCGTGGGCGGTGGCAAGCAACTTGAGTTCATCGAGCAGGCGTTGCGGGCCGCAAACGTACAGATGGCTGCCTAGCGGCTTGCCGGCGAACAGGCTGGCGCAATCCAGGCGCTGGCCGGCAGCGGCGTCATAGCCATGGAAACGCTCGCCCAGGCGCTCGCGCAACTCGGCGGCGTAGGCGTCGGTGAGGCCACTGCGGTAGGCGTAGTGCAATTCGAACGAAGCGCCTTGCGCCTCGAGCTCGGCCAGGTAGGCCATGAATGGGGTGATGCCGATGCCACCGGCCACCAGAATGTGGTGGCGAGCCTGCGAATGCAGGGCGAACAGGTTGCTCGGCACACCGATCTGCAAGCGGTCGCCGACCCGCACCTGCTCGTGCAGATAGCGCGAGCCACCGCGCGAGGCGTCCTGCAGGCGCACGGCGATACGGTACAGGCCGCTGTCACGCGGATCGCCCAGCAGCGAATAGGCATTGCGCAGCGTGCGGCCCTCGATGGGCAATACCACCTGCACATGGCTGCCGCAGGAAAAACCCGGCAGCGCTCCGTCGAGCGCGGCGAAGCTGAACTCGCGCACCACCGGCGTCAGCTGGCGCACGTCAGTGACCTGCACCTCGATCATCGCGCTCATGCCGGCACCTCCGCTGCATAGGGGCTGTCCGGGTCGATGCAGACGCCCATGTAGGCGCCGAGGCGCTGGGAAAAATGCTCGCGGACGAACAGCTTCACCCGGCATTGGCCGCAGCTGCACTCGCCCTCGCTGCCGATGTCCTGGAAATGCCCGCAGTGCACGCAGTACAGGCGGCGGCGTGCGCCCTGCTTGAACAGCTCGATCTCGTCACCGAGCAAGCCGGCATGTCGCGCCAGGCGATGCACATGCCAGAGAAAGCTCTCATCGCCGCAGACGTACAGCCGGGTGCCGGCCTCGGCCTGCTCCAGCAACATCTGCAGGTGCAGGTACAAGGCCTCGCTGCTGGGCAGACTCTCCTGCTCGGTCCTGCCTGGCAGCGTCTCATCCAGGCATAGCAGCAGGGTCGGCGCTGGATCGTCGAGCAGCGCAGCAGCCAGATGCGCCCGCTGGGCAACCACGACACGGCGGCTGGCCGGATGCAGCGACGCCTCGGTGGCATAACGCGGAGTACTGAACAGGGGGTAGGCACTGGATGCTGTCATCGGAAAACCTCCCGGATAAGCGCAGGACGATGGTCGGTTTACCCCAAGTAAATTCCCTTGGAGAACTTTTTGTTCTCATGAAGAAAGCATGGACTGTGCCATTTCCATCACCCCACGCCAGCGCTGGCGCCGCACGTTTCAGGCGCAGCCGGCCCTTGAACGGCTGCACAAGCACGGGGCAGAACGCGCCGTCGCAGCGCACACAGGCCTGAGCTGAACAGAGCACTTGAGCGGTGAAGAAAACACCCATCACACCCGCGTAAAAAAACCTGGGTATTGGTCAGGACAAGACCTCTGCGGGGCAGAAGCTGCGTTCAGCCAACTGATGGGGTTCGGTTAAAAAATGCTGCCAACTGCTCATCCAGCGGTAGCTACTGGCGTAATAATGGCGTTACCTTGCAAGCCCAGCGCGTAACGCCAACACGTCGACAGGCGCGCGCGGCAAGTTCTATCTCAGTGGCATCTGTCATCTACCAGCAAAGGAACCAGGCACGATGGGCGCCTCCGAGTCAGGCAAAGCCTCGTTCAGGCAAACCGGTCGAGTGATCCCGGCTCACTTGCACGCGGCCTATCAGCGCTACGTCGTCCAGCAGCATGGGCGTTTCCTGCTGGCGATCAACTTCATCGCGATGATTGCCTACGACCTCTACGTTTTCGCCGATGCCTTGCTGATCCCCGACATGGCCTGGGAGTCGCTGGCGCTGCGCATAGGGTTGAGCCTGATTGGCCTGGTCAACATCTATCTGGTGTTCTGGCGCTCTCGCAACGTGTTGCTGATGGACATGCTGATGCCGGTGCACGACATCATCTCCACCATCGCCTGGTTCGAACTGCTCAAGCGCAGCACTTCGCCCGACGTGCCCACCTTCGTCTATGCCTCGGTGGTGTTCATCATCCTGGCCAACCTGGGGGCGCGTTACAGCTTCCGAGGCATCCTCGCCTGCTCCTGCGCGATCTCGGCCATCATTCTTTACAACCTGTGGCTGCTGCACGATGGCCAGAGCAAGCCGCTGCTGGTATTCAGCATTGCCTACCTGCCGGTGCTGCTGTTCAGCCTGTTCATCAGCTGGACCAACATCAACGGCGTGCGTCTGGCCTTTCTCGACGATCAGGAAAAGCAGCGCCAGCGTGATGAACTGGCCGCGCTCAATCAGCGCCTGAGCGAGCAAGCCAGTACCGACGCACTGACCGGCGTGGGTAACCGCCGCGCCTTCGACCTGGCACTGCAGGAGCATTGGCAGCAGATGCAGCGCAATGGCCGCCCCTTCTCCCTGCTGCTACTGGACATCGACTTCTTCAAGCCCTTCAACGACCACTACGGTCACCAAGTCGGCGACCAGTGCCTGCGCCACGTCGCCGACTGCATCAGCAACAGCCTGCGCCATGGCCAGGGCGAGATGTATCGCTACGGCGGCGAAGAATTCGTCATCCTTCTGCAGATCATCGATGCCGACGAGTTGAACACGCTGGCCGAGCGACTGCGTGAACAGGTGGCCAGCCTCGCCATCGAACATCGGCACCGCCCCGATGCGCTGAACCGGCTGACCATCAGCATTGGCGCCAGCACCACCCAGGCCGCCGGCGTACACCAGGCTCAGGACCTCTTCGCCCACTGCGATCGTCTGCTCTATCAGGCCAAGCAGCTGGGGCGCAACCGCGTGTGCAGTCAAACGCTGCAAGCCCAGGCTGTCTGAACAGGCTCACGGCGCTTGCCCGCGAGCTCGAGGCCCCGTTGGCATCAACGCGCGCCATATCGCCACAAGATTGACGACAAAAAACAAGCACCATTACTCTCGATCAACAGAGCATCCCACCCGAACGCATAACCTATGCCCTGCGCTCCGACGGCCGAGCCTGCAACTCGTAGCTTCTGACCTAGACTCTCAGGAGAAAAATCGGAGCAAGCTTTTTGTTAGCGGTTCATTTGGTCATTGATTAAAGAAAACCACTGAACACGCGACAAAGCTCATAAGTCGGTTCAGTGAAGCGTCTGTTCAACACAGAAGCTGGCCTGAACCACCCCACCGATAGCGGCAACAGGTAAAGCGAACCATGCAATGGAGTGCACTCAGTCTTCCTAGAAGAAGCGCATCAAGGCCACTCGATAGCGGCCGTTTGCAATCGTCGTACAGCTCAACTGCCGACACTTCAACGATGACGACAAGGCTTGCTGACCATGCTTAAAAACGCCCCGCTGAGCGTGAAGCTCCTGCTCATACTGATCTTTCCCCTACTCGGCTTTCTGGCTTTCTCTGGCATGTACCTTGCCGGCAAGTACCAGACGCTGAACGAAATGAACCGCACGCTGACCGCTAGCGCGACCGCGCAGAAGATCAGCACCCTGGTCACCGCCCTACAGCGCGAGCGCGGCGCCAGTGGCGTATTCCTGGGCAGCAAGGGAACGGCCATGGCTGACGCCCTGAAGCAGTTCCGCCTCGATAGCGATACGGCGGCCAGGCAGATGCAGACGCTATCGGCAGATGCCACGGCAGGCCTGGAGCAGGTGCTGCAAGACCTTGAGACGATCAGCGACTTGCGTGAGCAGGTCGACAAGCAGGCGATCAACAGCGGCGAATCCGGTGCTCGCTATACCGACCTGATCAAAGCCCTGATCGGTTACACCCACTCGCTGGAGGCCAGCGTCAGTGCTCCGCAGATTCTGCGCGCCCTGGGCGCTCTCAACCAGTTCGTGGAGATGAAGGAGCGCGCAGGACGCGAACGCGCGCTGCTGGGCGTGGCCTTCACCCAGAACCAGATCAGCGCCGATCTGCTGTCACGCCTGAGCCGCAATCTTGGCGAGTTCTCGGCCTATCAGGACGCGTTCCAGCGCCGGGCAGAAGCAGACATCAAGCGCAAGCTGGACGAGGCGCTGCAGCAGCCCGCCGCGCAGGCCGCCAGCGACCTGCAGCGCAAGGCCCTGGAAACGCCGCTGGGCGAGGCGCTGAACACCAAAGCCGAAGACTGGTTCAAGCACTCGACCGCCCGCATCGACCTCATGTTGCAGGTAGAAAACGAACTGGGGCAGAACGTCGGCCTACTCGCCAGCAGAGCCCACGAGGAAGCGAAGCACGGCCTGTGGCTGACCATCGCGATCATACTCGGCGTCCTGACTGCAGTCGTGGTGCTGTCCTTCCTGATCATCCGCAACATCAAATCGGCCGTCAGCGATGTCAACGACACCCTGGTCGCCTTGTCGAAACGAGACCTCACCGCCCACACCCACTACACGGGCCGCGATGAGTTCGGCGTGATCGCGCACAACCTCGACAACATGACGCAGCAAATCAGGGAGGTGATCCAGGCCATCGGCGGAGCCACTGCGCAGGTCGCCAGCGCTGCCGAGCAATCGTCGGCCGTAGCGCTGCAGACCAGCCAGCACGTGGCGCAGCAGCGCCAGGGCACCGACCAGGTCGCCACCGCGATCAACGAGATGAGCGCCACCGTGCGTGATGTGGCACGCAGCACCACCGAAGCGGCCGAGATGTCGCGCCGGGTGAATGACGACACCCTGCTGGGCAAAACCGAGATCGAGAACACCGTGCGCCTGGTGCAGGCCCTGTCGACCCAGGCCGAGCAGACCGCACAGATCATTCTCGAGCTGAAGAACGAGAGCGACGCCATCTCCTCGGTACTCGACGTCATCCGTGGCGTCGCCGAGCAGACCAACCTGCTGGCGCTCAATGCCGCCATCGAGGCGGCTCGCGCTGGTGAGCAGGGCCGTGGTTTCGCCGTGGTCGCCGATGAGGTGCGCCAACTGGCGCAGAAGACCCAGGACTCCACCGTCAGCATCCAGCAGATGATCAGCAACCTGCAAAGCGGCTCCGACCGCGCCGCCAGCTCCATGCAGGAAACCCTGAACAAGGCTCACGCCGGCGCCAGCAACGTGGTCAAGGCCGGCGAGTTGCTCGAACAGATCGCTGATGGCATCGCCAGCATCAGCGACCGCAACATTCAGGTAGCTTCGGCCGCCGAGGAACAGAGCCTGGTGTCGGAAGAGATCAACCGCAACGTCAACGACATCAACGACCTGGTCATCCAGGTCAGCGCCGCCGCTGAAGAGACTGCGCTGAACAGCCGTGAGCTGGCAGGCCTGGCCGATCACCAGCAGCAACTGGTCGGTCGCTTCAAGGTAGCCTGACAGGATCACGCTGCCGGCCTCGAACGAGCCGGCAGCCGGTCCACCTGAACGAACACCCCAAGCCCGAGCCCCTGCCATGCCAATCGAAATCCGCCCTGCACGAGCGAGCGACGCGCCCGCGATAAGCCGGGTGATCATCAGTGCCCTGCGCGTCAGCAATGCGCGGGACTATGCACCCGAGGTGATTGAGCGGGTGGAGCAAAGCTTCAGCGTCGTGCGCGTCGCGCAGCTGATCGATACGCGCCAGGTGCTGGTCGCCGAACGCAACCGGCAATTGCTCGGCACCGCCAGCCTCGACGGCGAGGTTGTCAGAACGGTGTTCATCGATCCGCCGATGCAGGGCCAGGGCGTCGGGCGCCTGCTCATGCTGGCCATCACCCGGCTCGCTCGCGAACAGGGTATCGCCGAGTTGCTCGTGCCCTCCTCGCTCACCGCTCGGGGCTTCTATCAACGCCTGGGCTTCGAGCTGCAACGGGAAGTCGTCGACGGTGCCGAGCGCACCCTGGTCATGGCCCGCCGGCTCCAGGCCGACGCGCCTGATTGAGGCCACTCGCCTGGCCGGGAGCTGGCGGGTGCCGTCGACGAACGTGAGCTGTGCAGAGAAGCGTCGTGGCTGAATCTCGCACTGACGAAAAAAGATTCTTCGCGTTATCGCGGGGAAGATACGCTTGACATCGGACTGGCAAGTTTGTGTGCGTATCGCTTACTGACTTAGCACTATCCATTACCGCGTCTGCTGAGCGTTTGGATTGCGCCCCTTACGGGCGCCACACCTTTCTTGCTTGCCCAAGAAAGGTGTGCCAAAGAAGGGCACCCCGACATCCGGGTTTCGCTGCGCGAAACTTCCCTCGCTCCGGTGCCGCTCCGGGGGCCGGCTTACATGGGCCATCCCTGGCCCATTAAGCCTTTCGCCGCATCCATGCGGCTCATCCCCCTACGCAACACCTCCACTCGGCCTGCTGAAGGGGACCAGGTCGCGAGCCTGCGACATCTCCGCAAGATCAAAGTCGGCAGCGTTTGACTTTTGCTCTTGAAGCGCGATCTCACAGACGACGCCCAAGTCCCCTTCAGGAGGCCGAGTGGAATCGCCGAGGAAGGGGTTGAGCGACATGGATGTCGCGAGAGCCGTGATGGGCCAGGGATGGCCCTTCACGGCGTGCCCCAGGAACGGTGATGGAGCGAGGGAACCCCGGCGCAGCAGGGGCCGTATGCAGGGGTGTGTTTCTTTGCTTACTTTCTTTGCACAAGCAAAGAAAGTGAGTCGCCCGTAAGGGGCGAAACCCATCAGACCAGGCCGCGCGCTAATGGAGAGTGCCAAGTCATCGACAGCTAACACGTAATTGCCAGTCCGGTGTCAACCCGCACTTTCCCCAAAATATGCAAAGAACCCCAAAAAGGCCGCAACACCAAGCGTTGCGGCCCTTTTTCATCGTGCTGAGCGGCTCAGTACTGCAGCTGCCCCGGCACCCAGTCGGTGCCGGCCAGCGGTACGCGGGCCATGGCCGCGGCCTCTACGGTCAGCGCCACCAGATCCTCGGGATCGAGGTTGTGCAGGTGCGACTTGCCGCAGGCGCGGGCCATGGTCTGCGCCTCCAGCACCAGCACGCGCAGGTAATTGGCCAGGCGGCGGCCGGCGGCGACCGGATCGAGGCGCTTGGACAACTCCGGATCCTGGGTGGTGATGCCCGCCGGGTCGCGGCCGTTCTGCCAGTCGTCGTAGTAACCGGCAGCCGAACCGATGGCTTTCAGCTCCTCGTCCAGGCGCGGGTGGTTGTCACCGAGGGCGATCAGCGCGGCGGTGCCGATGGCCACGGCATCGGCGCCAAGGGCCATGGCCTTGGCCACGTCGGCACCGGTACGGATGCCGCCGGAGACGATCAGTTGCACCTTGCGGTGCATGTCCATCTCCTGCAGCGCCTGCACGGCTTGCGGAATGGCCGACAGGATCGGGATGCCGACATGCTCGATGAACACCTCCTGGGTCGCGGCGGTGCCGCCCTGCATGCCATCGAGGACGATCACGTCGGCGCCGGCCTTCACCGCCAGCTTGACGTCGTAGTACGGGCGGCTGGCACCGATCTTCACGTAGATGGGCTTCTCCCAGTCGGTGATCTCGCGGATCTCGGCGATCTTGATCGCCAGGTCGTCCGGGCCGGTCCAGTCCGGATGCCGGCAGGCACTGCGCTGGTCGACACCGATCGGCAGGGTGCGCATGCCGGCGACGCGCTCGGTGACCTTCATGCCCAGCAGCATGCCGCCGCCGCCCGGCTTGGCGCCCTGGCCGAGGACGATCTCGATGGCGTCGGCCTTGCGCAGGTCATCGGGGTTCATGCCGTAGCGCGACGGCAGGTACTGATAGACCAGGTGCTGCGACTGGCCGCGCTCCTCCGGGGTCATGCCGCCGTCGCCGGTGGTGGTGCTGGTGCCGGCGATGCTGGCGCCACGGCCGAGGGCTTCCTTGGCCTGCGCCGACAGCGCACCGAAGCTCATGCCGGCGATGGTCACCGGGATCTTCAGGTGGATCGGTTTCTTGGCGAAGCGATTACCCAGCACCACGTCGGTGCCGCATTTCTCGCGGTAGCCTTCCAGCGGGTAGCGTGACATGGAGGCGCCGAGCAGCAGCAGGTCGTCGAAATGAGGCAGCTTGCGCTTGGTGCCCCCGCCACGGATGTCGTAGATGCCGGTCTCGGCGGCACGCTGGATTTCCTGGATGGACAGGCGGTCGAAGGTGGCGGATTCGCGCAGCACCGGGGTGTTTTTTTCGCTCATGTGCAGTTCCTCTTCGGGCAGGGTGCGCGATCAGTACGCCGAGGCGTTGTCGACCTTGAAGTTGTACAGCTGACGGGCCGAGCCGTAGCGTTTGAAGCTGGCCGGGTCTTCGTCGAAACCGGCGCGATTGAGCAGCTCGGCAAGTTCTTCCAGATGCTCGGGGCGCATGTCTTTCTCGATGCAGTCCGAGCCCAGCGACTTCACCGTGCCCTTGACGTAGATGCGCGTCTCGTAGAGCGAATCGCCCAGCGCATCGCCGGCATCACCACAGACGACCAGCCTGCCGGCCTGGCCCATGAAGCAGCTCATGTGGCCGATGTTGCCGCCGACCACGATGTCGACGCCCTTCATCGAGATGCCGCAGCGCGCGCCGGCGTCGCCTTCGATCACCAGCAGGCCGCCATGGGCGGTGGCACCGGCCGACTGTGAAGCGCTGCCCTTGATACGCACCATGCCGCTCATCATGTTCTCGGCCACGCCGACACCGACGTTACCGTGGATGGTGACGCTGGCCTTCTGGTTCATGCCGGCGCAGTAGTAACCGGCGTGGCCGTCGATCTCCACGCTCAGCGCTTCATTCAGGCCCACGGCCAGGTTGTGCTTGCCACCCGGGTTACTCACCACCCACTCGCGCTCGGTGAGGGTCCTGGCCTGCTCGTGCAGGGCCTGATTCAGATCGCGCACGGTGGCGCTGGAAAGGTCGATGGTTTTCATAGTCATGTCTCCAAAAAGTGGAGAGTCGAATTCAGGCCGTCGCGAGCGCGCCGAGGGCAAGCAAGAACCGCAGCGAGCCGCGAGACAGTACGAGTAGTACGGCGAGCGGATCGTGAGGATCTGACGCAGCAATCGGTGTGCGCAGTAGGCCTGGAGCGACTCAAGCGCTGCGTTCCCAGATGTACATGGTGGCCGGCTCCGGCTCCCACACCTTGGCCTTGTCGATGCCCGGCAGGGTCGACAGCGCCTGGTATTCGGAGGCCATGGCCACGTAGTCGTCGGTCTCGGCGAGGATTGCCGGCTTGCAGGCGATAGGGTCGCGGATTACCGCGAAGCCGTCACGGGTGCCGATGGCGAAGGTGAAGAAGCCATCGAGATCCTCCAGCGAATGATCGAGCGCTTGCTTGAGCGAATCGCCCTGGCGCAGGCGCCAGGTCAGGTAGCCGGCAGCCACCTCGGTGTCGTTCTCGGTCTCGAACTCGATGCCGTGGCGGCGCAGTTCCTGGCGCAGGCGGAAGTGGTTGGACAGCGAGCCGTTGTGCACCAGGCACAGGTCCTGGCCGGTGGAGAACGGGTGGCTGCCTTCCATGGTCACCGCGCTCTCGGTGGCCATGCGGGTGTGGCCGATGATGTGGCTGCCCTGCATTTTCGCCAGCGAGAAACGCTCGGCGATGTCCTTGGGCAGGCCCATGCCCTTGAGGATTTCGATGCTCTGGCCGACGCTCATCACGCGCACCGCTGGCGCCAATTCGGCGAGCACGGCGCGTACCGCCGCCTCATCGGCATTGGTCTTGAGCACGGCGGCGCTGGCGTTCTGAAACCAGTCCAGCGAGCAGCCCAGGCGGCCTTCCAGCTCACCCATCAGGGCCTTGAAGTCATAACCGGCAGTGGTGCTCTGCAGGGTCAGCTTGATCCAGCCGTCCTTCACCTCGTCGCCGTAGATGGCGAAGCCGGCGCTGTCCGGGCCACGGTCGGTCATGGCCAGCAACATGGGTTCGAAGAGCGCGCCGAGCTGGCTTTCCAGCGCCGGGTTCTTCAGATACAGACCTACGATTCCACACATAAGAGCAGTCCTCACTTCGTGCGCCAGCTGCGCGCCTCAGGCGGCCAGCTGACCGAGTTGATACGGGTGTCGCGCCAGCACTTGCAGCGCTTTCCTGGCGGCTTGAAACGGGTGGCTTGACACTTCAGAAGAATTCGGTGTAACGCTCGATCTCCCAGTCGGAGACGTGGCGGCTGTACTCGACCCATTCCATGCGCTTGAGCTTGAGGAACTCGTCGACCATGTCCGCGCCCAGCACCTCGCGAAACAGCGGGTCGGCCTCCAGCGCGTCGCAGGCTTCCTTGAGCGATTGCGGCAGGGTGTCGATGCCGCGCGCGGCGATCTCCTCCAGGCTCAGGTTGTAGAGGTTCTCGTTGCAGGCCTTGCCCGGGTCGAGCTGGCGGTCGATGCCATCGAGGCCGGCGGCGATGATCGCGGCGGTCACCAGGTAGGGGTTGCAGCCGGCGTCCGGCAGGCGAAACTCGATGCGCCCGTAGGGGATGCGCAGCATCGCCGAGCGGTTGTTGTCGCCGTAGGCGATGAAGGCCGGTGCCCAGGTCGCGCCAGACAACGAACGACCAACGACCAGGCGCTTGTAGGAATTCACCGTCGGCGCGGCAAACGCGCACAGCGCCGGGCCATGGGCCAGCAGGCCGGCGAGGAAGTGATAGGCCAACTTGGACAGGCCCATGCCGCTGGGGTCGCTGGCGTCATGGAAGAGGTTCTTGCTGGTGCCATTGCCGATCGACAGGTGGAAGTGCATGCCGTTGCCGGCGCGGCGTGGATCCGGCTTGGGCATGAATGAGCAGATCATGCCCAGGTCGTTGGCGATCTCGCCGGCGGCCATGCGGAAGAAGGTGAAGCGATCCGCCGACTCCATGGCATCGCTGTAGGTGTAGTTGATCTCGAACTGGCCACAGGCATCTTCGTGGTCGATCTGGTAGATGTCGAAGCCGACCGGCTGCAGCGACTCGGTGAGCTTTTCCAGAAAGGCGCGCGAACGCGACAGGCCCTTGTAGTCGTAGCAGGGCTTCTCCAGCTTGTCGCTGGCATCGACCGGGCGCAGCTTGCCCTCGGCATCGCGGCGAAACAGGCTGAACTCCGGCTCAAGACCGGTGTTCAACGTCCAGCCACGCTCGCTCAGGCGCGCCACTTGCTGCTGCAACACGTAGCGGGTGTCGAACGGCCAGGGCTGGCCATTGACGTGGCCGATGCACACCACGCGGCCATAGCCCGGCTGCCAGGGCACCGGCATCAGCGTCGACAGATCGCCACGGGCCATGAAGTCCGGGCCGTGCGGCTCCATGCCCATGCCCCAGATGGCGAACCCGGCGAAGCCGGCGCCCTCCTCGGCCACGGCCTTGAGCCCCGCAACCGGCACCGACTTGGTCTTGGCCGCACCGTGAATATCGACGAACTGGGCCAACACGTACTTGATGCCGTGCTGGTCGATGATTTTCTGGGTTTCGCTGGGCAACATGGTTGGGGCCTCCGCTGGCGTCGCCATTATTCCGCTGGGGAATTTTAATTTCCCCAAAAGAAATGCAAGCAGCTTGCCAACCTGGTCCTTGCCGTTGGAAATCCCGCAAAGCCCCGCCATTCTTCTATCCGTGAAGGAAAGATGCTTTCATAGGAGGAAATTCCAACCGTGAAAATGCACCGAAGAAAGGCAGCCTGCACATTCTCAGTGCGAATTTTTTATTCATAAGAAGATAAAAGCACGCATGACGACCTCCACGGAAATCCCTCCTCGCCTCAAGCTCGAGCAATACCTGGGCATGCAGATTCGCCGCCAGCGCCAGGCTCAGGAACTGAAGATCGCCGATGTCGCGCGTATCGCCGGCATCAGTCAGGGCATGCTGAGCAAGATCGAGAACGCCCAGGTCTCCACCAGCCTCGACACCCTCAGCCGGCTCTGCGACGTGCTCGGCATGCCCATGTCCAAACTGTTCAGCCAGTACGACCAGCAAGGTGGCAGCGCCTTGCTGGTGAAAGCCGGTGAAGGCCTCGAAGTGGTGCGTCGCGGTACCGACAAGGGCCATACCTATCGCCTGCTCAACCACACCCGTGGGCCGAAGAAGAGCTTCGAGGCCTACATGGTCAGCATGGACGACGCCAGCGAAGAGTTCCCCACCTTCGCCCACCCCGGCACCGAGTTCCTCCATCTGCTCGAAGGCGAGCTGGTGTACCGCCACGGCAACCAGCTGTACCCGATGCAGGCCGGCGACAGCCTGACCTTCGACGGCGAAGTACCGCACGGCCCGGAAAAGCTGGTGCAGGTGCCGATCCGCCTGCTGTCGATCATGAACTATGGGGCCGATTGAGCGGCGTCGCGCAGGCCCCCCTGACCCTGAGTGCGCCACCTGCCGGCCGGCCAGCGCGCACGTCATGAGCCATCCCCTCGAAGCGCTTGACTTAGAGCGCGCTCGAACCTCTAGGCTGCCTCCATGGAATCACATCTGAGCATCGACGAAGTCGCCAAACGCACTGGCTTGAGCGCCCACACCCTGCGCTACTACGAGCGCATCGGGCTGATCGCACCAGTGGCCCGCGCTGCCGGAGGGCAACGCCGTTATGCGGCTTCGGACATGGCCTGGATCGAATTCCTGCTGCGCTTGCGAACCACGCGCATGCCTATCGGCAAGATGCAGACGTTCGCAAAGCTACGTGGCGCTGGGGACTCGACGGTCAAGGATCGTCGCCAGATGCTGGAGGGGCACTTAACGGACGTCCTTGCAGAAATCGAGGCGATGCGCCAGGCCGCGAACGCACTGCAGAGCAAGATCGAGCACTACCGCTCGCTCGAGCAGCCCTCGGCGCCGGACTCAATCTATGAGGAAGGACATGCCGATGAACGCCAACGATGATCGCTACACCCGTGGACTCGCCAAACTGCGGGAAATAGACGGCCACGCCGGAGAGCAGGTGGTGGAAAGCCTGGCCGCCATCGCCCCGGACTTCGCCCGCTATCTGATCGAATTTCCCTTCGGCGACATCTACTCCCGCCCCGGGCTGGATCTGAAAAGCCGGGAAATAGCCGTGGTCGCGGCGCTGACGGCGCTTGGCAATGCTGCCCCGCAACTCAAGGTGCATATCCAGGGCGCACTCAATGTCGGCGTCAGCCGCAGCGAAGTGGTCGAGACCATCATGCAGATGGCGGTCTATGCCGGCTTCCCCGCGGCCCTCAATGGTCTGGCTGCGGCCAAGGAAGTCTTCGCCCAGGCAGAACCGGCGCGCTGATCGGCGCCAGCCTGAGATACCCCAGGTCTAGGCCCGCTCGGTTTCCCGCAGTTGCTGGCTCAGCCCGTCGCAACTGCTCGACCACTGCTGCAGCCATTGCGGCAAGGGTGGCGACTGTTCGTCCAGGCCAAGCTCACGGGCGAACTCGGCGGGCGTGACATTGCCTTTGGGCCCACGGAACAGCCCGCGCATGATCACCACGGCAATCACCCGCTGATCCTTGACGAAGCGGTGCTCGACGAAGCTCCACCTGTCGTCCCAGCCGAGCATGCGCGTGTGCACCTCGAAGCGCTCGAACAGCCTCAGTTCGCGGCGAAACTTGCCGCAGACATCGCCGACGATGGGCAATGCGCGATGGCGCAGGGCCACGCGAAAGGCGCCGCTGCGCAGCACGTAATCCATGCGTCCGACATCGGCCAGGGTGAAGTAGCGACCATTGGTGACGTGCCGATTGAAGTCCAGATCCAGCGGCCAGACCCGCATGCGCACCACGGTGGTGGCGAGCCCTGGCACCGGCTTGCGCCAGGGTCTGCGCAGCAGCATCAGCAGAAGACGAAACCATAGGTTCATACTACGAACACCTGTTTGAATGAGAGTGCCGCACTCTAAGTAGGGCGTCTGCAGTAAAGTAGGTGCAGAAATGACTAATACCATGCGACTTACGCAAGAGACGCTTCATGCATATCACCCTGCTCCTGGCCGAACACAGTTCACTGGCCAGCGCCGCGCTGGCCCTCGAAGTGCTCGATGCCGCCAATCGCTTCGCCCTGCCAGCCCCTGCGCCCTTCACCCTCAGCGTGGCCTCGCTGGATGGGCAAGCGGTGGCCAATGCGCTGGGGCGTGCCATGCCGGTAGACATGGCGCTGAACGCAGTGGAGAAAACCGACCTGGTGCTGATCCCCGGCTTTCTCTTCAGCCTGCGCGAGGCCCTGCCCACCTTCGCGCACTATCGCGGCTGGCTGCGCCAGCAGCATGAGCAGGGCGCGGTCATCGCCTCGATGTGCACGGCCACCTTCATGCTCGCCGAAGCCGGCCTGCTCGATGGTATCGAAGCCACTACCCACTGGGCCTTCGCCGACCTGCTGCGGCGCCGCTACCCCAAGGTTCAGGTGGACGAGCGGCGCATTCTTTGCGAGGACGGGCGGATGATCAGCAGCGCCGGAGCGAGCGCCGCGATGGACCTGTTGCTGCACCTGATACGCCGCTTCGCCTCGCGCGAACTGGCCCAGCAATGCAGCCGCTACCTGTTGATCGACAACGTGCGCAGCGAGCAGTCCGTCTACATCAGCTGGTCGATGCCCCGCAGCCATGGCGACGAAGCGGTCCTGCGCGTGCAGGACTGGATGGAGGTGCACTTCTCCGAGCCCTGCTGCATCGACGAACTGGCCACGCGCTTCGGCTTCGGCGTGCGCAACTTCAAGCGCCGCTTCAAGGACGCCACCGGCCACACGCCGCTGGCTTACCTGCAGGCCCTGCGTCTGGAAAAGGCCAAGGAACTGCTGGAAACCACCCGCCTGAATTTCGAGCGGATCACCAGCCGGGTGGGCTACGAGGACAGCAACTCGTTTCGTCGTCTGTTCTGCCAGCGCGTCGGTATCTCGCCGGCAGTCTTTCGCAAACGCTTCCAACGCATGCCAGGTAACGCAGAGCAAGCCTGAGCCGTTGCTTACAGCAAGCGCCGAACGGCTGACCGGCAGAGACCCGCGTGCAGAAGTAGCACCTTGCCTGCCGCCCTCGGCGGCCTAGCCGGTTACGCCGTTCAGGCCCCAGTTTGCCGGACTGAGGTCTGACTCAACCAGCGCTGCAGATCCTCCGCCGAAAGTGGTCTGGAAAACAGATAGCCTTGCCCGACGGGATAACCCTGTTCGCGCAGCAGCCGATGCTGGGCTTCGTTTTCCACCCCTTCGGCCACCACCGTCAGATGCAGGCTCTTGCCAATCCCTAGAATTGCACTGCTCAGGGCACGAGTCGCTTCGTCATGCTCCAGGTCGAAAACGAAGCTGCGGTCGAGCTTCAATTCCGAGATCGGCAGTCGCCGCAGGTAACTGAGGCTGGAGTAGCCGGTACCAAAATCGTCCATCGACAGGCGGATACCCTGCCGATGCACCTCATCAAGGACTTTCATGGTGCTGGGGTTGCTATCGAGCAGCATGTTCTCGGTCAGCTCCAGGGTCAGATCCTCTGGTTGCAAGGCATTGGCCTGCAGGGTCGTAGCCAGGAAGTTCGGCAAATCGAGGTTGTGGAAACTGGTCGGTGACAGGTTGACCGATATGGTCGGCACATGCAGCCCTGCGGCGCGCCACGCGGCCAATTGCCGGCAGGCCTCCTGCACGGCCCAATGCCCCAGTTCGACGATCAGGCCGCACTCCTCGGCCAGGGCAATGAAGCGCACGGGCGGGATGTCCCCCTGCTCCGGGTGCGTCCAGCGCGCCAGTGCTTCGACGCCATAGAGACCGCCACCGACCATATCGATCTGCGGCTGGTAATGCAGGCGCAATCCATCGTGCTTGATCGCCTGGCGCAAGGCGCTTTCCATCTGCAGGCGTTCCTGGGCCAACCTGTTGATTTCGCTGCTGTAGAAATGGAAGCGGCCTCGCCCGCTGCTCTTGGCCTGGTACATGGCCATGTCTGCGCGGCCCATCAGCGTCTCCATGTCACGCCCGTCATTGGGATACATGGCGATGCCGATGCTGCCGGAAACCTGCAAGCTGGTGCCGATCAGGGTGAATGGCTCCGCCAGCAACTGCAGCAGCCGCTCGGCCACCGCAGTCACGTCGTTGGCATCGCAACCTGGCAATACCACGACGAATTCATCACCTGACTGCCGCCCGGCGATGTCCGACTCGCGCAGCACGCTCTGGAGGCGCGCCGCGACCTGACGCAGCAGGTCGTCCCCGGCCGAGTGCCCGAGTGAGTCATTGACGTGCTTGAAACGATCGAGGTCGATGAACAACACCGCCAGGCACTCACCCTCGCGCGTGACAGTGGCGATGGCCTGATCCGCACGGGCCTGCAGCAGGCTGCGGTTCGGCAGGCCGGTGAGGGCATCGTAGAACGCCAGTTGGCGTATGCGCCGGCGTGTCTGCTCGCGCTCCAGCGCCAACCCGCACAGATGCTGGCAAGCCTCGACCAGGCGCCTGTAGAACTGCATCGAGCAATCCTGCGGCGAGCGCCGGAAGTAGAAGGCGAAGGTGCCGACGACCCTATCCTGGGCATTGAGCACAGGCGCCGACCAGCACCCCCGGAACCCCAGTGGCAGGATCAGATCTCGGTAGTCGGCCCAGAGCGGGTCGCTGGCGATGTCATCGACCCAGACAGATGCCTTGCGCCAGGCCGCCGTCCCGCATGAGCCGACTGATGGCCCGATCGCCACACCATCGAGTTTCTGCTGGTAGTCCAGCGCCAGGCTTGGCGCCGCCAGTGGGTGTAGCAGGCCATTCTCGTCCACCTCGAGAATCGAGGCGACCACCTCGGGAGCAATCCGCTCGACCTCTTCGCAGATCAACTCCAGCACCTCGGTCAGCGGACGCTCGCGGGCCATGGCCTCCATGACGCTGTGCTGCAACACCTCATGCATCTTGGCCTGGGTGATGTTGGTCAGGATGGTCACCGTCAGCTGCCATTGTCCGACCTCGTCCATAATCGGGTTGCTGATGCTCTTGACCCAGTAACGCTGCCCGTCCCTGCCCTCGACGATCTCCTCACGCTCCACGGGCAGGCCTGCTGCCAGCGTGTCGCGATACTGCTGCGCATACGCGGCGTCCTTTTCAGGAGCCAGCAGGCGAATGGGGCGACGCCCCAGCACTTCCTCTGCCGTCCAGCCAAACATCCGACAGAAACCGGCATTGACGTAGACGATGCAAGGGTTCGCATCGCTGATCACCACAGCCGAATCGCTGGCGTCGGCCACCAGTGACAATAGCCTCAGATGCTGTTGCTGCTCCCGCTCGTGCAGCAGCCGCACGGTGATATCGATGGCGACCTGGAGGATCTGCCGCACCTGGCCGGTTTCATCCATGACCGGCACGTAAGTGGTCTGCAGCCAGCAACTGCGGCCATCCTGACGCAGGCGCTCGACCTGTCCGCTGTAGGCCTCGCCCGCACATAAGGGCTGCCAGAAGCGCTCGTGCGCCGCCTGCTCGGCGCAATCGGCATGGCAGAAGAATGAATGATGCCGCCCTTCGACCTGCTCCGCGCGATAGCCGAACAGGGCCAGATAGTTGTCGTTGGCGCGCACGAGCTGGCCATCGAGGGCAAATTCGGCGATGGCCATGACCCGTTCCAATGCAGCCCATTGCGCATCGAGCAGTGTCTTCAAAATGATCGAACTCCACGGCTATACAAACAGTGCGGTGACATAAACCAGGGCCTTGCAGTGGAACAAGCCAAATGCAGCGCTGCTGTCTCTGGGGCTTGCCAACGGCTTTGCCGCGAGCCTGATCAGCGCCCGTCCTTTCGGCGTCATACCCATCGATTAAGCCTAGATCATCGCGTCATGGCTGCCGGTAGGCGAAGTGCCGCAGCAGCCTACAGGCTTCCGCTCAAGGGTCGCGCAACCACTGCGCCTCCTCTTTCATCACTTGCGCCAATGCCTGGCGCCGGGCGTCGGTCATGCGCGGTCGGGCCAGCGCGCAACTGAGGGCACCGAGCGGCTGACCATCGCCATCGAGAATCGGCACCGCCAGGCCGGTGTAGCCCGGCAGGCGCTTGTCCACCAGACCACTGGCGTAACCCAGGCGCTTGACGCTGGAAAGGCTGGCGGCGATGCGCTCGACGTCCAGGCCATAGTCCAGGCGCAGTGTGGCGGCGTTGTGGGCGAGGATGTCGTTACGCTCGGCGCGGCCAAGCCAGGCCAGCAGCACCTGCGAGGCCTGGCCGACGCCCATGGGGATGCGCCCGCCCACCGCGCCGCTGTAGCTCTGCACCGGCAGTTGCCCGGCCAGCATGTCCAGGCACAGCAGCTGATGACCGTCTGCCACCAATAAAAAGAAGGTATCGCCAAAGCGTTGTGCCAGGCGCAGCAGCACCGGCCGGGCCCGCTCGCGCAGCGCGCTGGCATTGCCGGCCTGGGCGCCGAGGGCGAACAGTTCGTAGCCGAGCACGTAGCGCCCGCGCTGCTGCGCCCCCCGCACGAAGCCCTGCCGGCGCAGGTACTGCAGCAGGCGGTAAGCGGTGGCCTGCGAACAGTCGGCGGCCTCACGCAACTCGGCCAGGCTGGCGCCCTGCCGGCCGGCAGCGGCGATGACGCGCAACAACAGAAACGCTCGTTCCAGGGTCTGGTTGCCGCCCATGGCATTTCTCACATATTGATAAAAGAAAGCGGACGGATGCGATGCAAATTGCACGCCTTGGGGGCCGGCGCATGCTCGCCGACATCGCAGCGCAGCCCGAGGAAAGGTGCATGTACCCACAGATCGAACAGGTGACCAGCGACAAGCTGCCGGAGAGCACCGAGGTGGCCATCATCGGCGGCGGCATCATCGGCGTCAGCACGGCCTACTGGCTGGCCCGCCGCGGTATCGCCGTGACCGTACTGGAGAAGGGCCTGATCGGCGCCGAGCAGTCGTCGCGCAACTGGGGCTGGTGCCGCAGCATGGGCCGCGACCTCAGCGAAATCCCCCTGGCCATGGCCAGCCTGCAGCTGTGGGATCGCTGGCAGACGCAGCTCGGAGAAGACCTGGGGTTTCGCCGCAGTGGCGTGCTCTACGCCTGTGAAACGCCGCGCCAACTGCAACAACAGGCGCACTGGCTACAGGCGGCCAGCACCCATGGCGTGCAGGCGCGCCTGCTGGAGGGTGCCGATCTGCTCCGGGTGATGCCTGAAGGCGCCGCTGCCGGCTGGAGTGGCGCACTGCATACGCCCAGCGATGGCCGCGCCGAACCGCACCGCGCCAGTGCAGTAATCGCCCGTGCGGCGCAACGCCTGGGCGCGCGCATCGTCACGGGCTGTGCGGTGCGGGGGTTGGACATCACGGCCGGCAGGGTCGCCGGCCTGTACAGCGAACATGGGCGCCTGAGCTGCAGCAGCGTGGTGCTGGCTGGCGGCGCCTGGTCGACGCTGTTCTGCGCCAACCTCGGCCTGCGTCTGCCACAACTGAAGGTGGTGGCCTCGGTACTGCGTACCGCACCGATGGCGGGTGGCCCGGAACTGGCGGTCGGCGCCAGCCGCTACGCCTTTCGCAAACGCGCCGACGGTGGCTACAACATTGCCCAGCGCAACGGCAACCTGGCGCCGATCACCCCGGACAGCTTTCGTTACCTCGGCGATTTCCTTCCGGCGCTGAGCCAGCAGTTTCGCGAAGTACGCCTGCGCCTGGATGGCCGTTTTCTCGAGGAACTGCGCCAGCCCAGGCATTGGGCCATGGACAGCGCAAGCCCATTCGAACGCTGCCGGGTACTCGACCCACGCCCTTGCCCGGCCATCCTGGCCGAAGCACGCGAAGCGCTGGCAGGCGCCTTTCCCTTCTTCCGGCAGATTCGCGTGGAGCAAAGCTGGGCCGGGGTGATGGACGTCACCCCGGACGCCATCCCGGTGATCGGCCCAGTCGAGCGACTGCCAGGGCTGTTTCTCTCCACCGGTTACTCCGGCCATGGCTTCGGTATCGCGCCAGGTGCCGGTCATCTGCTCGCCGACCTGATCGATGGCAGCACGCCGCTGGTCGACCCACGCCCCTTCGCTTACAACAGGCTCTAGGCCTGAGTGGTGGCCCCGGCGCGCCGATGCGTGCGCGTGGCCACCACTCGTCTTTTATTTCTTGAAAGGATAAAAAAATTCCCCACAGGCATGGACACGCTTTGTTCATTCACTTATAAAAATCACCAGCACGAAAAATAGATTACTCACAGTTAATTTTATTCATGGACGAACATCCATTTCATTCATGAAGATTTTCCTGCCGCCGCCCCCAGCAGAGGATTCGCCATGCACGCCAAGCACCCATACGTGATCAAGATCAGTTGCCCGGCCACATCCGGCATCGTCGCCGCCGTAACGTCCTTCCTCGCCGACCATGGTTGCTACATCAGCGAAATGGCGCAGTTCGACGACGAAATCAGCGGCGCCTTCTTCATGCGCGCGGTATTTCGCTTCAACGAAGGTTTAGCCGGTGATATCCAGCAGATCGAGGACGGCTTCGTCGAGGTCGCCGAGCGCTTCGAGATGAGCTGGGAGCTGCACGACACCACCGAGCCGACGCGCGTGCTGCTGATGGTCAGCAAGTACGATCATTGCCTGGCCGACCTGCTCTATCGCCACCAGAAGGGCGAGCTGCAGATGACGATCACCGCCATCGTCTCCAACCACCTCGACCTGCGGCCAATGGCCGAGCGCGAGGGCATCCGCTTCATCTACCTGCCGGTGACCAGGGAGACCAAGGCCCAGCAGGAAGCCGAGCTGCTGAAGATCGTCGACGAGACACGCACCGAGCTGGTGGTGCTGGCGCGCTACATGCAGATCCTCTCCGACGATCTGTGCAAGCAGCTATCGGGCCGCGCCATCAACATCCACCATTCCTTCCTGCCTGGTTTCAAGGGCGCCAAGCCCTATCACCAGGCCTTCGACCGTGGCGTCAAGCTGATCGGCGCCACTGCCCACTACGTCACCTCCGACCTCGACGAAGGCCCGATCATCGAGCAGGAGGTGCAGCGCGTGGACCACAACTACACCCCCGACGCCCTGGTGGCGGTGGGGCGCGACACCGAGACGGTGGCCCTGTCCAAGGCGGTCAAGTACCACCTCGAACACCGCGTGTTCCTCAACCACGACAAGACGGTGATCTTCCGATGAGCGCGCAACTGATCGACGGCAAGGCCACCGCCGCGCGCGTGCTCGCCGAGGTCACCGCTGACGTCACCGCGTTCAAGGCCCAGGGCATCGAACCGGCACTGGCCGTGGTGCTGGTCGGCGATGACCCGGCCAGCCAGGTCTACGTACGCAACAAGGTGCTGCGTGCGAAGGAAGTGGGTATCCGCTCGCTGGAATACCGCCTGAGTGCCGACGCCAGCGCCGAAGCGGTGCTGGAAGTGGTGGCAGCGCTCAATGCCGATGCCACGGTCAACGGCATTCTGGTGCAGTTGCCACTGCCGGCGCACATCGACGAGACCCGCGTGCTGCAGGCCATCGACCCGGCCAAGGACGTCGACGGCTTCCACAGCGAGAACGTCGGCGGCCTCAGCCAGGGCCGCCCGGTGCTCACGCCCTGCACCCCGGCCGGCTGCATGCGCCTGCTGCGCGACACCCTCGGCGATCTATCCGGCAAGCATGCCGTGGTGGTCGGCCGCTCGAACATCGTCGGCAAGCCGATGGCGGCGCTGCTGCTGGCGGCCAACTGCAGCGTCACTGTGCTGCACTCGCGCAGCGTCAAGCCGGAGAAGCTGTGCGGCCAGGCCGACATCGTGGTCGCCGCCGTTGGTCGCCCACGGATGATCGGCGCCGACTGGATCAAACCCGGCGCGGTGGTGATCGATGTCGGCATCAACCGTATCGAGGACAACGGCCGCTCGCGTCTGGTCGGCGATGTCGACTTCGACGCCGTGCGCCAGGTGGCCTCGGCCATCACCCCGGTGCCCGGTGGCGTCGGCCCGATGACCATCGCCATGCTGATGCACAACACCTTGCTCGCCGCCCGCCAGCAACACGGCCTGACGGCCCAGGAGTAATCGCAATGCCCCTTGCCCTGCTCAAGTACGGCCTGTCCTCGGAGTACCCCGTGGAGGTCGACCTGCCTGCGCCGAAGGATCTCAAGCCGGCCTACGACGTGGTCATCATTGGCGGCGGCGGCCATGGCCTGGCCACCGCCTATTACCTGGCCAAGTACCACGGCGTGAGCAACGTCGCGGTGCTG
>Ga0208645_1000376_pt1 | contig 50467 bp, 49 predicted proteins | sample VirMetDEL_Sep_01_FD_184519 | JGI IMG/M metagenome (GOLD analysis project Ga0208645, IMG submission 184519) | Aqueous microbial communities from the Delaware River and Bay under freshwater to marine salinity gradient to study organic matter... | ecosystem: Environmental > Aquatic > Marine >... | reverse complement strand
CCGCGCGCCTGCTCGGTGCCAACGGTTGGCAGATGTTCTGGCATGTCACGCTGCCTAACGTAAAATGGGCGCTGATTTACGGCGTGGTGCTGTGCACCGCCCGTGCGATGGGCGAATTCGGCGCAGTTTCGGTGGTTTCCGGGCATATCCGCGGGTACACCAACACCCTGCCGCTGCACATCGAGATTCTCTACAACGAGTACAACATCGTCGCTGCCTTCAGCGTGGCGATCCTGCTGCTCGTCATGGCCCTGGTGGTGCTGCTGCTTCGCCAATGGAGCGAAGCGCGCCTGAGCCGCCAGCTACAAGCCAACCGAGAAGACTGACCGCCGCAGCGCCGCGAAAACGGCCCGGCCCACGGAACAATCAAGGGCATTAGTCATGAGCATCGAAGTCAAAGGCGTCAACAAGCAGTTCGGCCAGTTCAAGGCGCTGAACGAGATCAACCTGAGCATCCAGAGTGGCGAGCTGGTCGCCCTGCTCGGCCCGTCCGGCTGCGGCAAGACCACCCTGCTGCGCATCATCGCCGGCCTGGAAACCCCGGACAGCGGCACCATCGGCTTTCACGGCGAGGACGTTTCCGAGCACGACGTGCGTGATCGCAACGTCGGCTTCGTGTTCCAGCATTACGCGCTGTTCCGCCACATGACCGTGTTCGACAACGTCGCCTTCGGCCTGCGCATGAAGCCCAAGCGCGAGCGCCCGAGCGAAGAGGTGATCAAGCAGAAGGTGCACGAGCTGCTCAACCTGGTGCAGCTCGACTGGCTCGGCGACCGTTACCCGGAGCAGCTCTCCGGTGGCCAGCGCCAGCGTATCGCCCTGGCTCGCGCCCTGGCGGTGGAGCCGAAAGTGCTGCTGCTCGACGAACCCTTCGGCGCGTTGGATGCCAAGGTGCGCAAGGAGCTGCGCCGCTGGCTGGCGCGCCTGCACGAGGAAGTGCACCTGACCAGCGTGTTCGTCACCCACGATCAGGAAGAAGCCATGGAAGTGGCCGACCGCATCGTGGTGATGAACAAGGGCGTGATCGAGCAGATCGGCACCCCGGCCGAGGTCTACGAGCATCCGGCCAGCGACTTCGTCTACCACTTCCTCGGTGACGCCAACCGCCTCTACGTCGGCAACGACCACCACGTGCTGTTCCGCCCGCACGAGGTCGACCTGTCCAGCGAGCCGACCCCGGAGCACAAGGCCGGTGAAGTACGTGACATCCGCCTGCTCGGCGCGATCACCCGCATCACCCTCAAGGTCGACGGCCAGGACGAGCTGATCGAGGCCGAAGTGGCCAAGGATCACGTCAGCCTGAACAACCTCGCCCGCGGCACCACGCTGTACTTCAAGCCCAAGGGCGGTAAACCAGTCAGCACCCAGGCGTAGCACTTCCTAGGGCTGGCCGAGCGGTAGTACGTAGGACAAGCGTAGGGTGGGCTTCAGCCCACCGACTACACCGACTAGAGTTCAACCTTTGTTTGGTGGGCTAAAGCGGATCGCCGCCCGGCCCACCCTCCGAAACTACGGAGCGGCTATTGCCATGATCGCCCTGCGCCCTTGCGGTGAAACCTGCAGCGCACGCGAATCCTTGCTGCGCCGCAGCCAGCCCTCGCCTTCGCACAGATTCAACAACGCCGCGCCCAGCGCACCGCCCAGATGTGGCTTGCGCTCGCTCCAGTCCGGGCAGGCGCACAAACGCTGGCGACGTTGACGGCCCACCTGCTGCAGATCGATACCCAACGCCTGCAGACCCTGCTCACCGCTTGCCGTCAAACTCAGTGCACCGCCCTCCTCGCTCAGCCAGTGGGCTGCGCGCATGCGTGCGAACACACCGACCGCCAGTTCGCCGGCCAGATGGTCGTAACAGGTGCGCGCCTCGCGCATGGGCTGCGGTGTGCCGCGCGAGCTTGGTATAGCGCGAGTTTGCCGAGGCTGTGCAGCCAGTGCAGCACTGGCCAGCGCCTCGACCAGTTGCCCAACCTCCGGCCCGGCCAGGCGGTAGTAGCGATTGCGTCCATGGCGCTGCTGCGCCAGCAGGCCGCCCTCCACCAGCTTGGCCAGGTGCGCACTGGTCGACGACGGCGACAGCCCCGCCAGCAAGGCCAACTCACCGGCCGGTCGCGCGCTGCCGTCCATCAGTGCCCAGACCATGGCAGCACGCCCGGCATCGGCGAGCAGGGCGGCGATCGAACTGAAACCCGGTGCGTATTCCATCGTTCACCTCATGACGAAACATGGCGTGCAGTAAATGTGGATACTGGCAGGCAACGTCAGCCAGAGCCAGCCAGGGAGAACCCAATGCTCGCCGTGATCTTCGAAGTTCAGGCCAAACCAGACCAGCAGCAGGATTATCTCGACCTCGCAGGCGAGCTGCGCCCGCTGCTCGCCGAGCAGCCGGGTTTCATCTCCATCGAACGCTTCCAGAGCCTCACCCAGCCGGGCAAGATCCTGTCGCTGTCGTTCTGGCAGGACGAAGCCTCGGTCCAGGCCTGGCGCCAGCGCGATGAACACCGACGCGCACAGACCGCAGGACGCGAGGAGGTCTTCAGTCACTATCGCCTGCGCGTGGCCCAGGTGCTGCGCGACTACGGCATGCACGAGCGCGACGAAGCACCGAGCGACAGCCGCGCGGTCCACGAACAGGGAGCGGCGCAATGACCGAACACCTGCCGCTGATCCTTGCCACCTTCCTGCTCGCCGGCATGGTCAAGGGCGTGGTCGGCCTCGGCCTGCCCACCATCACCGTCGGTCTGCTGGGCCTGGTGATGGCGCCACTGCAGGCCGCTGCGCTGCTGATCATCCCCTCGATGGTGACCAACATCTGGCAGCTGTGCGACGGCCGCAGCCCGCTGCCGATGCTGCGCCGACTATGGCCCATGCTGTTGGGCATCCTGTTCGGCACGCTGCTGGTCGCCGCACTGCTGCAGAGCCTCGACCTGCCCGGTGCTACGCGCTGGCTGGGCATCGCTCTGGTGGTCTATGCGCTGCTCGGTCTGGCCAAGGTGCACTTTCGCGTGGAGCGTGCCAAGGAAGGTTGGCTGAGCCCGGTGATCGGTGCCATCACCGGCGCGATTACCGCAGTTACCGGCGTGTTCGTGATTCCCGCCGTGCCTTACCTGCAGGCCATCGGTCTGGAGAAGGACGATCTGGTGCAGGCTCTGGGATTGTCCTTCAGCGTCTCCACCCTGGCCCTGGCGGCAGCGCTCGGTCACAGCGGTGAACTGCTGCAACCGACAGTGCTGGGCGTATCGGCCCTGGCCTTGCTGCCGGCGCTGCTGGGCATGGCCGCCGGCCAATGGCTGCGCAAGCGCATCAGCGCGGAGCGTTTCAAGCGCTGGTTCTTCGTCGGCCTGCTGCTACTCGGCAGCGACCTCGCGCTGCGCGGCCTGTTCTGAACGCAGGCGGGCAGTGGCACAGCACCACCCGCCGGGATTGGCCTCATGCCACGACCGCGCGGGACTGGCGCAGGCCAAACCACTGCAGTTCGGCGAGCAGCGCCACGATCAGCGCCTGGCCGATGATGAACGCATAGCCGAAGATATTCGGCGCGACCCATCCGAGCACCAGCAGCATCACGCTTTCGATCACCCAGAGACTGTTCAGGGTGATCACCGTCCATACCGCCAGGCGGTGCAGCTCAGGTTGGCGCGACAACCAGAACAGCAGGCAACCCAGCGGCAGCAGCATCAGCGCACTGGCCATCAGCAACAGGCGTGGCACTTCGAGAAAATCGACCAGCCAATGGCTGGCCAGCACCAGCAGCAGGCCGGTGGAGACACCCAGCAGACCGTCGGCCAACAGGGCGTTACGCAGCAGCGGGGAAGGTTGTACGTGGCTCATGATGCTTCTCCAGGGTTCGCACCGGAATCGATGCACGCCCCTAGAATCGATCCGCCGTGAAAGCGCGTCGATTACCTGCCAGGTAATGGCCGACATGACCTGGCTGAACTATCGTGCAAGCCATGAATACCCACTCCCAGACCGCCGGCGCCCTGTTGCGTCAATGGCGCCAGCGGCGCCGCCTGAGCCAGCTCGACCTCGCCTGCGAGGCTGAGATATCCACTCGCCACCTGAGCTTCGTCGAAACCGGACGCGCCCAACCCAGCCGCGAGATGCTGCTGCACCTGGCCGAGCAGTTGGAGATTCCCCTGCGCGAGCGCAACCGCCTGCTCAGCGCCGCAGGCTTCGCCCCGCTGTACAGCCAGCACGACCTGGCCGATCCGGCGCTGGAGCCAGCGCGCCAAGCCATCGAGCAGTTGCTCAAGGTCCATGAGCCGTACCCGGCACTGGCCATCGACAGACAGTGGAACCTGCTGGCGGCCAACGCCTCGGTCGGCCCCTTTCTCACCGGCGTGGCGGACTGCCTGCTCGGCCCGCCGCTCAACGTGCTGCGCCTGTCCCTGCACCCGCAGGGGCTGGCGCCGCGAATCGTCAACCTGGCGCAGTGGCGCGCGCATCTGCTGATGCGCCTGCACCGCGATGCCGAGATCAGTGGCGACCCGCAGTTGTTCGCCCTGCACGACGAACTGCTGACCTACCCCGCGCCAGCGGACCACGGCGAAGCGCCTGCCGAGGCGGTGCTGATGCCAGTGCAACTGCGCACCGACGCCGGCGTGCTGAGCCTGATCAGCACCACCACCGTGTTCGGCACTCCGAACGACGTGACCCTGGCTGAACTGGCGCTGGAAACCTTCTTCCCGGCCGACGCCTTCAGCGCCGACTACCTGCGCAATCTGACGAAAAGCACCTGAACGGTAGCGATTTCCGACGAAATCACTCTTTCGGGTCATGCTCTGCAGCGCATCACGCAGTAGTCTTGGCGCTGCGTCATTGACGCCGCCCACTGCATACCTGCTCAAAACAATAACAAGGAGCACCCCGGATGCGTTGTAAAGCACTGCTGCGCCATGCTTTTCTCTGGTCGCTCGGACTCTTGGTCGGGCTCTCACCAATGGCCTTCGCCGAGGCCGTCAGCCCGCAAGAACAGATTCAGATACACGCCAGCCGCGCCACCAGCAGCTTGATGCTGTTACGTGGCGAAGGTTTCCAGAAGACTCACCAGCAGCGCCTGGAAGCCGACCTGGCCGCGCTGGCCGGCGCCATGCAAAGCCTGCCGCAGGGCAGCGCCGAACTCACCAGCGCCCACCAGGCCCTCGTTACCCAATTGCGCAACGGTGTTTCCTATGGCCCCGGTGACGAGAACGTGCCCTGGCGCTTCCCGGAAGATCTCAGCCGCGCCCTGCGCGACTTCCTCAGCACAGCCCGCGCACTACCGGGCGCCGAAGGCCAGAGCGAGCTGGCGGCCAAGGTCGAGTACCTCAGCGTGCAGTACCTCAGCCGCTCCTACCTGGGCACCTTCGAGATCGCCCGCGAACAACCCGACACCTACCTCGGCCAGGACGAACGCCTGCTGCTGCCGGCCATCGACAGCGAACTGCAGGCGATCAAGGAACAATCCGACCCGCAGGTGACCAAGCTGCAGACGCGCTGGAGCTACCTGCGCGCCGCACTGGCCGACATGAACAGCCAGAGCAACACGTTGCAGAGCGTCTCCGGTCGCCCCTTCGCCCCCATCACCGTGGATCGCCACGCGCGCTCGATGACGGCGCAGTGGATGGCGATGTTCTAGAAAGGCTCGCGGCTAAAGCCCCTCCCACACTCCAGTGGGACCGTGGGAGGGGCTTTAGCCGCGACGAACAGCAGAAGCAGTACGTGCTCAGGCCAGCGCCTTCTTCTCGCGGATGCAGGTCGGGCCGGCGACCTCTACCACGGCATGCTCGACTTCCCGGCGCAGGCCAAGCAGGAAGGCCAGCTCAGCGACCACGAACAGCGGGCCGATGATCAGGCCCATGACGTCATCAACGAACGCCGGCTTGCGCCCTTCATAGTAATGACCGACGAACTGGATGACCCAGCCGACCACGAACAGGCCAATGCCTGTCGTTAGCCACAACGCAGTGGAAGCGACCGCCAGGCTAGCGCCAGCCCACAGGCACAGCCCCAGCAGCACGGCCATGAGCAGGCCGAAACGGGTATCCAGACGCAGATAGAACACGGCGGCAGCCAGAGCCACCAGCGTGGCCGGCGCCAGCCACAGGCCGGCGATTTCGAAACCAGGGCGCGACAGCAGCACGGCGACGGCCAGCACGATCATCGGGGATGCCGATGAAATGGCTGGCGATGTTGCGCCGGTCGCGGTGGTAGGCGGCATACTGCGCCAGGTGATCGACGAGGGTTTTCATTGTTATCGTCCTCAGGGGTAAACGGGCCCGAGCATGATCGCCTCGCCCCGGCCCATCGCACTGTCGGCTAGCCGACAATGCCAGGGATCGCCACACCGCCGCGCAACCTCACTGGAGCCGCAATGCCCGATCCCCGTCAATACGCCAGCCAGTTGAACCAGGGCCACTGGTTCGCTGCACTGCCAGCCGCGCTGAGCCAGAGCCTGCTAGGCATGGCCCAGGTGCAGCGTCTGGACGCCGGCCAGCGGCTGTTTCGCCGTGGCGATAAACCCAGCGGGCTATATGCGGTGGTCGAAGGCGCCGTGCGCGTCGGCGCGGTCAGCGAGAACGGCAAGGAGGCGCTACTGACATTGATCGAGCCGCCTTACTGGTTCGGTGAGATTTCCCTGTTCGACGGCTTGCCGCGTACCCACGATGCCTTCGCCGAAAGCGCCAGCACCCTGCTGCTGTTGCCCCAGCACGACTTGCTCGCCCTGCTCGAACGCCAGCCGCTCTACTGGCGCGATTTCGCCCTGCTGATGAGCCACAAGCTGCGCCTGGCCTTCATGACCCTGGAAGACATGAGCCTGCTGCCGGCCGCGCCGCGCCTGGCCCGACGCCTGCTGCTGATCGCCGAGAACTATGGTGAAAGCGAACCCCGGCGGGTGCTGCACCTGGCCCAGGAACAGCTGGCGCTGATGCTCTCGCTGTCGCGCCAGACCACCAACCAGATCCTCAAGGAGCTGCAAGCGCAGAGCGTGGTGCAGCTGACCTACGGCGAAATCGAGATTCTCGACATCGAGCGCCTGCGCCAGCTGGCCTCCTGAACCGCTGGCGCCCGGCCACTGTCCAACGCCTGTCAATTTTTCTGCAGGAAGTACCGTGACGATGCCAGACACTGCCCACGCTCCGCTGCCCGATGTGCTCGCCGGCCCGCTACTGCGCCGCCTGGAGCCCGGCCGTCTGGTGCTGTGGCTGGTGGCCAGTCGCGAGCTGAACCTGCAACTGTGGCTGCAGCCCGAGGGCCAGGCGCAGCAGACGCATGCGCTGGACGAACACTGCCAGCAACTGCCGCTGGGCCAGCACGCCGTGCTACACCTGATCGACCTGCCCCTTACGCAGGTGCTGCCGCAAGATATACGCATCGCCTATGACCTGCAGATCCTCGACGACGATGCTCCGCAAGGCATGCGCGATTGGGCGCCGCACCTGCTTTACGACGGCGTCGAGCATGCCGATTTCGTCCTGCGCTCACGTGTCGACCACCTGCTCCACGGCTCCTGCCGCAAGCCGCACCATGCGGCTGATGACGGCCTGCTCTGCGCCGACCGCCTGCTGGCATGTCAGCCCGAAGCCAAGCAGCGCCCGGCGCTGTTGCTGATGAGCGGTGATCAGGTCTATGTCGACGATGTCGCCGGCCCGTTGCTGTGTGCCATCCACCAACTGATCGCCCGCCTCGGCCTGTTCGACGAGTTTCTCGAAGGTGCCGTGGTCGAGGATAGCCAGTCGCTCTACGCCAACCCGGTCGGCTATTACCAGCGTGCCGAACTGCTGCCAGCGGTGAAGAGCAACCAGACCTTGCGCGACAAGTTCTTCGGCGGCGTGGAGAAGCCGGTCTTCACCAGCAGCAGTGCCGACAATCACCTGGTGACCTTCGCCGAGATGATCGCCATGTACCTGCTGGTCTGGTCACCGCTGCCCTGGACGCTGATCAGCGAAGAGCAGCCGCCGCTGGACGAAGAACAGCAGCAGCGTTACGCCAACGAGCGCGAGCGCATCGATGCATTCCGCCAGACCCTCGGCCAGGCCGCACGGGTATTTGCCCACCTGCCGACGCTGATGATCTTCGACGACCACGATGTCACCGATGACTGGAACCTCTCCGCACGCTGGGAACAAACCGCCTACGGCCACCCGTTTTCCAAGCGCATCATCGGCAACGCCCTGCTCGCCTACCTGCTGTGCCAGGGCTGGGGCAACAACCCGGATGTGTTCGAGGAGCCGCTGCAGGCCTTTGCCGAACTGCTGCAGCAACGCCAGGACGACCATCTGCAGGCCAAGGCGCATGACGCGCTGATCGATCGTCTGCTGGAGTTCGAACAGTGGCACTACGTACTGCCGACCACGCCGGCGCTACTAGTGCTGGACACCCGCACACGCCGCTGGCGCAGCGAGGGGCATCTGTCGAAGCCCTCGGGGCTGATGGACTGGGAAGCGCTGTGCGACTTCCAGCAGGCGCTGCTCGACCACCCCGCCTGCATCATCGTCTCGCCGGCACCGATGTTCGGCGTGAAGCTGATCGAGGGTATCCAGAAACTCTTCACCCTCGCCGGCCACCCGCTGATGGTCGATGCGGAAAACTGGATGGCCCACCGCGGCGCAGCCAGCGTGATGATGAACATCTTCCGCCACTCACGCACACCGAGAGATTTCGTGATTCTCTCCGGCGACGTGCACTACTCCTTCGTCTACCGCGTAAACATCCGCCATCGTCGCGCCAGCCCGACCATCTGGCAGATCACCAGCAGCGGTATCAAGAACGAATTCCCGGCCGACCTGCTGGACTGGTTCGACCGCCTCAATCGCTGGCTCTACGCGCCCTGGTCGCCACTCAACTGGCTGACCAAGCGCCGCCGTATGCGCGTCACGCCGTTGATCCCCGACCGCAGCCGCTCGGGTGAACGGCTGTGGAACAGCGCCGGCCTCGGCCAGGTGTTCTTCGACGAACAGGGCCGGCCCAAGCGCATCCTCCAGCTCAACGCCAACGGGTCACCGCCTGCCGCATTCGTCGCCGAGCGTGAATCAGGCGCGGCGACAGCACCCCTGCTCGGCTCCCCCGAGCGTAGTGCAGCACCGCAGGATGGCGGCACAAGCCACCCGTAAGCCGAGCGCATACGCCAAACGGCGCCAGGCCATGCGTCTCGAAACAGATTTCATGCAAAGTGACGACAGTCGGCAGGATCGAAAAAGCAGGTGTCAGTGGGCGCTTCGATTTGCTCGATGAACCCTCTGCGCTCTCTAATTGGCTTCAAGCTGGCCCATAAGAACGCTTCCAGTTCGGAGATTTCATTGACCATGTATACCTGCCTGTTAGAAACGCCATCCATTCAGGTCTATCAAGCGCTTCGAGTCGGCTCGGGCCTTAGCGGAAAGACCGACGAGGCCGCCGCGCGTGGCTTACCTAACAGCCTCTTTGCCGTGCAAATCCTGCATGGTGCACAACCGGTGGGAATGGGCCGCGTGATCGGTGACGGGGGCTGTTTCTTTCAAGTCGTGGACATCGCCGTTCTCAGGGAGCATCAGGGTAAGGGGCTAGGGAAGCGCATCATGGGTGAAATCCTGCGGTTCATCGAAACCCAAGTGCCTGAAAGCGGCTACGTGAGCCTTATTGCGGATGGACCAGCACAAGACCTGTACGCGCAGTTTGGCTTCGTTCATACCGCGCCGCGCTCTGTTGGGATGGCTTACAAACGCCCAAGGCCTGCAGATAGCTGACGTAAGCGTCAGGCGGCTCTGGAAAAGACTCTGATCAGCTCAATATTGAAGGCCTGAGCGGAGTACGACTGTCGCCAATCGCTACCGCCCAGGTCATTCCCCTTCGCTTCAGCGCAGCTTCTCCAGCATCTGGTAGTACCACATGCCCGCCGCCAGCATCGGGTTACCGAGCTGGTCGCCCAGCGGCACCTTGATGTGCTTGCAAGCGGCGAAGGTGTCGTACTGCTCCAGGTCGCCAGTGATGGCCTTGGCCATGATCTCGCCCATGATGTGGGTGGTGGCGATGCCATGACCGGAGTAGCCCTGGCAGTACCAGACGTTGGACGAGAGCTTGCCCAGCTGCGGGATGCGGTTCATCACGATGCCCATGGCGCAGCTCCACTGGAAGTCGATCTGTACGCCCTTGAGTTGCGGGAAGGTGCTCTCGATGCACGGGCGCAGTTCGCTGGCGATGTCACGCGAGTCACGCCCGGAGTAGTTGCAGCCACCACCGAACAGCAGGCGGCCGTCGGCCGTCATGCGGTAGTAGTCGAGCACGAAGCGGCAGTCGTACACCGCCAGGTCCTGCGGATTGATCGCTTTCGCCAACTCCCCAAGCGGTGCGGTGGTGACGATGCCGCCCATGGCCGGGAAGATCAGCCCCTTGAGCTTGCGCCGCTCGAGCTTGTGATAGACGTCGCCGGCCAGCAACACCTGCTTGGCCTCGATCCGCCCGCTGGTGGTGACCACCGCTGGACGCGGACCATGGACAATATCCAGCACCTCGGAATGTTCGAAGATCAGCGCGCCCAGACTCTCGGCGGCCTTGGCCTCACCGAGGCACAGGTTGAGCGGGTGCAGGTGCATGTTGCGGGTGTTCTTCAACGCCCCGCAGTACAGGTCGCTGCCCAGTTGTGCACGCACGCCAGCAGCGTCGAGCAGGGTGACATCGCCGCCCATGCCGCGCCGCAGCGCTTCGTCGTAGGTCGCCTTGAGTTCGTCCATATGGCTGGCTTTCATTGCCGTATGCAGATGGCCGTGCTTGAGGTCACAGTCGATGCCGTACTTGGCCACGCGGTTCTTGATGATCTCGTGGCCGCGCCAACGCAGGTGCCAGATGAAGTCATCCACCTCCTCGCCCAGGGTGTTGCGCATCTGCTTGCGCATGGCCTCGTCGCCAGAGAGGCTGCCAGTGACCTGGCCACCGTTGCGCCCGCTGGCGCCCCAGCCAACCTTGTTGGTCTCCACCACGGCCACCTTGAGGCCGCGCTCGGCCAGCTCCACCGCGGTGGCGATGCCGGTAAAGCCGCCGCCAATGATGGCCACGTCCACCGTCACGCTGCCCTGCAGCGTCGGGTAGTCGCTCTCGAAATTGAGCGAGGCCGAGTAGTAGGACCGCGCACGCTCGGCGGCGGGTTTGACGGGTTGGTTGGTCGCGTTCATTGCATATCCTTGGGGCGGTTACCGCCGTTGGGTGTCGCGGGGCCACCTAGGCCGTGCGCACCGATGAATCGGGGATCGCGGCTGAAGCCGCTCCTACGGCCTGTACATCCTGTAGGAGCGGCTTCAGCCGCGATGCTGTTCAGTCAGGCATTACTCAAATACCAGCGCCAGTCCTGCTCACCGACTTCGCCCATGAACTGGCGATACTCGGCACGCTTGACCGCGAGAAAGACCTTGAGGAAGTCGGCGCCAAAGGCATCGCGAGCCCAACTGGAGCGCTCCAGCGCCTGGATCGACGCCAGCCACTCGGTCGGCAGCAGGGTAGTGGCCTGGGCATAACCGTTGCCCTCCACCGGCGCGCCGGGGTCGAGGTGATCAGCAATGCCACGGTGAATCCCGGCGAGAATCGCCGCCGCAGCGAGATAGGGATTGGCGTCGGCGCCACAGATGCGGTGCTCGACATGCCGGGTATTGGCCGGGCCGCCTGGCACGCGCAGGCTCACGGTGCGGTTATCCACACCCCAGGTCGGCGCCAGCGGCGCATAACTGTTGGCCTGGAAACGCCGGTAGGAGTTGGCGTTGGGGCAGAACAGCAGCAACGAATCGAGCAGGCTGGCGAGCATGCCGGCAACCGCCTGGCGCAACAGTGGCGTACCGGCTGGATCCTCGCTGGCGAACAGGTTGTTGCCCTGCGCATTGGCCAGGCTGACATGCATGTGCATGCCGGTACCGGCCAGGTGATCGAAGGGCTTGGCCATGAAACAGGCCTGCATGCCGTGACGGTGCGCGACGCCTTTGACCAGGCGCTTGTAGCGCACTGCCTGATCCATCGCCGCCAGCACCGGGCCGTGCTCCAGGGTGATTTCCACCTGGCCGGGGGCGTACTCGGAAATCGCCGTGCGCGCCGGAATGCCCTGCGCCTTGCAGGCGGCATAGAGATCACGCAAAAACGGCTCGATCTGCTCCAGTTCGCGCAGGCCATAGACCTGGGTCTGCCGTGGGCGGCCGCCGTCGGCATCCAGCGCCGGCTGCGGGCGACCCTCGGCATCACGCTTCTGATCGAGCAGGTAGAACTCCAGCTCGCAGGCCATCACCGGGTAATAACCCGCACCTTCGAGCTGCTCGATCACGCGGATCAGCAACTGCCGTGGATCGGCCGGCGTGGCCGGCAGGCCTTCGGTCGGGTGCATCGACACCTGCACGGCGGCGGTGGGCATCTGCCGCCAGGGCAGGCGCACCAGGCTGCCGGGCAGCGGGTAGGCGCGGCAATCGATATCGCCCACCTCCCAGACCAGGCCGGAATCCTCGACATCCTCGCCCTGGATGGACAGGCCGAGCATGGTGCTCGGCAGCGGCCGGCCGCTCTGGTACAGCGCCAGCAGCTCCTCGCGGTGCAGCAGCTTGCCGCGCGGCACGCCATTGGCGTCGAGAATGAACAGCTCGATCAGCTCGATATCGGGATTGTTCGCCAGGAAATCTTGAGCTTCCTGCACGGGGGCGAAAGTCGTCATGTTGCGCTCGCTTGCGCCAGTTGGGCGCTCGGTGTCCGCACGGCCCGTTCGATTCGTGAACAGGTTGCACAGGCAGACAAGGTGATAGCAGCGGCTGCGGGCATGGCGCAGCCATCGGTATTCAGCGGGCGGGGACGACGTCCGGCGGGCGCGCGTGGCGGCAATGCCACAGCGCCCAGAAGGCGAGGATGATGGTCAGCAGCGGGTTGAGCCGCTCCAACAAGCGCCGCCGCGCAAGCGCGCGGTACAGCGGAACATGGACTTGGCAGGCCGGGGAGATCATGGTTTAGCAGCGTCGCACAGGGTTTGACGTGCGTTAAATCGGGTTTTTCAGACGCTTGGTTATTTATTGACTAAACAATCCCACCGATTCACCCATGTCGACCCGTAGGGTGCGCCATGCGCACCGGCTTTCACGCCACGCTCAGCAGCACGCAAACGATTCACGGCTCCGGCCGATAGCCCAGACGCAAACCGCCCCAATGCTTGCCCTGCACCATGATCGGCACCGACAGGTCGTGCATCAGCTCACCGGTATCGCGCATGTAGGTCTGCAGCAACAGGGCCTGCTTGTGGCTGCCGCAGCGAATGCCGGTGCGGTCGTTGAACAGACGCTTGCCGCGGCTGCGGGTCGCATCCACGGCCGGGTCGCCGCTGGGCGGGTGGTTGAACGCGGCGTTGTGGGTCGGCACATAGCCTTCCGGCGTAGTGGAGATGGCGAACACCAACCCTTCATGGCGCTTGAGCAGCGGCTCCTGCAAACCTGGCAATACCTGATCGGCGTACTGATCGAAACGCGTGCGGTACTTCTGCGGCTGGGTGCCGGCAATCGGCTGGTAACGGCGGTCGAACAGGTCGTCGAGACCAATGCGGCCGGCCTGCAGGTCCTGCTCGAATTGTGCCGCGATGGCTGCCGCGCCTTCACGCGCCAGGTCATAGGCGCGCTGGTGGTAATCATCCAGGCCCACTTCGGCGAGCTGCTCGCTGACCGTCTCGGCCTGCCCGACCAACTGCTCGGCAGCATCGGCCAGTTGCCGGGTCTGCCCTTCGCTGCCCTGCACGTCGTCCTGCAGTTGCAGCGCAGCCGCTGAAAGGCTGGCCAGACGCTGGTGATTGTCGGCCGTACCGGCGCTGATCTGCGCCACCTGCTGCTCGACTTCCTCGGCTTGATCGGCAATGCCATGCAGGCGGCTGCCAGCCGTTTCGATCTGCTGCGCGGCCTGCTCCAGCTCGACGCTCTGGCGCTGGATATGAGCGACCACCGCAGCACTCTGCTGGCGGATGTCGGCGACCATCTGGCTGACTTCCCCGGTAGCACTGGCAGTACGGGCGGCGAGGTTGCGTACCTCGTCGGCGACCACGGCAAACCCCCGGCCCATCTCACCGGCGCGGGCCGCCTCGATGGCCGCGTTGAGCGCCAGCAGGTTGGTCTGGCTGGCGATGGACTGGATCACCTGGGTGACCTGTTCGATCTGTTCGGTACGGCTACCGAGACCATCGATCAGCTCACGGCTGGCCAGGGTCTGCGCACTGAGTTGCTGCATGCGCTCGATGGCCTGATTGAGTTCGGCCTGACCGTTGGCGCTGGCATCACGCACATGTCGGGCCGCGGCCAAGGTGTGCTCGGCGCGGGCAGCGCTGTCCTGCTCGGTGTGGGTGATGGCCTCGGCGGCCTGGCTGACCTGCTGCACAGCCGTCAGCTGCGATTGCAGGCGACCGGCCAGATGCTTGACCGCATGGGCCACCTTGGCGGCGGACAACGCGTTGTGGCAGGTGTGGCGCGACAGCCCGCGGCTGAGTTCGACGAAGTCGCCGGTCGCTTTCTGTTGGGCAGCCTGCGCCGGCTCGTCACGACGCTGCCACGGCCCCAGCCAGGGCCACAACGCCAACAACAGATAGGAGGGGACGCTTACGTAAAGAGGCAGTTGCATCTGCTGGTAGGCCAGCATCAGTCCGGCCAGGCCAATGGCATGCAGTACGAAAGCGAGCGGCGAACGGATAAAGGCAGCTTGCATGACCGACCTCAGAGTTCTTGTTCTGGTGCGCGGCGAGGCGCTGTAGGCGGACGGGGTCACGGCGGGTTCTCTCCTTGAATATCCCACGCAACCTGGACAGCAGGCTACGCGTACGACAGGCCCGACGAAAAATAAGCGTATACAGACCGGGCACCATGACCGGGATTCGAGCAGCTTGGAAGCACCAGCACCATAAAACTTTGGTAGCACACTGCCATGAATTTAGACCGATCTACCCCACCATGCGATGGCGCTTGACGAAGCGCCTGTCCAGCCAGTCCTTGCAGCGTCCGTAGAGTTGCCCACCTGCACTCCAATCGTGCCAGCCGAGCAAGGCCCCGCCATCGCCGGTGGCCAACAGCGCCAGACTCTGCCACTGCGCCCGGTAATGTTGCAGCGGTCGATTGTGCAATGCAGCGTTGAGATTGGCGGCGAGCACCGGCGCCTGACGCACGGCGAAACGGCCACTGCGGCGCATGCCGTCGAGGCTGGCGCAATCGCCAACGGCGAAGACCTGCGCATGGGACTCACATTGCAGGGTCGGCCGAATCGCGACGAAACCGGCTGCGTCCTTGGCCAGCTGACTGGCCGTCAGCCAGAGCCAGGGCCGTGCGCCGCTGGCCAACAGCAGGCGGCGTCCACGCCATACCGGCTCGTCACCGCTGAGCAACCAGTCATCCTCGATCCGCCCGATCGGGCAATGCTCGCGCACCTGCACGCTGCGCTGACGCAGATGACCCAGCGCGCGCAGGCGCAGCCCCGGCGACAATCCATCGAGCAGCGTGCCACCGCAGAACAGCGCCAGCGCCGGCACCTGGTCGGCCAGGGCCAAGGCCAGTTCCACACCACCAGCACCGCCACCAAGAATCGCCATGCGCCGTGGCTCGGCCTGCCACTGCTGCCAGCCCTCAAGTAAGCGCTCGATGGGTCTGGCGGCCAGCACCTGCATGCCCTCGCACTGCTGCGGTGGAATGGCCATGCCGGCGCCGACATTCAGCGACAACCATTCGCCCAGCAGGCTACGGCCGTCTGCAAGCTGCAGGACACGCGCATCGGCATCGAGCGAGGCGATTTCGCCTTCGATCAGGTCGACCTTGGCCGCCCGGCATAGCGGCTGCAACTCCACGCGGCAATCTGCCGGGCTGAAACGGCCGCTGATCAGCCCCGGCAACATGCCGGCGTACCAGGCTTCCGGGCCTGGGCTGAGCAAGCCGATACGGCCTGGCGGGCGCTCCACCAGCGCCCAGCGGCGCAACACGCCAAGGTGGGCATGGCCGGCCCCGGCCAGGATCAGGTCGTACTGGGTCATGCGTTCTTCAATCCGTCGCGGTATTGGCTCGGCGTCTGGCCGGTCCAGCGTTTGAAGGCTCGGCCAAAGCTGCTGCTGTCGCTGAAACCGAGCAGATAGGCAATTTCACTGATCGAGCAGCGCGGGTCGCGCATGTGCCGCAACGCCAGGGCGTGGCGCGTCTCGCCGAGCAGCGCCTCGTAGCTGGCACCCTCCTCGGCCAGGTGCCGCTGCAGGCTGCGCAGGCTCAGATGCAGAGCCTGGGCGATACGCTCGGCAGAGGGCTCGCCATCGGGCAGCTGTACCTCGAGACAATTGCGCACCCGCTCGCTGCAGCTGGCCGCCTGCAGTTGCTCCAGGCTGCGCCTGAGCACCGTCTCATTGTGTTCGGCCAGCTCCGGGTTGCCGTCATCCAGGCGCAGCTCGAACGCGGTGCGGGGAAACCGCAGCAGGCTCTCATCGGCATCGAACTGCAGCGGCGCGCGGAATACCGCCTGCCACGGCGTCGGGTCGGCTGGCCGTGGTCGTTGCAGCTGTACCAGCAACGGCGAGAAATCCCGGTTCAGGCGATTGCGACAGCTGCGCACGTAGATCGCGGCAAAGGCGTCCAGCGCTTCGGGCGCGGGTGCAGGGCTTCCTGGCGGTACGCGAAAACGAAATTCGTAGGCGTCCTCCAGCTCGCACAACTCCAGTTGCAGCGCATCGCTGACCACACGGTGATAACGCACGATGCGCTCGAACATCTCGCGCAGACTGCTGCTGGCGATCAGCGCATAGCCCAGGGCATGGAAGGTGGTCGGGCTGACGAACTGCGAGGTCTTCAGGCCGAGCGCCGGGTCACCACTGGCGGCCACCGCCAACTGCCACAGACGCGTGGTGAGCGACAGCGGGCAGCGCGCGTTGGGGTCGTCGAGTACGGTCGGATCGAGCCCAGCCTCGCGACACAGCGCAGCGCTATCCAGGCCGAGAGCATCGAGCTGCTTGCGCAGAGCGCGAGTCCAGCTTGCCAGGGTTGAAGGTTCGGCAGTCATGCAGATTGGCGTATCCGGTAGGCAGGTTGGCGTGCACGGTCGGGCGCTCTGACGACCGTCACGGCACAGTGAAGTCACAACCCAATAACAAGAGGATGTCGGCATGTCGCCCTCTCCCGCAAGCCTTAATGACCAGCAACGCGCCGCTTATATCCGTGAACAGGTGATGGCTCATGGTAACGCCCTGCGTCAGCGCTACCCGATCCTGCAGCATCAGGACGCGTTGGGCGCCGGCATTCTGGCCTTCGCTCTGCTCGGCATGATCGCCTCGGCGGCGCTGTATATCGGCGATTACCTACCCGGGTGGGCGTGCCTGCTGCTCAACGCCTTCTTCGCCTCGCTGACCCACGAGCTCGAGCACGACCTGATCCACTCGATGTATTTCCGCAAGCGACCGTTGCCGCACAACCTGATGATGGCGCTGGTCTGGCTGGCGCGCCCCAGCACCATCAACCCCTGGGTACGCCGCCATCTGCACCTGAACCACCACAAGGTATCCGGCAGCGAAGCGGACACGGAGGAGCGCGCCATCACCAACGGCGAGCCGTGGGGCATCGCACGCCTGCTGATGGTCGGTGACAACATGATGAGTTCCCTCATCCGCTGGCTGCGGGCGAAGAATCCTGAACACCGGCGGCTGATCCTCACCCGCACGCTGAAGGTCTATGCGCCGCTGGGACTACTCAACTGGGCGACCTGGTACCTGTTCCTCGGTTTCCACCTGCTGGACTGGGCCAGTGCTGCGCTAGGCGCCCCCATCGCCTGGTCGGCCAGCACGTTGAGCGTGATCGAGGTGGTAAACATCGCCGTGGTGGTCCTGGTCGGCCCCAACGTGCTGCGTACCTTCTGCCTGCACTTCGTCAGCTCCAACATGCACTACTACGGTGACGTCGAACCGGGCAACGTGATCCAGCAGACCCAGGTACTCAATCCCTGGTGGCTGTGGCCGCTGCAAGCCTTCTGCTGCAACTTCGGCAGCAGCCATGCGATCCACCACTTCGTGGTCAAGGAGCCCTTCTACATTCGCCAGCTGACGGTGCCCTTCGCCCATCAGGTGATGCGCGAGATGGGCGTACGCTTCAACGACTTTGGCACCTTCGCTCGCGCCAACCGCTGGACGCGCCAGGACAAGCACAGCGAGGAGCGCACTCAAACTGCCTGACCATTCACTGAGCGCGGCGTAGCAATGCGCCGCCCACTCGTCCGAGCCGTCATTCGTCGCGCCATCCCGACGGATGAGACTCGCAACGCAATCATCCCGCCAGTAGTCGGCTAGAATCCACTCGCGCCCCACCGCTCCTCAGACGGAACAGTGTCCATCGGACTTCGGCGCCCTCGTAGTAGCCATGAGGCGCCCTGGATGCTCCACCCGTTTCGCTCACTGATATTGTTGCTTTGCCTGGCCTGCGCCGTACCAGCCTGGGCGAGTAGCGCGCTGCCATTGCTCAAGCTCGACATGGCTGATCTGAGCGAGCCGGTGAACATCGAGCGCAGCCTGGTGCTGGAGGACCCCAGCGGCCAGCTGACCGCCGGCGAAGTGCTGCAGCGCATCGGCGAAGAAGGCCGCGAGGTGCAAGGTACCGCGCGCATCGGCTACACCCGCAGCGCCTGGTGGCTTGCCGTGCAATTGCAAACGCCACCCGCCGAACGTCTGCAACTGATCATCGGCCAGACCTTCCTCGATGACCTGGAGATCTGGCTGTTCGACGGCGACACACCACTCGGCCCGCTGTACAGCGGAGCAAACCGTCCATTCGCCGAACGTGGCGAGCCCTACCCACAGTTTCTGCTCAACCTGCCGCGCCTGGGCGAAGGCCCACACAGCCTGCTGCTGCGCGTGGAAAGTCATTCGGCAATCAACCTGCCGCTGCAGGTGGTCGGCGCTGCGCAGGGCCAACAGTTGATCGCCCACAGCTGGCTGCAGAGCGGTCTGCTGATCGGCGCACTGCTCGCCCTGGCGCTGTTCTACCTGGTCAAATACAGCACCCTGCGCGAAGCGCAGCTGGCCTATTTCAGCCTTACCGCGCTGTGCGTGGCCCTCTACAACACCAGCCTGTACAACCTGGCCGGCCTGCTCTGGCCACAGTGGTCGCTGCTGCCCAAGTTGCTGATCAACCTGCCCACCGCCGGGATGATGATCTTCAGCTCGCTGTTCATTGCCAGCGCCCTGGACCTGCACCTGGGACGCTTGCGCTGGCTGCGCGACGCCCTGTTCGCTGCCACCCTGCTGGTCAGCCTCGGCGGCGTCTTCGTCGACCATCCCCACGCCTATCAGACCCTCAACCTGCTGACGCTGGCCACCGGCCTGTATCAGCTGTTGCTGATGGTCCTCGGCGTCTATCAGCGCCGTCCCTACGCCCCCGGCTACCTGCTGTGCTGGAGCGCCGCGCTGGTGCTGATGCTGCTGGTGCCACTGAGTCGCGCCGGGCTGATTCCACTGCCCGCCGGTTTCTATGCGCTGTATGCCTATCTGCCGGCCCTGAGCATGCTGCTGTTCGGCGCCCTGCTCGACAAGCAACTGGAGCGTGTGCGCCGCGTACTGCTGAGCAGCCAGGAACAGGCCATCGATAATCTGGAGCAATACCAGGCGCTGTTTCGCCACAGCGGCGAAGGCATCTTCCGCTGCCATCGTGACGGTCAACTGCTGGAGGCCAACCCGAGCCTGGCGCGCCTGCTGGGTAGCGAGACCTTGCCGGACGATCTCGGCCAGCTGTCCCTTCAGAGTCTGGTGGGGGAAACCCAGTGGCGCTGGCTGCTGTTGCAGCTCGACGTGCAGGCCGGCGCGGTCAGCTGCGAGTGCCAGCTGTACGACCTCGAACAGCGCCCCCGCTGGGTCTACCTGTCACTGCACCTGCGCCCGCATCAGGAGTTCATCGAAGGCATCGTGGTCGACCTCAGCGAGCGCCGTGCCCTGGAAGAACGCCTGCAGCAGTTGGCCGCGCACGATGCCCTGACCGGCCTGCTGAACCGCCGTGAGCTGGAAAGACTGCTTTCGGAAACCCTCAGCGGCGCAGCCAAACGGCGCTTCAGCCATCTGTTGCTGCTGGGGCTGGATCGCTTCAAGCAGGTCAACGACCTGTTCGGCCACTCTGCCGGCGACCAACTGCTGAAACAGCTGGCCAGCCAATTGCTGCATCAGCTACCGCGCCATGCCGAGCTGGCCCGCGTCGGCGGCGACGAGTTCGCCATTCTCCTGCGCGAAGTCGACGACGAGGCCGCGCTGGGCCAGGCCGAGCAGCTGCGCCGAGCCGTCGAACAGTTCGTCTTCACCTGGCAAGGACGGCCGTTCCGCCTGCACGCCAGTATCGGCATGCTCGCGCTCAGCTCCGGCGTGCGTGACTGGGAAACCGCGCTGAACTGGGCCAGCAGCGCCAGCCAGTTGGCCAAGCATCAGGGCCGCAACCGCGTGCAGCAGTTCAACCCGGCCGACGGCGCCCTGCTCGAGCACCAGCGCCAACTGCAATGGATCACGCGCCTGCGCGAAGCCACCGAACGCGGTCATTTCGAGCTGTTCTTCCAACCGGTGCAGGCGCTGCAAAACACCGCCAGTGGCCTGCATTACGAAGTACTGCTGCGTTACCGCGATCCGCAGAACGGCGAGTGGATCAGTCCGGCGCAGTTTCTCGACGCAGCGGCGCGCTACGACTTTCTCGGCGCCATCGACCGCTGGGTGGTCCAGCACCTATGCGCCTGGCTAGCGGCCAACCCACGGCACCTGGCGCAGCTGGCCCAGGTCAACGTCAACCTCAGCGCCAGCTCGCTGCTCGATTGCACCTTCCATCGCCTGCTGCAGGACGAGTTGCAGCGCCACGGTTTGCCGCCAGGCAAGCTGTGTATCGAAGTGACGGAAATGGTCGCCCTGGGCGAGCTGGGCGTCTCCGCACAGTGGATCGAGGAGCTGCGCAGCAAGGGCCTGAAAGTCGCCCTGGATGACTTCGGCAGCGGCTTCGCTTCCTACGCCTACCTGCGCCACCTGCCGCTGGACATTCTCAAGATCGACGGCAGCTTCATTAGCGGCATCGAGCACGACCCGATCAACCAGGCCATGGTCGGCTCCATGCGCCAGATCGCCGGGCAACTGGGGCTACTCACCGTCGCCGAGTTCGTCGAGACCCAGGCCAGCCTGGACTGCCTGCGCCGCCTCGGTATCGACTACGCCCAGGGCTATTTCGTCGGCCGCCCGCAGCCTTTGCGGCAACTGGCCGACGATGCGCGCCGTCACGGCACTCAGGAAGCCTGATAGAGCGCCGCCGGCAGGCGCTCGAACAGCGCCGGGTCCAACCGCAACATGCGCACGCAGCGCGCCTCGATCAGGCTCTTCGGCGCTTCGCTGGCCGGTAGTGCCAGCAGCAAGCCACTGAGATTGAGTACCAGCGCCTCACGTGAGAACACACCGCTGCCCAGACCGTAGAACGCCGCGATCAGCTCGCGCAGGCCGAATGGCAGGCGCCAGCGGATACGCAGGGCCGAACCGAAGCTCGCCGCCCGCTGCTGCATGGCCTGTTCGATCTGCTCGTTGCTCAACTCGCCGCCGGCTTCCAGCCAATCCTGCAGGCTACGCAGCAGCGCCAGCTCCCCCAGGTTGTGCAGCAGGCCGGCGGTGTAGCACAGCTCAGCGTCCAACTTCAGCTCCAGTGCCAGCCAACGCGCCAGCTCGGCACTGCGCCGCGCCTGTTGCCAGGTATGGCTGGCCAACTCGGCCAGGCGTGAGTCACGCAACTGTGCGTTACGCTGCACGGCCAGGCCCAGCACCAGATTCAACGTACGCGCCACCCCCAGGCGATGCAGCGCCTGCGTCAGGGTATGGCAAGGCACACCCTGATGCTGCGCCGCAGTACTGGCAGCAGCGATCAGTAATGCAGTGATCTGTGGGTCGCTGCCGAATACCGCCTCCAGCTCGCCCAGATCCTGCTCACCGGCCTGCAACCCCTGACTGACCGCATTGCGCACGTCGCTGAGCAGCGGTGCACCCTGCCCCTCCTCGCGCACCGTATCGAGAAAGTCGCGCAGCTCGCTGAGCAACAGCGGCTGGCGTACCACCACCGCTGTCGCCGGCGAAGGCAGCAGTGCCTGCAAGCGCTGACGCAGGCTTTCGGCATTGAAGGGTTTGGCCAGGTAGGCACTGGGCGCCAATGGCCGGGCAGCGCGCACGCTGCTGGCATCCAGGCGACCACTGATAAGCACGAACGGCAACGCCGGCGTACGTGGGTGACGGCGCAATTGGCGCAACAGCTCCAGGCCATCGAGGCCGGGCAGATCGCCATCAGCGATCACCAGATCGGGCAAGCCCCGCTTGCAACGCGCCAGTGCCGCCTGGCCATCGCTGACCTGCAGCACGCGCGCATCACTGCGCACGTCGAGCACCAACTGCTGCAACAGGTTGGAGGTCCAGGGGTCAGCCTCGGCGATCAGAACTTCCACACTGTGAGCTGAAGCGGTCATGCGAGCCTCTGGACGATAACGAAGGGGAGCGCTTGCGCCGGCATTCCGTGCAAACCTGATGGACAGGTCAGCTCCATGGCGACGACGCAGTCTAAACCGCGTCTTTACACGAAGTCAGCCGGCATCGGCGGGCTGCGCAGGAAATGGCGCATTTTCCGCGCAGCACCAGAAACGCCGGGCATAAAAAAGCCCGCCGAAAAGGCGGGCTTCTTGGTCAGGCAGCCGATCAATTACTTGATCTTGGCTTCCTTGTACATCACGTGCTTGCGTACGACCGGATCGAATTTCTTGATTTCGATCTTGTCGGGGGTGGTGCGCTTGTTCTTGTCGGTGGTGTAGAAGTGGCCGGTACCGGCGCTGGACACCAAACGGATCAGTTCACGCATGACTCTCTCCTTAAACCTTTTCGCCGCGAGCGCGCAGCTCAGCCAGCACTACGTCGATGCCACGCTTGTCGATGACGCGCATGCCTTTGGCAGATACGCGCAGACGCACGAAGCGCTTCTCGGACTCGACCCAGAAGCGATGGTGCTGCAGGTTCGGCAGGAAACGACGACGGGTTTTGTTGTTTGCGTGGGAAATGTTGTTCCCGGTTACCGGACCCTTACCGGTAACTTGACAGACTCTCGACATGCCTCAGCCCTCTAAAACCACATGCCCAACCCGGCATGGGTTGGCCGCTTAAACTCAATGTCATTGGCGCTCGGCGCCGCGTTTCTCGAGGGTCTTACCGGGCGCGCTGGATAGCACAAGAACCGGGCCCCTAGAAAAGAGCGCTGCTTTATACCAGAAAGCCCTGGGTGCAACAAGGAAAACCGCAGGATAAAACTCAAGCCCAAGCGCGCAAACCTGCCGGGAGCCGAGCCCTTGGGGCCTGATCAAGATTTGACCGCTCGTCGCCTTTATCAGGTATTCAGCGCCCGACAAATCGACTAGGGTTGCAAGCTTGCCGTCAACGCCAGGAATGAGGACTCCATATGCGCCTGCTGCTCGCTGCTCTACTGTGCACCCCGATCCTGGCCCAGGCCGCCACACTCAGCGTTTGCACCGAAGCCAGCCCAGAGGGTTTCGACGTGGTGCAGTACAACTCGCTGACCACCACCAATGCCTCGGCCGACATGCTGATGAACCGCTTGGTGGAATTCGACGCCGAGCAGGGCAAGCTGCTGCCGAGCCTGGCGCGCAGCTGGTCGATCTCCGACGACGGCCTGGTCTACGACTTCACCCTGCGCGACGACGTGCCATTTCATCACAGCGCCGACTTCACGCCCAGCCGTCACCTCAACGCTCAGGACGTGCTGTTCAGCTTCCAGCGCATGCTCGACGAGCAGCACCCCTGGCACAAGGTCGCCGCCAGCGGTTATCCACATGCCCAGTCGATGCAGTGGCCGAGCCTGATCGCCAAGGTCGAGGCGCCAGATGTGCACAGCGTGCGCATCACCCTGAACCGCCGCGACGCCACCTTCCTTGCCACCCTGAGCATGGGTTTCGCCTCGATCTATTCCGCCGAATACGCCGACAAACTGATGGCCGCCGGCACCCCGCAGAAGCTCAACAGTGCACCGGTGGGCAGTGGCCCGTTCATCTTCGAGCGCTTCCAGAAGGATGCCGTGGTGCGCTACCGCGCCAACTCGGAGTATTTCGCCGGCAAGCCGGGCGTGGACCGGGTGATCTTCGCCATTACCCCAGACAGCAACGTGCGCCTGCAGAAGCTGCGCCGCGGCGAATGCCAGATTGCCCTGTCGCCGAAACCGCAGGACGTGCAGGCCATCGCTGGCGACGCCAAGCTGAAAAGCGCGCAGACCGCGGCCTTCATGACCGCCTTTGTCGGCATCAACAGCCAGCATGCGCCGCTGGACAAGCCGCAGGTGCGCCGGGCAATCAACCTGGCGTTCGACAAGGCCAGCTACGTCAAGGCCGTGTTCGAAGGCAGCGCCGAGCCGGCCAACGGCCCCTATCCGCCGAACACCTGGAGCTATGCCAACGAACTGCCCGGCTACGCCCATGACCCGGACAAGGCCCGCGCCCTGTTGGCCGAAGCAGGCCTGAAAGATGGCTTCAAGACCACCATCTGGACGCGCCCGAGCGGTAGCCTGCTCAACCCCAACCCGAGCCTCGGTGCGCAGTTGCTGCAGGCGGACCTGGCCAAGGTCGGCATCGACGCCGAAATCCGCGTGATCGAGTGGGGCGAGCTGATCCGCCGCGCCAAAGCTGGTGAGCACGACCTGCTGTTCATGGGTTGGGCCGGCGACAACGGCGACCCGGACAACTTTCTCACTCCGCAGTTTTCCTGCGCTTCGGTCGAGTCAGGCCTGAACTTCGCCCGTTTTTGCGATGAGGCGCTGGACAAGCTGATCGCTGATGGCAAAACCAGCAGCGACCAGAGCGAGCGCAGCCGCCTCTATCACCAGGCGCAGCAGATCATTCAGGAACAGGCACTGTGGCTGCCGTTGGCCCACCCCACCGCCTTCGCGTTGCTCAGCAGCAAGGTCGAGGGATACAAGGTCAGCCCGTTCGGCCGACAGGACTTCGCCGCGGTGCAGCTGGCACCCTGAGCCACCATCATGGTGGGCTGAAGCCCACCCTACAGATGGCAGGCTACGACACGTAGGGCGGGCGCAACCCGCCGCATCGATAACGACGGGTTGCACCCGCCCTACGCCCGAACCCGCTACATCCAGCCCAGCTCGGCCATCGATAGCGGCTCGCCATCACCGACGATGAAATGATCGAGCACGCGCACCTCGACCAGCGCCAGGGCATCCTTGAGCCGCTGAGTCAGCACACGGTCAGCCTGGCTGGGCTCCGATACCCCGGATGGGTGGTTGTGGGTGAGGATGGCAGCTGCGGCATTGTTGGCCAGCGCACGCTTGACCACCTGCCTTGGATAAACGCTGGCACTGTCGATGCTGCCGCGAAACAGCACCTCGAAGGCCAGAACGCGGTGCTTGGCATCGAGAAACAGGCAGCCGAATACCTCATGCGGTTCGTGACGCAGTTGCGCCTTGAGGTAATCGCGCACGGCTTGCGGGCTCTCCAGCGCTGAATCGCGGCGCAGGCGCTCGGCCAGATGGCGCCGCGACATTTCCAGTACCGCCTGCAGTTGTGCGTACTTGGCCGGGCCCAGGCCGAGGTGCTGACTGAAGCCAGCCAGATCGGCCTCCAGCAGCGCTCTCAGGCTGCCGAACTCGCTCAGCAGATAGCGCGCCAGGTCCACCGCACTCTTGCCGGTCACCCCGGTACGCAGAAAGATCGCCAGCAGCTCGGCGTCGGTCAGCGACGCGGCGCCCTGTTCCAGCAATTTCTCCCGCGGACGCTCTGCCGCGGGCCAATCACGAATGCTCATCGAACACCTCCTTGTCGAGCCAGGCGCCCGCTGTTCCGCTGCGGGCGCTGTGCTATCGTAGCCCATCTTTTTACACGGGGCCGGCCTGGGGAGGCGTTGGTCACGTGGCGCACATCCACCGGTATATAAAAGGCAGGCCTATGCAGCGGCTGTATCGCAAACGCATCATCGTCGGCGTGGGGGGCGGTATTGCTGCCTACAAGAGCGCCGAACTGGTTCGCCGACTCAAGGATCAGGGCGCCGAAGTCCGTGTGGTGATGACCCAGGGCGGGCGCGAGTTCATCACCCCGCTGACCCTGCAGGCTCTCTCCGGCCACCCTGTGCATCTCGATCTGCTCGACCCGGCCGCCGAAGCGGCGATGGGCCATATCGAGCTGGCGCGCTGGGCCGATCTGATCCTCATCGCCCCGGCCACCGCCGACCTGATCGCGCGACTGGCCCAGGGCGTAGCCAACGACCTGCTGACCACCCTGGTCCTGGCCACCGATGCCCCCGTCGCCCTGGCGCCCGCGATGAACCAGGCGATGTGGCGCGACGACGCCACCCAGGCCAATCTCCAATTGCTGCAGCAGCGCGGTATGCGCCTGTTCGGCCCGGCCTCCGGCAGCCAGGCCTGCGGCGACGTTGGCCTCGGACGTATGCTCGAGCCCACCGATCTCGCTCAGTTGGCTGCCGACTGCTTCCAGCGCCAGGCGCTCGATGGCCTGCATATCCTCATCACCGCAGGTCCGACCCAGGAAAACATCGACCCGGTGCGTTACATCACCAACCACAGCTCCGGCAAGATGGGCTTCGCCCTGGCCGAGGCCGCCGCAGAAGCCGGCGCACGCGTAACCCTGGTTAGCGGCCCGGTGCACCTGCAAACGCCGGATCGGGTCAGCCGTATCGACGTGGTCAGCGCCCGCGACATGCTTGCCGCTTGCGAAGCGGCGATGCCCTGCGACGTGCTGATCGCTGCAGCAGCAGTGGCCGACTACCGCCCGGAAGTGGTCGCCCAGCACAAATTGAAGAAAGACCCCACCAGCGGCGAGGGGATGCTCCTGCAAATGGTGCGCAACCCGGATATCCTCGCCACCATCGCCGGCCGCGAAGATCGCCCGTTCAGCGTGGGCTTCGCCGCCGAAACCGAGAACCTGCTGGAATACGCCTCGCGCAAGCTGCGCGACAAGAATCTCGACCTGATCGTCGCCAATGATGTGGCCAACCCCAGCATCGGCTTCAATAGTGAAGAGAACGCCATCACCGTGATCGACCGTGGGCTGCAGCAAACCAGCTTTGCCCAGACCAGCAAGGGCAAGATCGCCCGCCAGTTGATCACCCTTATCGCCGAACGACTGAACAAGAACTGACCATGCACGCTCTGCAAGCCAAGATCCTCGACCCCCGCCTCGGCCAGGAATTCCCGCTGCCGCAATACGCCACGCCCGGTTCCGCCGGCCTCGACCTGCGCGCCATGCTCAAGGAGGAGATCGTCCTCGAGCCGGGCCAGACCGTGCTGATTCCGACTGGCCTGTCGATCTACATCGGCGACCCTGGCCTGGCGGCCATGATCCTGCCGCGCTCGGGCCTCGGCCACAAACACGGCATCGTGCTCGGCAACCTGGTCGGCCTGATCGACTCGGACTACCAGGGCGAGCTGATGGTGTCGTGCTGGAACCGCGGCCAGACGCCGTTCACCATCGCCATTGGCGAGCGCATCGCGCAGCTGGTGCTGGTGCCGGTGGTGCAGGCGCATTTCGAACTGGTCGAGCAGTTCGACGAGACCCAACGTGGCGCGGGCGGCTTCGGCCACTCCGGCAGCCACTGATTCATCCCCAATAGGACGACCCGCCGAGGAGCACCGACGTGAAACTCTTCAAGCGTAGCGCCAAGGAAGCCGACACTGCCGCCAGCCTGGTGCCGAACAAGCCCAAGAGCAGGGCCGCCAAACCCTCGCTGGGCCCACTGCTACCCGGCCTGCTGGCTGCCTTGCTCGGCATCGGCGCTGGGGGTGCACTGCTGTGGTTCGCCAATAGCAGCGGCAGTCAGGCGCGCCAGGCCGAGCTGACTCAAGCCATCGGCAGCAACCAGGCCGCCGCGGTGCAGCAGGCACTCAAGCAACTGCAGGCCGACAGCCTCGCGGCGGCTCGCAACCCAGAATTGCTGCAAGCGCTGCAAAGCGGCGACAACCTGCAGGTCAGCGAGGTCGAACGGCGCCTGGGCTATTGGGATGGGGTGATCGATGCTCACCTCAATCGACGCGGCGAAGCCGTGCAGAACACCACCCGCGCTGCACCGATGAACTTTGCCGGCCTGGATATGCTGCGCCGCGCCGAAAGCGGCCAGCAGCCGGCGGTCGAAGCCTATCGCGTCGGCCAGCGCTGGCTGGCCTACAACGCTGTGGTGTTGCGCGTCAGCGACAGCCAACCGGCCCAGGGCACGCTGATGCTGGCCTTCGACCTGCAACGCCTGCTCGCGGCTTTGCCAGCACTGCCTGCCGAGTACGGCCAGGTGCAGCTGGTGCAGCAGTTCGCCAACACCCCGGCACAGGTCCTGCTGCAGCGCGGCCAGCCTGGCGAAGGTGCAGCGCAGACCTTCTCCACCGGCAACCCCTACTGGAAGATCAGCTTCACGCTTGGCCCCGGCCTGGCACAGGGCAGCATTCCCCTGCCGATGCTTGGCCTCGCGGCCCTGCTGGCATTCGGCGGCGCCCTGATCGGCCTGATTCTGGTGCAGGGCGCCCTGCAGCGGCGCGTCAATGGCGATGCCCAACAGCTTGGGCAAATGCTCAAAGAACTCTCCGCCGGTAAGAACGTCAAAGCCTTCAGCCTCAGCGTGCCGGCGCTCGATGCGCTGGCTCAGAGCCTGGCGCGACTGCCGCGCCGCAGCAGCCCTGAAGGCAGCAGTACCCCCATTAAAGGAACAGCCGCGGCCCCCGCCGCTCAGCCGACAGCCAAACCGGCCGAGCTGGTCGACCCGCTGTTTCAGGACACCGATATCCTCGATATCGACATTCTCGATGAAGACCAGGATCTCCTGGGACTGGAGCAGAGCCCCGCAATGAGCAACAGCCAAAGCGCCCCGAAACTTCCCGCCGATATTTTCCGCGCCTACGACATTCGTGGCGTGGTCGGTGACACCCTGACCGCCGAATATGCCTACTGGATCGGCCGCGCCATCGGCTCGCAGAGCCTGGCCCAGGGCGAACCCAAGGTCATCGTCGGCCGTGACGGTCGCCTGTCCGGCCCTGAACTGCTGCAGCAGCTGGTGCAAGGCCTGCTCGATTGCGGTTGCGAAGTCACCGATATCGGCATGGTGCCGACCCCGGTGGTGTACTTCGCCGCCAACGTGTTGGAAGGCCGCTCGGCGGTGATGCTCACCGGCAGCCACAACCCGCCGGACTACAACGGCTTCAAGATCATCATCGCTGGCGACACCCTGGCCAACGAGCAGATCCTCGCGCTGAAGACCCGCCTGGACAACAACGACCTGGCCAGCGGTGTCGGCAGCGTGCAGCAAGTCGACGTCCTGCAGCGCTACTTCAAGACCATCCGTGACGATATCGCCTTGGCCAAGCCGCTGCGCGTAGTGGTCGACTGCGGCAATGGCGCGGCCGGCGTGATCGCCCCGCAATTGATCGAGGCCCTGGGCTGCAGCGTGATTCCACTGTTCTGCGAAGTTGATGGCACCTTCCCCAACCACCACCCGGATCCGGGCAAACCGGAGAACCTGGTCGACCTGATCGCCCGCGTCAAAGCGGAAAACGCCGACCTGGGCCTGGCCTTCGACGGCGACGGCGACCGCGTCGGTGTGGTGACCAACACCGGCAATATCGTCTACCCCGACCGCCTGCTGATGCTGTTCGCCAAGGACGTGGTCTCGCGTAACCCCGGCGCCGACATCATCTTCGACGTCAAATGCACCCGTCGTCTGACCCCGCTGATCAGCGGTTACGGCGGCCGTCCGGTGATGTGGAAGACCGGTCACTCGCTGATCAAGAAGAAGATGAAGGAAACCGGCGCCCTGCTGGCCGGCGAGATGAGCGGCCACATTTTCTTCAAGGAGCGCTGGTACGGTTTCGACGACGGTATCTACAGCGCAGCCCGCCTGCTGGAAATCCTCAGCCTGGAAAAACGCAACGCCGAGCAGGTGTTCAGCGCCTTCCCGAGCGACATTTCCACCCCGGAAATCAACATCAAGGTCACCGAGCAGACCAAGTTCGGCATGATCGAACGCCTGCAGCGTGAAGGCCAATGGGGCGAAGCGAACATCACCAGCATCGACGGTGTACGCGTCGATTATCCCAAGGGCTGGGGCCTGATCCGTGCGTCCAACACCACGCCGGTACTGGTGCTGCGCTTCGAAGCCGATACCCAGGAAGAGCTGGAGCGCATCCAGGACGTGTTCCGCGCGCAACTGCTCAAGGTTGCCCCCGACCTGCAACTGCCTTTTTAACCCATTTGCCCCAGGAGCCCCTGCATGACCCTCGAGCGTGACGCCGCTGCCCAGGTTGCCAAGGTACTGTCCGAAGCCCTGCCCTATATCCGCCGCTTCGTCGGCAAGACCCTGGTGATCAAGTACGGCGGCAACGCCATGGAAAGCGAGGAGCTCAAGCAGGGCTTCGCTCGTGACATCGTGCTGATGAAGGCGGTCGGCATCAACCCGGTGGTGGTGCACGGTGGTGGCCCGCAGATCGGTGACCTGCTCAAGCGACTGTCCATCGAGAGTCACTTCATCGACGGCATGCGCGTCACCGATACCGCCACCATGGACGTGGTGGAAATGGTCCTCGGCGGCCAGGTCAACAAGAGCATCGTCAACCTGATCAACCAGCACGGTGGCAGCGCCATCGGCCTGACTGGCAAGGATGCCTGCCTGATCCGCGCCAAGAAGCTCACGGTCAGCCGCCAGACACCGGAAATGACCCAGCCGGAAATCATCGACATCGGTCATGTCGGCGAGGTTACCGGGGTCAACACCGACCTGCTGAACATGCTGGTCAGGGGCGACTTCATCCCGGTGATCGCGCCCATCGGCGTTGGCCCGAGCGGCGAGTCCTACAACATCAACGCCGACCTGGTAGCTGGCAAGGTGGCCGAAGCGCTGAAAGCCGAGAAGCTGATGCTGCTGACCAATATCGCCGGCCTGATGAACAAGCAGGGCGAAGTGCTCACCGGCCTGACCACCGAGCAGGTCAACGAGCTGATCGCCGACGGCACCATCTATGGCGGCATGCTGCCAAAGATCAAATGCGCACTGGAAGCGGTGCAGGGTGGCGTGACCAGCTCGCACATCATCGATGGCCGTGTGCCCAATGCGGTGCTGCTGGAGATCTTTACCGACATCGGCAACGGCACCATGATCAGCAACCGCAAACGTCCTTGAACAACGGCCGCTACGCGGCCTTCTGATGACCCTCTCCCGCTTGCGCGAGACGACTGCATGGATTGAGCCAACGCCGAGGGTGTCCGCAGGATGGGAGAGGGCTGGGCAAATACAGCGGTGCGCACAGCGCACCCTACCCCGGCCATCCGCACGCTACTCGAATCGGCGTATTTCGACGACACACTGCAGATTGACACCCGTAGCGCGCGTCTGGGCCGCTAGAGCCTGCACTTCGCTTAGCGCGCCTAGCCAGCGGCGAAATCGTCTACGTGCACGCTGACGGCGCGATACTCAGCAGCGCACCGCTACCGCTGTGGCTCAGGGAAAAGATCGAGCGTTTCGAGAAGGCCCAGCTGTAAGGCTGAATTACTACTACCTAAGGTTTTTTCTGCGGCTCGCCGAACAGCTCAGCCAGGCGCGCGCGATCAGCGGCGAAACCAGCCTCGGCCTGGGTGCGCGCTTCCTTGTAGCGAGCGATATCACGCAGCAGACGCTGCTGCTCTTCCTTGAGGTTGTTGATCTGCGCCAGCAGATGCTCCGGCACCTGGCGCCCGGCGCGCTCATGGTCGGCGGCCTGACTCTGCAGATTGGCCTGCTGGGTGCGTACCGACTGCAGATTGCCGCGCGCGACACTGGTGATACTGTCGAGCTCGGCCAGCTTGCGCTCACGGGCGCGGTCGACATCATCGAGGTTGGTGTACAGGCGCAGCAGCTGGGCATCGCTGCTGGCACGGGCCTTGTCCGCCTGCATGCGGGCGAACTCTTCTGGGGTCGGTGCCGGCGGAATCACTCGCACTACACGGCCCTGATCGTTGAGCACCTCGTAACCCTTGCCGATGAACTCGGGCGGCACACCCTGGCGACTGAGCACCGTCACACCCTTGTTATCGACGTAGCGATACAGCTCGGCAGCCACTCCAGATAACGGCAGCAGCAGGCTACAGAGCAGCGTACAGCGAGTCAGGAGCGGTGCAGGCATAGGATGACCTTGTGCTAGGGCTAGATTCCGTACTCGGCGCGATAGGCTTCGACAGCCGGGAGATATTGCTTCAGTTCAGCATCACCTGCCAGATATTCCAATACCTGCTCCAGTGACACGATGCTCACTACCGGCATGCCGAAGTCGCGCTCGACTTCCTGGATGGCAGACAGCTCGCCCTGACCACGCTCCTGACGGTTCAGCGCAATCAACGTGCCGGCAGCCTGAGCGCCCTGGCCCTGGATGATCTGCATCACTTCGCGGATGGCGGTACCGGCAGTGATCACGTCATCGACGATCAGCACGCGGCCCTTGAGCGGTGCACCGACCAGGGTGCCGCCTTCGCCATGATCCTTGGCTTCCTTACGGTTGAAGCACCAGGGCAGATCGCGCTGATGATGTTCGGCCAGCGCCACAGCAGTGGTCGCCGCCAATGGAATACCTTTGTAGGCGGGGCCGAACAGCACATCGAAATCGATGCCGCTATCGACGATCGCCGCCGCGTAAAAACGCCCCAGCTGAGCCAGCGCCAAGCCGCTGTCGAACAAACCGGCATTGAAGAAATAGGGGCTGGTACGCCCGGACTTGAGGGTGAACTGGCCGAAACGCAGAACCCCGCGCTCGATGGCAAAACGAATGAAATCGCGCTGGTACGCTTGCATGAAAAGTCCCGGACGGCACGGATTTAGCTAATTGAGGTGAGCTCGGGTATCATACATGCATGTGTTTTTGGGGGCCATTTATGCGGATCATCAGTGTGAACGTGAATGGTATTCAGGCTGCGGCCGAGCGAGGTCTGCTCAGCTGGCTGCAAGCCCAGAATGCCGACGTGATCTGCCTGCAAGACACCCGTGCCTCCGCCTTTGAAATGGACGACCAAGCCTTCCAGCTGGATGGTTATTTCCTCTATGCATGTGACGGTGAAGTGCCCAGCCAAGGTGGCGTGGCGCTCTACTCGCGATTGCAACCCAAGGCGGTGATCAGCGGCCTCGGCTTCGAGATGGCCGATCGCTACGGGCGCTACCTGCAGGCAGATTTCGACAAGGTAAGTATTGCCACCCTGCTCCTGCCCAGTGGGCGGGACGGCGACGAGAGCTTGAATCAGAAATTCAAGTTCATGGACGATTTCACCCATTACCTGGACAAGCAACGGCGCAAGCGTCGCGAGTACATCTACTGCGGCTCGCTGCACGTGGCACACCAGAAGATGGACGTGAAGAACTGGCGTGACTGCCAGCAATCACCCGGCTTCCTGGCACCCGAGCGCGCCTGGATGGATGAGGTGGTTGGCAATATGGGCTATGTCGATGCCCTGCGCGAAGTCAGCCGTGAAGGCGACCAGTTCAGCTGGTGGCCGGATAACGAGCAGGCGGAAATGCTCAACCTGGGTTATCGCTTCGACTACCAGCTGCTTACTCCGGGCATGCGCCGTAGTGTGCGCAGCGCACGCCTGCCACGTCAGCCGCGCTTCTCCCAACATGCGCCGCTGATCGTCGATTACGACTGGATTCTCAGCATCTGATCGACAGGCACGAAAAAGCCGGCTTATCGCCGGCTTTTTGTTGTCACTCGCGATGCGGCTTCAATCCACTCTCGGCTTGCCCCAGCAGGTTGCGGATATAAGCGTCATCGGCATAGCGCTGGCTCAGATCGAGCAGATGAGCATGCGCCTGCTCATACTCTTGCAGTGCCAGGTAGTTGCGCACCAGCGCGATCTCAGTGATACGCCCCGGTTCGATTTCGAAAGCAGCCCGATTATAGGCGAGCGCCTTGGGGTAGTCGGCATACTGCTCACCGTTGTCGCCCAGATAAAGCAGCCCTAGCACGTTGTTGGCCGCGAGACCTCGGGGTGCCAGAGCATGTGCCTGCTCCAGCTTGGCAGCGGCTTCCGCCACCCTGCCCTGCATGAGGTCGGCGTCAGCCATGTTCACCAGGTAATCGTAAGAGCCTTGTGGATAGTAGGCTGCAGCCTTGGCCGCATATTCGCCTGAGCGCGGGTAGTCACCCATCTCGTAGTAACCCAGCGAGATGAAGCGAAGCGCATGGGCCCGCTCCATATCCGTCGCAACCGCGCTCTTCACCACCTCTTCGAACTTGGCAATGGCCTGACGCGATTGCCCCGTGTCATGCAACTGCGATGCCTCGAGCCTCAGTGCCTGCAGTTTCGCCTGCTCGGTCAACGCCTGCGCAGCATCGCCGCAACCGACCAGACCTGACAGAAACAGCGCCAGCGCCCACATTCGTACCATCATCAAACCTGTCCTTCCCTGACATGGAGAGGTCACCCCTCCCATTCCGTTCCCGGTTACTTACTTAATCAGGCGCCAGCTGAACGGGTAGCGATACGGCTGCCCCTCATTGGCCTTGATGCCGGCGATGATGGTCAGCACCAGTGCAGCCAGGCCCAGCAGCATCAGCAGCGGGAAACCGATCACCACCACCATCAGGATGAAGCAGACCACTGCTGCCAGCGCCACGCTGATCTGGAAGTTCAGCGCTTCCTTACCCTGCGCATCGACGAAGGGGTCCATATCCTTCTTGATCTGCCAGACGATCAGCGGGCCGAGCAAATTACCGAAGGGGAACACCAGGCCGAGAAAGGCGGCGAAATGGCAGAACATCGCCCACTGACGCGCTTCCTGACTGGGCGTCGGAACCGGGTTTTGCATATCGTCGTTCATGCTTGGTGCTCCTTGCTCGGTTGAAGATCTCAGTCGACCAGAGCGGCCTTCTGCAGTTCAAAGATCTCGTTCATGCCCTTCTGCGCCAGCGCCAGCATGGCGTTGAACTCTTCAGGCTGGAACGGAGCACCTTCGGCAGTGCCCTGCACTTCGATGAAGCCGCCGGCATTGGTCATCACCACGTTGAGGTCGGTCTCGGCGGCGGAGTCCTCCAGGTAATCCAGATCCAGCACCGGCTCGCCCTTATAGATGCCGACCGAAACGGCAGCGATCATTTGCTTGAGCGGCTCGCCTTTCAGAGCACCACGCTTCTTCAGCACTTTCAGCGCATCGATCAGCGCCACCATGGCACCGGTGATGGAGGCGGTACGGGTACCGCCGTCAGCCTGGATCACATCGCAATCGACGTACAGGGTGTTCTCGCCCAGCTTGGTCATATCCAGCGCCGCGCGCAGCGAGCGACCGATCAGGCGCTGGATTTCCAGGGTGCGGCCGCCCTGCTTGCCGCGGCTGGCCTCACGCTGGTTACGCTCGCCGGTGGCACGCGGCAGCATGCCGTACTCGGCGGTCAACCAGCCCTGGCCCTGCCCCTTGAGGAAACGCGGCACGCCCGACTCGACGCTGACGGTGCAGATCACCTTGGTATCGCCGAACTCCACCAGTACCGAGCCCTCGGCGTGCTTGGTGTAGTTGCGGGTGATGCGAATCGAGCGCAACTGATCGGCGGCGCGGCCACTGGGACGTTTCATCGAGCGATACCTACTTCATTAAGTGAAAACAGTGCGCATTATAGGGGCGGGGCGGCTGCGGCGACATGCCGAATTGGGTAGGGTCGATTCACTGCGCTACAATCCTGCGTTTTTCGAGTCGACGTCCACGAGGTATCCCATGGTTCACAGCATGACGGCCTTTGCCCGCAACGAGCAGGCAACTGCTCACGGCACCCTGAGCTGGGAACTGCGCTCGGTCAATCATCGCTACCTGGAGCCGCACCTGCGCCTGCCGGAAGCCTTCCGCGACCTCGAAGGCGCCGTGCGTGAAGCCCTGCGCCAAGGGCTGTCGCGCGGCAAGGTGGAATGCACCCTGCGCTTCGCCGAAGAAAGCGCCGGCAAACAGCTGCAGGTCGATAGCGAGCGCGCGCGCCAACTGATCACCGCCGCCGAGCAGGTCGCTGCGCTGATTCAGCAGCCGGCACCACTCAACCCGCTGGAAGTGCTGGCCTGGCCCGGCGTGCTGGTCGCCGACTCGGCCGATCCGCAGGCGCTCAACGCCGCTGCGCTGAAGCTGTTCGACCAGGCGCTGGGCGAACTCAAGGCCGGCCGTGCCCGTGAAGGCGCCGAGCTGGCCAAGCTGCTCAATGATCGCCTCGACAGCATCCTCGACGAAGTCGCCTCCCTGCGCGAACTGGTGCCGCAGATGCTCGCCGGCCAGCGCCAGAAGATCGAAACCCGCTTCGCCGAGATGCAGGCCGAGCTCGATCCGCAACGCCTGGAGCAGGAGCTGGTGCTGCTCGCGCAGAAGAGCGACGTGGCCGAAGAACTGGATCGCCTCAGCACCCACGTCAGCGAAGTACGTCGCGTGCTCAAGGCCGGCGGCGCGGCCGGTCGGCGCCTGGACTTCCTGATGCAGGAACTCAACCGCGAAGCCAACACCCTCGGCTCCAAGGCGTTCGACACGCGCAGCACGCAAGCGGCCGTCAATTTGAAAGTCCTGATCGAGCAGATGCGCGAGCAGGTTCAGAATATCGAGTGAAACGGCTGCGCTAGGCTATAGCGCGTATGAATCAGGTTCGAAATGCTCATTTACAGTCGTAAACTCCACTCCCTCACCTGATTTCGCCCTGTCCAGCCGTCGCTCGCTACGTTTTCAAGACCACCAAGATTTGCTCAGGAAGCTCTAATGGCCACCACCGGCACCCTGTACATCGTTTCCGCACCTTCCGGCGCCGGCAAGACCAGCCTGGTCACGGCCCTGATCGACAGCGGCGCACAGATTCGCGTCTCGGTCTCGCACACCACCCGCGCCATGCGTCCGGGCGAGCAGGACGGGGTCAACTACCACTTCGTCGACCACGCGCAGTTCAATGCCATGATCGAACGCAGCGAGTTTCTCGAGCATGCGCAGGTCTTCGACAACTTCTACGGCACCTCGCAGAAGTGGGTCGAGCAGACCCTGAGCGAGGGTTTCGACCTGATCCTGGAGATCGACTGGCAGGGCGCGCAGCAGGTGCGCAAGCTGATGCCGCAGGCCAAATCCATCTTCATCCTGCCGCCGACCCAGGAAGCCCTGCGCCACCGCCTGACCAACCGCGGCCAGGACAGCGGCGAGATCATCGAGCGGCGCATGCGCGAGGCGGTCAGCGAGATGAGCCACTACGTCGAGTACGACTACTTGGTGATCAACGACGACTTCAACCACGCCCTGAGCGACCTGAAGGCGATCTTCCGCAGCAACCAGCTGGCGCAAGCTCAGCAACAACAGCGCCATGCAGGCCTGCTCAGCGAACTGCTGGCCTAAGAGCAACCGCAGGCTTCAAGCCACAAGCTGCCAGTAAAAGCAAGGCCGAATTGGCTCCTGCTTGTAGCCTGGAGCTTGAAGCTGCTTTACAATATCCAGTCCGCTCGCCCGCTCGGGCCAAGCTTATCCGCACACGTTACGAGGAACACCATGGCTCGCGTTACCGTCGAAGATTGCCTGGACAACGTTGATAACCGCTTCGAACTGGTCATGCTCGCGACCAAGCGTTCGCGCCAGCTGGCCACCGGCGGCAAAGAGCCGAAAGTGGCTTGGGAAAACGACAAGCCCACCGTAGTGGCCCTGCGCGAAATCGCCGCTGGCCTGGTGGACTATGAAGTGATCGCCCAAGAAGACATCGTCGAAGAAGAGCCGCTGTTCGCTGCCTTCGAGGAAGAGGCCAACGAGCCTCTGTAAGTCGATGATGCCGGGTCGAAGTTGCGCGGCGTGTAGCCAAGCCAGCCCTGAGGGGAGTACCCCATGGCTGGCATAGACGCTCTCGCCGACCGACTTTCGGCCTACCTCGGCAATGACCAGGTCAACCTGGTGCGCCGAGCCTACTTCTACGCCGAACAGGCGCACGATGGCCAACGCCGCCGCAGTGGCGAAGCCTACGTGACCCACCCGCTGGCCGTGGCCAGCATCCTCGCCGACATGCACATGGATCATCAGAGCCTGATGGCCGCCATGCTGCACGACGTCATCGAAGACACCGGCATCGCCAAGGAAGCGCTCAACGCGCAGTTCGGCGAAACCGTGGCCGAACTGGTCGACGGGGTCAGCAAACTGACCCAGATGAACTTCGAGACCAAGGCCGAGGCGCAGGCTGAGAACTTCCAGAAGATGGCCATGGCCATGGCCCGCGACATCCGCGTGATTCTGGTCAAGCTCGCCGACCGCCTGCACAACATGCGCACCCTCGATGCCATGCCGCACGAGAAGAGCCGGCGCATCGCCAAGGAAACCCTGGAAATCTACGCCCCCATCGCCAACCGACTGGGCATGCACAACATGCGCGTGGAGTTCGAAGACCTGGGCTTCAAGGCCATGCACCCGATGCGCTCCGAGCGCATCCGTGCCGCCGTGCGCCGTGCTCGGGGCAACCGCAAGGAAATCGTCGCCAAGATCGAGGAATCGATCCAGGTCTGCCTGCAACACGAAGGCATGGAAGGCGAGGTGATCGGCCGCGAGAAGCACCTCTACAGCATCTACCAGAAGATGCGCGGCAAACGTAAGGCGTTCAACGAGATCATGGACGTCTACGCCTTCCGCATCATCGTCGACAAGGTCGACACCTGCTACCGCGTGCTTGGCGCCGTGCACAACCTGTATAAACCCTTGCCCGGGCGCTTCAAGGATTACATCGCGATTCCCAAGGCCAACGGCTACCAGTCGCTGCACACCACGCTGTTCGGCATGCACGGCGTGCCCATCGAGATCCAGATCCGCACCCGCGAGATGGAAGAGATGGCCAACAACGGCATCGCTGCGCACTGGCTGTACAAGTCCAACGAGGACGAAGTGCCGAAGGGCAACCACGCCCGCGCGCGCCAGTGGGTCAAGGGCGTGCTGGAGTTGCAGCAACGTGCCGGCAACTCGCTGGAATTTATCGAGAGCGTGAAGATCGACCTGTTCCCGGACGAGGTCTACGTGTTCACGCCCAAGGGCCGCATCATGGAGCTGCCGAAAGGCTCCACGGCGGTCGACTTCGCCTATGCGGTGCACACCGACGTCGGCAACACCTGCATCGCCTGCCGCATCAACCGTCGCCTGGCGCCGCTGTCGCAGGCGCTGGAAAGCGGTTCGACGGTGGAAATCGTCACCGCCCCGGGCGCACGGCCGAATCCGGCCTGGCTCAACTTCGTGGTCACCGGCAAGGCGCGCACGCATATCCGCCATGCGCTCAAGCAGCAGCGCCGCTCCGAATCCATCAACCTCGGCGAACGCCTGCTGAACAAGGTGCTGGCCAGCTTCGATACGCATCTGGAGAAGATCGCTCCCGAGCGCGTGCAAGCCGTGCTGGGCGAGTATCGCCAGGAAGTCATCGAGGACCTGCTCGAAGACATCGGCCTGGGCAACCGCATGGCTTACGTCGTGGCCCGTCGCCTGCTGGCCGAAAGTGGCGACGAAACCCTGCCCGGCAGTGAAGGGCCGCTGGCGATTCGCGGTACCGAGGGCCTGGTGCTGAGCTACGCCAAGTGCTGCACACCGATTCCGGGCGATCCCATCGTCGGCTACCTGTCTGCCGGCAAGGGCATGGTGGTACACATGGAAAGCTGCCGGAACATCGTCGAAATCCGCCACAACCCGGAAAAGTGCATCCAGCTCAACTGGGCCAAGGACGTCACCGGCGAATTCAACGTCGAACTGCGCGTCGAGCTGGAGCACCAGCGCGGCCTGATCGCCCTGCTGGCCAGCAGCGTCAATGCTGCCGATGGCAACATCGAGAAGATCAGCATGGACGAACGCGATGGTCGCATCAGCGTGGTACAACTGGTGGTCAGCGTGCATGACCGCGTACACCTGGCCCGCGTGATCAAGAAACTGCGCGCGCTCAAAGGCGTGATGCGTATCACCCGAGTACGCGCCTGACACAATCCCCCTATTTCCAGTCTGTAGGCTGGGTGCCTCGACCCAGTCAGTTCTCATAAGGAGCGATTCATGAGCAAGACCGTCATCAGCAGCGACAAGGCCCCCGCCGCCATCGGCACCTACTCCCAGGCGATCAAGGCCGGCAATACCGTCTACATGTCTGGCCAGATCCCGCTGGATCCGGTGAACATGGAGCTGGTAGAAGGCTTCGAAGCGCAGACCGTACAGGTGTTCGAAAACCTCAAGGCCGTAGCCGAAGCAGCCGGTGGCTCGTTCAAGGACATCGTCAAGCTCAACATCTTCCTCACCGACCTGTCGCATTTCGCCAAGGTCAACGAGATCATGGGCCGTTACTTCGAACAGCCCTACCCGGCGCGTGCGGCCATCGGCGTTGCCGCCCTGCCGCGTGGTTCGCTGGTGGAAATGGACGCGATTCTGGTTCTGGAATAAGCGCCACAGCGGGGCCTCACGCCCCGCTCTTCCCTCCTCACGTAGCATGGAGATCACCATGCGTCTGCTTTCCCTGCTGCTCTGCGCTACCCTGCTGGCCGGCTGCGCCAGCAAGCCGAACAACGACCCGAGTGGAACCTGGATCAACCAGGCCGCCATCGACGCCGCCCGTGAAAGCGGTCGTCTACGCGAAGCCCTGCTCGCCTATGGTCCCAACCTCGAATGGCATATCGCTCCTGACCGTCAGCAAGCCAGCTACAGCAATGGCTTCGAGCTGGCCGAAGGCAAGCTGCAGAGCGCCGCAGAGGGACGCTGGCAGGTCACCTTCTATGGCGATTACCAGGAACAGCTGAGCGTGCAGAATGGCGAACTGGTGCAGATCGCCAGCGACTACTGGCCCGAGCAGCACTTCACCCGCGTCGATGGCGCGGGCGAACCCAAGGCTCTGGGCAGCAGCTTCGAACAGGCGCTGTACCGCGACTACCTGGGCGGTGACTGGCTGATCGAGGAAGGCCAAGGCCAGGGCGGCCTGGTGCGTTTCGACAGCGACGGCCAGGTGCATGGCCTACCCGGCGCCGAGCGCTTCGCCCTGTGCCTGGCGGGCGACTGCGCCGCGATGAGCGGCGAGCACGACAGTATCTGGCTGCAGGCAGGCGATCAGGGTAGCCCCTGGCTGTTCGTCCACGAGGGCAACCAGTTGCGCATCTTCGAAGCGCACAACCGCGCCCAGTTCGACGAGATGCCCGAGTACCAGCCTGGCCCGCAGCGCTGGCTGCTCAAGCGCCGCTGACGCAGGATGCGCCGACTCCGGGCAGGAGCGGCGCCAGCTAAAAAGCCCCCAGCAGCAACCAGACACCCAGCGCCAGCAACAGCCCGCCGCAGCCGCGATCCAGCCAGCGTACCCGACGCTGCAACCAGGCGCGCCAGCACGCCTGATCGAGCAGGCGTACCAACGCCAGATCCCAGCACAGCACCACCAGGGTCATCCACGCCATCGCCAGGCCCAGCCCCCATGCCGGCATCGCGGACTCGCGCAACACCCCGAACAGCCCGGCGTAGAACAGCGGCAGCTTGGGGTTGAGGCTGCTGGCCAGCAAGCCCTGGCGCATACCCTTGCACAACCCGCCCAGCCTCAGCTGGTCGCCCTGCGGCAGCAGCAGATCCCGCCGCGAGGCCAGCGCCTGCAGACCGATCCAGGCGAAGTACAAGCCGCCGACAAGCTGCATACCGCGCCACAACCAACTGCCCTCGGCGGGTAGCAGCGCCATGACGAACAGCACCAGCAGCATGCTCAGCAGGTTGGCCAGCGCGATGCCACAGGCGCAACCGTCGGCCTGACGCCGGCCTTGCGCCAGCGCGGTACGAATCAACAGAAAGAAATCCGGCCCTGGCGACAGCAGGGCCGCGAAATGAGTACCGGCAACCAGTAGAAACAGCGCGAACATGCAACCTCCGTTTGGCGGAGGAAGTGTCGGCAACTACCGCTAGCGATGTATTGGAAAAAACTCAGAGGAACTCACCCTGATGCCATGCCCTCCACCTTTCCACGTCCTCACCGGCGGCCCCGGCAGCGGCAAGAGCAGTCTGCTGGCAGCTCTGGCGCAGGCCGGCCACAGTACTTGCGAGGAAGCCGGCCGGGCGATCATTCGCGAGCAACAGGCCATCGGCGGCGCCGGCCTGCCCTGGCGTGACCCGAAGCTGTTCGCCGAACTGATGCTGGCCTGGGAGCTCAGGGTTCATCGCCAGGCACTGACGATGAAGGGGCCGGTGTTCTTCGACCGCAGCCTGATCGACGTCATCGGCTACCTGCGCCTGAACGACCTGCCGGTCGGCGAACACCTGTTGCAGGCGGCGCGCCAGTTGCGCTACCAGCGGCAAGTGTTCCTGCTGCCGCACTGGCCGCAGATTTACTGCAACGACAACGAGCGCCGCCAGGGTGCGGCCGAGGCCGAACGGACCTGCGCGGTGATGCGCGAGGTCTATGCCGAAGCGGGCTATCAGTTGCTCGAGGTCCCACCGACGAGCCTGGCGCAGCGTCGCGATTTCGTCCTGCGGTGCTGCGCGCTCAGCCCTGCGCCAGCGTGCGAAAGCGCCCCGGAGTGACCCCGGTGAAGCGGCGAAACACACCGTTGAAGTGCGCCTGGTCATAGAAACCCAGCTCCAGCGCTACATCGGCCAGCGCCTGCCCTTGCAGCAACCTGCGCTTGGCTTCGCGCACCCGGCGCTGCAGCAAGTAGGTGTGCGGCGGCACGCCATAGGCCCGGCGAAACGCCTCGATCAGGTGGCGCGGGTGACGCTGCACCAGTGCAGCCAAGCGTTCCAGGCTGACGGCCTCGGCGTAGTGCGCCTCCAGATAATCCCGCAGGGCCGCCGTCACCCCGCTGTCGCGGCGAGCCGGACGCGCTTCGCGCAAGCCGCCATGACGGACGAATACCTGCTCCAGCAGCCCCAGGAGTTCGCTTTCCAGGCCCAGCGCATCGCTGCGTTCGAAGGCATCCGCCAGGCGCGCCAGGCGCATCGCGACCTGTCCATCATCGGCCGGATTGAGTTCACGAAATCCTTCGGGCAGCCGCTTGCGGCCAAGCAACGTGGGCAGACGCGACTCCTCGATATAGAGCATGCGATAGACCACGCGCTCGGACTCGGCATGCCCGGTGTGCGGCTCCTCGGGGTTCATCAGCGACAGCGTGCCGGCAGGCAGTGCATAGCGCTGGCCACGGCATTGATAGCCGCCCACCCCATGCACGATGGCGCCGATCGCGAAGGCATCGTGGCTGTGCCGACCGAATGCCTGCCCGGAGAAATCGGCGTGAAACAGCTCGACGCCCGGCAACCACGGCTTGGCCAGCAGGCTATTGGCGTCCACCTCAGTGCCCGCCGAGGATCGCCGCATAGCCCTCGCGATAGCTGGGGTACTGCGGCGCCCAACCCAGCGCACGGGCGCGGGCATTACGGCAGCGCTTGCTGCCAGCACGGCGCACACGCTGTTCATCGCTCCAATGGCTGACGCCCAGTTGCTCGCGCAGCCAGCCCACTACCTCATGCAGCGGCGCCGGCTCATCGTCGACACCCAGATAACAGTCAGCCAGAGAGGCACCCTCGGCGTCCGCCTGCAGCAGCGTGGCGAACAGGCCTGCAGCGTCATCGACATGAATGCGATTGCCATACAGCGGCGGCGTCTCACTGACCCGATAGCCTCCACGCACCTGGCTCAGCAGCCATTCACGACCGGGGCCATAGAGCCCGGTCAGGCGCACCGTGGTCGCGGCCAGGCCGCTGTCGAGCGCGACGCGTTCGGCCTCACGCATGATCACGGCGGAAAAGCTCTGGGCCTCGGCTGGAGCGTCTTCATCGATCCATTCGCCTTGCTGCTGCCCATACACGCCGCTGCTGGACGCGAAGTAAATACGTCGCGGGCGCTGGCCATGCTGCGCCAACCAGCCCAGCACACGGCGCAGGCCATCGACATACGCCGCGCGGTAACCGGCCTCGTCGTGCTCGATAGCGGCGGCGCAGTAGACGAGATAGTCCAGCGGCCCCTGCGGCCAGCCCGGCGGACAGGCATCGGCATGCAGATCACCCGCTAGCGGCTCGATGCCGCCCGGCAGCGCAGCCACGTTGCGCCGCATGCCCAGCACACGCCAGCCCTGGTCGGCCATGCGCAGACCCAGACGGCTGCCGACGTCCCCGCACCCGGCGATCAGCAGACTTTTGCTTCCCGACATGCTTTTCTCCATGACTTTTACGCAAAAACGCAGTGTAACAGGCCGTCCCAGAGCGCTGGCGAGGCAGCCGGCGCCAGGCGGCAACGCGACGACGCCTGGGTGAAGATGCGCGCAGCAGTCGCCAAAGTCGCGATAGTTGTGCAACAGCCTGTTAGCCCGGTTGGTTCATCTGTTTGCAAAGGCTATGCTTGGCGGCAACTTAATGGATAAACACTATGACCCTCACCGAACTGCGCTACATCGTCACCCTCGCTCAGGAACAGCATTTCGGTCGCGCCGCCGAACGCTGCCATGTCAGCCAGCCAACCCTGTCGGTCGGCGTGAAGAAGCTGGAGGACGAGCTCGGCGTACTGATTTTCGAGCGCAGCAAGAGCGCCGTGCGCCTGACCCCGGTCGGTGAGGGCATCGTCACCCAGGCGCAGAAAGTGCTGGAGCAGGCCCAGGGCATTCGCGAACTGGCTCAGGCCGGCAAGAACCAGCTGACCGCACCGCTGAAGATCGGCGCCATCTACACCGTTGGCCCTTATCTGTTCCCGCACCTGATTCCGCAGCTGCACCGGGTCGCGCCGGACATGCCGCTGTACATCGAGGAAAACTTCACTCACATCCTGCGCGACAAGCTGCGCACCGGTGAGCTGGACGCCATCATCATCGCCCTGCCGTTCCAGGAAGCCGATGTCCTGACCAAGCCGCTGTACGACGAGCCCTTCTACGCGCTGCTGCCGGCCGGCCACCCCTGGGCGGCGATGGACACCATCGACACCAAGTTGCTCAACGACAAGAGCCTGCTGCTGCTCGGCGAAGGCCACTGTTTCCGCGATCAGGTACTGGAGGCCTGCCCCACTCTGCGCAAGGGCGGCGACGACCACGGCAAGCACACCACGGTCGAATCCAGCTCGCTGGAAACCATCCGTCACATGGTCGCCTCCGGCCTTGGCGTATCGATCCTGCCGTTCTCGGCGGTGGACAGCCACCACTATGCGCCGGGCGTGATCGAAGTGCGTCCGCTCAGCGCGCCGGTACCCTTCCGCACCGTGGCCATCGCCTGGCGCGCCAGCTTCCCGCGGCCCAACGCCATCGAAGTGCTGGCTGACTCCATCCGCCTCTGCTCGGTCGCCCGTAGCCCGCAGACCAAGAGCGCCTGAGGCCGGACGTGAGCGAGCTGTCAGCGATTTCCGTCACCGCGCTGAAAGGCGTAGGCGCCGCGCTGGCGGAGAAACTCGCCAAGGTCGGTCTGGAAAACCTGCAGGATGTGCTGTTCCACTTGCCGCTGCGCTACCAGGACCGCACCCGCATCACCCCCATCGGCGCGCTGCGCCCGGGGCAGGATGCGGTCGTCGAGGGCATCGTTGCCGGTGCCGACGTGGTCATGGGCCGCCGCCGTAGCCTGCTGGTGCGCCTGCAGGATGGCAGCGGCACCCTCAGCCTGCGCTTCTTCCACTTCAGCCAGGCACAGAAGGACGGCCTGAAGCGCGGCACCGCCCTGCGCTGCTACGGCGAAGTACGCCCCGGCGCCACCGGCCTGGAGATCTACCACCCGGAATACCGCGCGCAGAGCGGCGACGAGCCGGCCCCGGTTGAGCAAAGCCTGACGCCCATCTACCCGACCACCGAAGGACTGACCCAGCAGCGCCTGCGCCAGCTCAGCCAGCAGGCGCTCGCGCGCCTCGGCCCGCGCAGCCTGCCGGACTGGCTGCCCGACGAGCTGGCCCGCGACTATCGCCTGGCGCCGCTGAGCGATGCCATCCGCTACCTGCACCGGCCACCGCCGAACGCCGATGTCGAAGAACTCGCCGAGGGCCGCCACTGGGCGCAGCATCGCCTGGCCTTCGAAGAACTGCTGACCCATCAGCTGTCGCTGCAACGTCTGCGCGAACAGGTACGCGCCCAGCAGGCGCCAGCCCTGCCGCCGGCGAAAAAACTGCCACAGCTGTACCTGCAGAACCTCGGCTTTGCCCCGACCGGCGCGCAGCAGCGCGTCGGCGCCGAGATCGCCTATGACCTGGCGCAGAGCGAACCCATGCTGCGTCTGGTGCAGGGTGACGTCGGCGCAGGCAAGACGGTGGTCGCCGCCCTGGCCGCCCTGCAGGCGCTGGAGGCCGGTTACCAGGTGGCGCTGATGGCGCCGACCGAGATCCTTGCCGAGCAGCACTTTCTCAATTTCAGCAAATGGCTGGCGCCGCTCGGCCTGGACGTCGCCTGGCTGGCCGGCAAGCTCAAGGGCAAGGCACGTACCGCCGCGCTGGAGCAGATCGCCGCCGGCTGCCCGATGGTGGTCGGCACCCACGCCCTGTTCCAGGACGAAGTGAAGTTCAAACGCCTGGCCCTGGTGATCATCGACGAGCAGCACCGCTTCGGCGTGCAGCAACGTCTGGCGCTGCGCCAGAAAGGCATCGACGGACGCCTCAGCCCGCACCAGCTGATCATGACCGCCACCCCCATCCCGCGCACCCTGGCGATGAGCGCCTACGCTGATCTGGACACGTCGATCCTCGACGAACTGCCGCCCGGACGGACGCCGGTCAACACCCTGGTGATTGCCGACAGCCGCCGCATCGAGGTGGTCGAGCGGGTGCGCAATGCCTGCCAGCAGGGGCGCCAGGCGTACTGGGTATGCACCCTGATCGAAGAGTCCGAAGAACTCACCTGCCAGGCTGCCGAAACCAGCTTCGAGGAGCTTTCTGCAGTGCTGGGCGAGTTGCGTGTCGGGCTGATCCACGGACGCATGAAACCCGCCGAAAAGGCGGCGGTGATGGACGAATTCAAGCAAGGCAACCTGCAGCTGCTGGTGGCCACCACGGTGATCGAAGTCGGCGTCGACGTGCCCAACGCCAGCCTGATGATCATCGAAAACCCCGAGCGCCTGGGCCTGGCCCAGTTGCACCAGTTGCGCGGCCGGGTCGGGCGCGGCAGCGCCGCCAGCCACTGCGTCTTGCTCTACCATGCGCCCCTGTCACAACTGGGCCGCGAGCGCCTGGCGATCATGCGCGAGACCACCGACGGTTTCGTCATCGCCGAGAAGGATCTTGAACTGCGCGGCCCCGGCGAAATGCTCGGCACCCGGCAGACCGGCCTGCTGCAGTTCAAGGTTGCTGACCTGATGCGCGATGCCGACCTGTTACCCGCCGTGCGCGACGCCGCGCAAGCTCTTTTGGAACATTGGCCGCAACATGTGGCTCCATTGTTGGAGCGCTGGTTGCGTCACGGCCAGCAATACGGTCAAGTGTGAACCTGTTCACAGGACAACCGTCGCCACGAACCTTTGCGCAAATCCTCGCTGGTTATACTCCGGGGCACATGCGCCAACGCTGGATATCGATATGACTGAAGCAGCCTTCGCCGCCAATCCAACTCCGCAACCACCTGCTGTGATCGCGCAACTGCTGGAGAAACTCGCCGTGCCCTACCAGGTGCGTGCGGAGCGACCGGGCCAGCCAAGCGAAGCACGCCTGCAAGCCGTGCTGTTGGACGACGCCGTCGGTGCTCTGCTGGTGCTCTACCCGCGCAGCCAATTGCTCGACCTGTCGCGCCTGGCCGAACTGACCGGGCGCCAGCTCACCGCGGTCAAACCGGAGCGCCTGGAGCGCATGCTCGGCAAGCACAACCTGGCCGCCCTGCCCGGCCTGCCACCGCTGACCAGCTCGCCTTGCCTGTATGAGGAACGCCTGCTGCTGGCCCCCAGCCTGCTGATCGATTCCGGCCAGCCCGGCGTGCTGCTGGAAATCCCCACCGACGCATTCAAGGCGCTGCTGAGCAAGGCCAGCGCGGCGCGTTTCGGCGAGCCGGTCAGCGCGATCAAACCGAACCTCGATCGCCCGCATGACGACCGCGCGGAAATCACCCAGGCGGTACAGGCTTTCACCGCGCGGCGCATCCAGCAGCGCCTGGAAGAAACCATCGAGATTCCACCGCTGCCGGAAACCGCGCAGAGGATAATCAAACTACGGGTCGACCCCAATGCCACGGTGGACGACATCACCGGCGTGGTGGAAACCGATCCGGCGCTGGCCGCCCAGGTGGTCAGCTGGGCGGCCTCGCCGTACTACGCCGCACCCGGCAAGATTCGCTCGGTGGAGGACGCCATCGTTCGCGTGCTGGGCTTCGATCTGGTGATCAACCTGGCCCTCGGCCTGGCCCTGGGCAAGACCCTGAGCCTGCCCAAGGACCAGCCCCAGCACGCCACGCCCTACTGGCAACAGGCGATCTACACCGCGGCGGTAATCGAAGGCCTGACCCGCGCCATGCCGCGCGCGCAGCGCCCAGAAGCCGGCCTGACCTACCTTGCCGGCCTGCTGCACAATTTCGGCTATCTGGTTCTGGCGCACGTCTTCCCGCCGCACTTCTCGCTGATCTGCCGTCATCTGGAGGTCAACCCGCACCTGTCGCACAGCCATATCGAGCAACACCTGCTGGGCATCACCCGCGAGCAGATCGGTGCCTGGCTGATGCGCCACTGGGACATGCCCGAAGAGCTGTCCAACGCCCTGCGCTTCCAGCACGACCCGTCCTATGCCGGCGACAACGCCGCCTTCCCCAACCTGGTGTGCCTGGCGGTCAGCCTGCTGCGCAACCGGGGTATCGGTGCCGGCCCGCAGAACGAGATTCCTGACGAGCTGTTCGAGGCCCTGGGCCTGAGCCGGGAAAAGGCCGACGATGCGGTGAGCAAGGTGCTCAGCGCCGAGGTTGCCCTGCGTGAACTGGCGGCGCAGTTCCAACAGCCGCAACACTGAGTGGTCGTGAGCGCGGCTGTCTAAGGCTCGATAGCCGCCTTGCGCAGCTGCTCGCGGCGCTCCGCGAACAGCTGCGGCAACAGGTCAAGGCTGGTGCTGAGCAACTGGCTGACGCTGGGATGCTCGTACAGCGCCGCATACTCGGCGAGCTGGTCGCTGGGCATCTGCCGATAGGCATAGAACATGAAGGTCTCCACTGCCTGCTCGCTGGATTGGCGAATGGCATCCGCCTGTGCCTGCGTCTGTGCCTGCAACTCAGCCTCACCGAGATTCTCGCCACGCGCCCTCAGCGCCAGTAACGCCTGTGTCTTGCCGACTTCATAGCGCAGCAGGCTGGCCAGTTCGGTCGTATGCGCGGCGGCATCGAGACGCTTGACCAGTTCCAGACGCGAGCCTCGTGGCGGCTGCTCCTGCAGCCGCTGGCGGTACTCGGCCAGGCCCTCGGGTTGCTCGCCCACCGCCCGCTCGGCCGCGGTGAAACGCTGCGCCAGCGCGCTATCGAGACGCTCACGGGCCTGCTCGCCCTGCACCGCATCGAAGCGGGTCGCGACCCGCGTCGCCAGCTCCAGACAGAACGCCTCGCCAGCGAACAGCTGAGCGAGGCGCTGCTGTTCGGCTTCAGCCTGCCCACGCTGCAGCAACGGCGCACTCTGTTCGCACAGCAGATGGATACCGGCGAGTTCGAACAGAGGCAGCAGGGCTTTGGCAGAGGCCGGCTCGGCCCGTACAGTGGTCGCGCTCAGCAATAGCAGAGGGAGCAGGAAAAGACGCATGGCCAGGTTTTCCACAGGAACGTGCCTGGCAGCCTAACCAAAGCGCAGCGTTGCGGCCAGCCGCGACGCCTGTCGGTGTCGCTCAGGCAGCCTTTTTCGGCGCCTCGGTCTTCTTCTTCGGCATCAGGTATTTGGTCAGCCCCTGGAACCACATCACCAGCGCCGGGTTGCCCTGGATCTGAATGTCCTTGTTCTGGATACCCTGCATGAAGGCCAGCTGCTTGTTCTTCGCGGTCATGGTTTCGAAGCCAAAGGCGGCATCCTTGAAACCGATGGCGAAAGCGGGGTCCGTGGCGGTGCCGCGTTTGCTAGTCACACGCTGACCGGCAACGATGAAATGGCGGGCGACCTTGCCGTCGAGGGTGTGCAGCTGGAACACCATATCGCGGCCTTCGAGTTGCTGACGGAACGCCGGGTTCTCACGGCTGGCCTTGGCCATCAGGCGGCCCAGCATCCACAGAAGAAAACGGAATTTCATGCACAGGCCCTCGTGATCGAAGATGATGGGCGCGCATTGTAGTGGTTTTCTTGCAAGACTACAGCCCGTCTAAAGCACGGCCGTAGCAGCGTGAGGCGCAGCATGCCTGCGCAGGGGGACCCCGGAGCCGAACGGCCCCGGGTAAGGGGCTCAGTTGACCGCGTCTTTCAGGGACTTGCCCGGTTTGAAGGCGACGGTATTGCTGGCCTTGATCTTCACCGGCTGACCGGTTTGCGGGTTCTTGCCCGTGCGGGCGCCACGATGGCGCTGGACGAAGGTACCGAAGCCAACCAGCGTCACACTGTCCTTGCGGTTCAGTGCACCGGTGATTTCTTCCAGTACGGCGTTGAGTACACGATTGGCCTGATCCTTGGTCAGATCAGCCTTTTCGGCGATGGCGGCGGCGAGTTCCGGTTTACGCA
>Ga0208645_1000375_pt1 | contig 50494 bp, 39 predicted proteins | sample VirMetDEL_Sep_01_FD_184519 | JGI IMG/M metagenome (GOLD analysis project Ga0208645, IMG submission 184519) | Aqueous microbial communities from the Delaware River and Bay under freshwater to marine salinity gradient to study organic matter... | ecosystem: Environmental > Aquatic > Marine >... | reverse complement strand
TCCTGTGCCGTTCTCAATATAACAGCCAAAGGTTCAGAATGCCACATGGCTTGTTTATCAGTATACTCCTTATCGTAATTAAGGATTGCTTGATACTCCGACTCTGTAAATGAAACACCATGTTGTGTTGCATAATATATCGAACGTTCACCAACTTTCATTGCGACCAAATCCTCATTGAAATTATACATCTGACCCAGATTGTCCTTATGCCATTGTGAATCATTCTCAACAAACAATTTAGCTTTACCAATCTGATGAAGCAAACATACCTTCAATAATGAATCTTTTTTCACTTGAACTCCCTCTGGAAGACTTTCATTGATTGTTACAGCGTATTTGGCCACTTTTAGAATATGGTCAATCAGACCACCTTCAAATGCATTATATGAGCTGGTTTTTGTTGTTGCTGGTGCTTTAACAAAATCAACACCCAAAAATTCCATAAGTTCGGTTGTCATAAAACCATAGGTTTCTGCTGTCTTAAAAAATTTACCAGCGTTTTTAGTTACTTTTTCTGTTGTTAACATGTGTCTTTAATTTATCTTTTTTTTAGTTATATTTACAAACTTACAAAATTTTAAGACAAAAGTCAAACGGATTCGACAGTTTCTGATTTCTTACTCTCAGCCAAAACCTTAAGGTATAGTTCACGTCTTTTAGCGGTCACAGAATCAACACTGTAAGTATCTTTAACAGTTTCATATAGTCTGTTACCTAACACTTCAATTTTATCAGGATTGGTGATAAGATACTTCAGATGTTGGTACCATTGTTTATGATTTTTAGCTGTATCAACCAATAAAGCATTTCCATTATCATTGAATTCACCACCTTTATCTTTTGCTGATGTCAAATCAATCTTATATGGTCCAAAATCCTGAGCAACCAACGCTTTTTTATGAAATCCAGCTTCAATAACTTTCAATTGCGATTTAACCTTATTAAAGGTATGTGTAACCAATGGTGCCAATGAAATGTCAAACATATTATAATTGCTGGCATACGTTGAAATAGGTTTTGTCCAAACCCTTCGATATGGTTCATTGTTAACATCAGGATAATCTGATTTTGAAAACTCATGGAGAAAAGCTTTATATTCTGGACTTACGATTTTAAAATCATCAGTGAAAATCTTTTCATATTCATACCACACACTCTCATGAGGTTTAATTGGTCTTTGCGTTTGTTGACCCGTTTTCTGGTCAATTGTTGTCACCATACCTCTAGTATCATAACCACATAATACAAATTGGACCTTATCGATTAATTTATCACCCTTTAATTTGGTTACAAGACCTTTTAAAAGTTTAAGGTCTTCAAGATGGCTGGAGCCGCCAAGCCATCCGATTCTTATTCTATCAGATTTTTTTGTTTCATTTTGAAACTGTTTCTCTGTTGGGTCAATCGCATTTGGCAGTACGTAAACGTTTTTATTTAGTTTTGAAATTTCTTCAGCAAACACATCAGTTGTTGTTATCACATTCTTAGACAATCTGATATTGTTTGGAATTTTTTTATCCAAACCAGCTTGTTTAATCATCATATGAGCTGGGTGATGATTACCAGGTGCCCAATAATCATCAATGTCCATAAAGCTTACAATACCCAATTCATCCAATCTGTCCAATGTTGATTGCATTGTTTCAAAACTACCAAGATTTCTATGGTAATGAACAATATCATATTTACTTAACCATTCTTTATCATTGAGTTTTGGTTCGAAATCAATATCCACATGAAACTCATCTGGATAGTTTTTTTCCAATGTCATATGCGGTTTTGTTGAACGATAATATCCAACTCCAGTACGGTCACTAGGGACTACTAATACCCTTATTTTTCGACCAAAATCATTTTTAATTTCTTCCATAATTAATTATTATTTATGGTTCTAATAATAACCATAGTAAAAGAATAAGTCAATATGAAACAAAAAAAAAGCACCATTTCTGGTGCTTAAAGGCTTGCTGATATAACAACATATTAAAGAGAGAGACTTATTTTAGCAAACCTTTTTTCTTTAACGTCATGATAGTTTTCTTAACGGTATCTTCCTTAATTTTCTTAGTATAGGATTCACTCATTATTCTAACAATTTCATCTCTGACAATATTTCTAATCGTATCTTCATTAACATTAGATGTAGATGTTTGTTGTTGAGTGGGTATGACCTTTTTCTTATTCTGCATCAATTCATTTAAACTGCTTGGTTGTTTATACTCAACTTCTTTTTCACCACCACCCATAAGGTCCATTCTTACGTTTGATAGATTAAAATTATTTTCTGATACAAACATATCAGGTGTTTCAATAATATTCTCAGACATTATTTTTTTAATACTATCTGGTAATTTAGAATTTTGAATCATATCCTTACTTATAGGTCTAGGTTCAGTGCTGCGGCTTGGTGCCCCATAACTTTCATTAACCATACCTTGTGGTAATTCAGAAAGATATTCTGTCGGTTGTTCATCCAAAAAACCTTGTGTTGTCGGTTGGTTTGGTGAAGTCTTTTTAACAGACTCAGCCATTTCCATAACAGCTTTACTTTTGTTTAGATTCTTTAAAAAAGATAATGGTACATCTACTGGTTGTTGCATATTCTTAAAATTTAGCTATGTTTAAAACACTTTTCATACTTTTATCACCATTAGGGTTGAACTTTGGTCTTGGTGTCGTAAATCTCCTTTTTAATACGGACCATTGACTTATCATATCAACCCTGAACAGTTTCCACTCTGGAACTATCGTGTCACTATCACCACTAAGTTGGTAAGCCCTGATTACTGGATTACCAGCCATTGATATACCGTAAGCACACACTTCAACGTTCCTTTTTCCTTTTGATGTGTTTTCATCTCCGTCATAATAAATTATGACCTCATTCTTGTTATTTATTGCGTTATTAATATTAGTAACACTAATTGATGTCGGTTGACCTTCATCCTCCATATTAATACTACTGACATTTTTAAAAGTAAATGGTCTTATATCACCAGTTCGTTTATTAACGGTGCTTAATTTTAAATTACCGTTAACAATACCTTCGTTTTTATCGGCAAACCACCTATATCCACTGTACATTGATTTTGGTAGTAAAATTTCAAGTTCAACATCATTACCACTGGTATTAAGAACTTCAAACGGAATTTCATTACCATTTGCGTTTATGATAATAACATCCCTATTACTTAACCCTTGAAATGGATTTGACGGGTTAAGTTGTTGTTCCAATAAAACACTTTCAAATATGTCATTGAGTTTTAACATTAAAGTTCAGGTGCCGTATATGGATTTTGAGGTGACATTCCCCATTGTGATTGGTTATAAGCGATTGCTGCTAATCTACCAGAACCACCGTAATTAGGGTTACCTAAAATATCCAGTTCGCCACCACCATTATATGTGTCCAAATAAACACCAGTTCCTTTACCTTTGATTGGTGTTTCTTGGTCACTTAATGCTTTAGTATGGGTTGCTGAATATCCGTTAGCGTCATCTTCACCGTTAAAAGCGTTTTTAACAATATTATTTTTTCTTGCATCATTTGCAAATTGTGTTAATTTTTCTGCTGCTTTACTCATTTTAGTTTAATTTAGTTTTTTTGTTATTGTCCATATACTCTATTAAATATCGCATTTTAGACATTTCTTTTTCATATTCTTCCTTAACGTAACCAACGGTGTTGTTAACTATGTGTCTACCATTCGGCATTGTTCCAACATCTGGAATACCACCAGGAGCTGTTGGGTTTGCATTATCCCTATCTTTGTTATGCGTTTTCTTAAAATTATTACCACCTTCTTTATTACCACTGGCACCAGTTTCCATTTTAATTCTTTTTGGTGCTTCGTTAGCGGTTATTTCTTTTTCAAGGGTATTTTTTAACCACTCTAAGACCTTTTTATCATCAGGTGTTAGTTTATCCTTTTTATTCAACTCAGACTTTTTTTTATTCATATTTGAATATGATATACTTTCATTGTCATTTAACAATGACCTAAGGTTTTTTGGAACCTCAAATGATTTATTTTTCAAATCAAGATTTGGCATCGCTCAATATTTTTTTAAGTTCTTCCTTTTCTTTATCTGAAAGTTTATCAATTTTTGATACCAAATCAGTAAACTTATCATTTTTAGATAATTCATCATTGCTGATTTTTGCTACCAAATCAGGTTTATCTTTTTTTGATACGATATCTTCAATCATCGATTTGATATTTTCCCTCATTTGTTTATCTGAAGATTCGTGTAACATACTTAACCAAGTCCCAACACCAAGTCTTTCACCATGACTGTAAGCTGTACCACCAAGACCAGCAAATGCTCTTTGCCACCTATCACCTTGACTGGTATCCCGTCTTATCTTATCAGTATCTGGTGCGACACCTTTCTTATAGTTTGACATTCCACGGTCTTTTGATGGTTTTTGTACTGGACCTGTTTGTATATCAGTTTCATTACCATCAGGAACAGCGCTGTCGGCAAATGAACCATCTGGGTCAACGAATTCATCTATGATTTCTTCGTTGGTTTCAGTATTTTCCCTTATGTTGAATTTTGATAAAAATTCATGTTTCTTTAAAATAGTCATCTTAAAAAGCTTTTTATATAAATATGACCAAAAACCTAATATTTATAATAAAATATAATTGTGACCAATATAATTAACTATACACCGAATAATCTTAAATTAGTTTTATCAAATAAATACTATTGGGATTTTTATTTGAAAAACACAATGCCTAATTATGCACCATTTACTGGAACAACTTCAGGTACATGTTTTGTCGTTGATTTTGACTTTAATAATCCAGCCATATTCGGAACTGGAACAACTTCAGCCGATACAATATATTCAACACAGACATGGACTGGCGCAACAAATACTGGTGTTACTGCAAATACAATAGGTATAACAGGTATTGATAATGGTCTGATTACCTTTGAAAAATTATCAGCTGATACGACAAATCAAGCATTATTATCAGCTTTAACAGCCTCAACATTATATATACCATCTGGTGATACCAGATTTATGATGACAAGGGTTACTGGTATGACCGAACAATACGAATATCCAATGAATTTTGTCACAAGCACTGGAACAACAGGTGACTATATGGATTTTTGTGGTGGATTTTATCAAGGTTACTATAAATTGGATGGGTTTGACTATCAAGTATTACCAAATAGAGTAAATAAAGGTTGGGTCGCTGAATTCTGGTTAAAAAAATCTGATTCAACATGTAGTGGTACAACGGCAACGACATTAAATGACCTATATCCAGATAACAAAGGTTTCTTCTTCTATATGGGAACCAGAGCTGAAAATAAATTCTGGGATGTATTTGAGGGTCTTAATACTGGTTGTACAAGCGCTTGTACCACACCAATAGGTTGCACAGGTACGGTAACAACATTCTGTACAGTACCTAAAGAAAATCAAATAGTATTATCAAGCGGTGTGTCATTAGACCCACCAGAAATAAAAGAGATTGAAATTAAAAATCAGTTTATGATATACCATAATGGTCAAGCTACCACAACACATTATGGTATCAGTTATCCAAAAGGTAAAACAGCACCTGAATTTACTGGTGATAGCATAACGATAACTGCGACAACACAGTTATTGGAAGATAATCGTAATCCATTCTTAATATACTGTAATAAATGTAATAGTACTGGGTGTTCATGTGATGATTCCGATTGTAGTACTGTATGCGATTATTCTGGTAGAACAGGACCTTTATTGTCATTGGATTACAATTTGGATATTATTGATAACGCAATCGGTTTCAGAGTTAAAGATGACGGTAGCATCGGTTATCGTTTATTATCGGTTACTGGTGCATGTTCTGGTGACACTTATATATCTGGCGTTACAGTTACTGAAGGTTATTCAGCAAGTGGTATGGTGACCAATGATGTGTGGAAAAATATCGCAATAAGATTCTATGCTTATGAGAGAATGACAGATGAGGAATTGTTATGTAAAGGTAGAAGATTAGGTAGATTGGCCATTTATGTTAATGGTAAATTAAAATTTTGGGTTGATGACTTTTTGGAAATAATACCAAGAAGATTGGACACCAATTACCAAAAACAGGTCGCTGTACCATATAATATAAGTTTAGGTGGTGGTTCACAAGGTTTATTGGAAAGTATGACATTTGATGGTCAAGACCCTGAAGATTTAGGTCTTAACATAGAAAAGAACTTTGCTGGAACATTCATAGGTTCAATATCTCAGTTTAAATTTTACGCATGTAACTTGAGTTGGGTGGATATTGAAAATAATTATAAGCAAGAAAAAGCAAGATACGGTTTATGACCATATTTATTAAAAAAGAAAATTTAAATGCCAAGTAATAGATTAATTTTAAGGAGTACGCCAAGTCCGTATATCTTTCCTTTATCAGATATTGTTAAAGGTTCAGTTCTATCATGGAATGAGGTTGATAATAACTTTATATTTTTAAAAGGTTTAAATATCCAAAATGGTTCGGTTAATGGTAGTGACTTGGTTCTTAATAGAATTAATGGTGACACGATTAATATCGACCTATCAGCGTTTACGGGTGGTACTGGTACTGATGTCTTTGTTACTGGTGGAACTTATAGTTCATCAGCATCAACAATAACCTTTACAAATAATACTGGTGGTACATTCACCGTAACAGGAGTCACTAGTGGTGGTGGTTCACAATATGTTAATAACATAATACCCAGTGGTTTAACAATAACAGTACCTCAAAACCAACAATATCTTGTATATGGTGATTTAACATTGGCTGGTCAGCTTAATAACTTAGGCAATGTGGTTATTATAAATGGTTCACTAATAAACAGTGGTGGTACGTTTAATAATTCTGGTACAACAACATTTGTTTCATTTCCTAGTGGTACTGGTACCGATACCTTTGTTACTGGTGGAACTTATAATCAATCAAATGGTATAGCCACATTTACCAATAATACTGGTGGGACCTTTACCGTAACAGGATTTACAACTGGTGGTACTGGTACAGATGTTTTTGTTACTGGTGGAACTTATAATTCATCAGCATCAACAATTACTTTTACTAATAATACTGGTGGTACCTTTACTGTAACAGGTATATCTGGTGGTACTGGTACTGATTATTATACGATTAGTGCGGGATTAAATGGGAATACCATTGAATTTGATAGAACTGATACCCCTAACGCTTATTCTGTAGATTTATCACCAATATTATCAGGTTTTACTGGTAATACCATATATACACAAATCAATAATTATGTTTCTGGTGTTTCACAAACAATAAATCATAATTTTAATTCAACAGACATCCATGTTCAAATTATATATAAAAATCAATTAATTTATGGTCTTGTTGATAACTATCAGTTAAACTCTGTGGATGTAACGTTAACTAGCAATTTAACTGGTGTAAAAGTAATTGTAATTGGTTCTGGTGGTGGAGGTGGTTCAGGTACTAACTCTTCAATATACTATCTATCCCACGATTCTACCAGTCCAGCTGATAATAATAGTTATTATATCGGTAATTTATCGCAATTAGGTGCTGTTACCTCATCAGGGGATGATAGAAGGATTATTTCTCAATATACTGGTCAGGTTACTGAAGTTAGTATTGGTAGAATAATTACGGGTACAATAGGTAGTAGTGAAAATAATACTTATCAAATTAACAATGTAACACAAGCTACTAGCGCTTTAATAACTTCAGGTGAAACGCTTGATTCTAGCTCTAGTTTAAATAATTATACTTTAGCTTCGCCATTGGCAGTTAATTCGGGTGATAAATTAGAAATTGAGTGGCAAACACCAGTTTATGCCACAAATCCAACTTCAGTAAGACAACAATTTAATTTAAAAATAGAATATTAAAATGGGTTATTTAGGTACATATGAAATAGAAGAATATACTGTTATTCACCCGACAGAAGGTGAATTAACTAAACAAAAAATAATATATTACGACCTGTATGATAATAAAATTACTGAAGAGTTCTTTTTTGGTTTTATAATAAGCGGTTACAGTGAAAAAAATTAATTTAACATGAGTAATTTTTATGATGATTTATATATTGACGGAAGATTAACAATAGGTCAATTCGGTTCGGGTACATTAGTTAATGGTCTATTTGTAGATTCTTTTGGTTTTGTTACAACAGGAACGACAAGTGGTGGTACGGCATCACCTGCTGGTTCTGATACATTTATACAATTTAATGACGCTGGTTCATTTGGTGCAAACTCTGGTTTAACCTATGATAACACATTTAATAATTTCTTCACAGAATCAAGAATTGGTACCAAAACTACCACGTTGACAAACGGTATAACTAGTTTATTTGGACAACCTTTAAGTGGTGCCAGTGGTATCGGTTATAATAATTCATTAAGTGGTGCTTCAGCATTTACAGGTGTTTTTGTTGGTGATTTTACCGATACTGGCGGTGGTGATAATACATCATTTATTGGTTATTATAATAATTCGACATCTGGTACTTCTTTTGCTAATATTAATCCTGGAGCTATACAATTATTAAATCGTGACCCATTAGCATATGAAGCTGATTTAGTAATTTCACCAGAAAATAATGTCGTTAGATTACGTTATGATGATAATATATTAAATACTACTGGGGAGTTAGAGATTACTGATAGTAATACAAAAATAAAATTTGATGATGGTAATAGTGGTACTACCAGTTTTGCTGAGTTTGATAGCACTCAAACTCAGATTTCGTTTGTTGATAGTGCTAATAGTGTTAGTAGTTACGCTAAATTTAGGACTACTGATACTGAATTATATTTTATTGACAATAATAATAATGTACGTAGTTATTTGGATTTGGCGTTAACTGGTATTAATTTAAGATACGAAGACGCTTCATCCTCTACTGGGTTTTTTATTAATAATAATCAGATAGCAGCTAATTTTGATAATACTGGTATAACACAGTCATTCAACGTTACCAAAGAAGTATCACCAAGTGTATTTGTTAAGAGATTTGAGGTTGATACCAATGGTAATGTTACAATAAATAGTGCATATACATTACCAAATACTGATGGTTCAACAGGTCAGATATTACAAACCAATGGTGCTAGTACAGTATCTTGGGTTGATTTATCTGGTAGCACATCACCAGCAGGTTCTGATACATTCATCCAATTCAATGATAGTGGTTCATTTGGTGCAAACTCTGGTTTAACCTATGATTATACGGATAACACATTTAAAACAGAAACAACCATTGGTACTAGCAACGCTAAGATAGAAAATGGTTTAACTGATTTTGGTTCATTTGGTACCATATCTGGTGGTACATCAATTGTATATTATAATACATTAACTGGTTCATCAAAACAAAGTATTTTTGCCCAAGGTGATTTTACGTCATTAACGGGTTTTGATTATCAGACATTTATCGGTTATGGTGATTTTGTGGGTAATGATGGTTCAATTATTAACATAAGACCAGCTTATCTTGGACTTTCAATGCAAGATTTAGCAACTAGTATTCAGTCTAGTTTAACTTTAGCAACTACTGTTTCATCATTTAAGCACCAAGATACAAATTTAAATACTTTTACTGACGTACAACTTAGTGATACAGAAGCTTTTGTTAGATATATAGACCAATCTAATAATATTTCATCAGTGCTACAACTAAGTGAAGATGACGCAACATTATATCACAGTACTGGTGGAACTCGAACCGAAATAAAAATAGTACACGATAATGAAATAGCTGCGAATTTTGGTGGTAGTGAACGTTTTGCTATCAATGCCAATGGTCAAGTGACATTTAACAATTCGTTTACATTCCCAAATACTGATGGTTCAACAGGTCAGATATTACAAACTGATGGTAGTGGTAATGTATCTTGGGCAAATCCATATATTGGTGGTCTGTTTTCTCAAACTGGTGATTCGGTAACAGTATCAGCAACAACAGATGAAATTTCTATTTTAGGTGGTGGTGTTGGTACGTTAACGGTTCCAGCCAATACTTTTCAAGTTGGTGATTCATTTCATGCAAAAATCGGTGGTGTTATATCCGCAGCAAATACTGAACTTTTAACTATTAGAATTAAAAGCGGTGCGTCAACTTTAGCGACTTTAGGGCCAATTGATTTTACAACAACGACTTCAGAATTTTGGGAACTTGAAATTGATTTTGCTATTAGGTCTTTAGGTGCTTCAGCTAGACTTCAAACCAATGGTCAATTCAATTATGTTGATACTGGTGGTTCGGGTACATACAAAGGTTCTGGTTATAACACCAACACAATAATTGATACAACCTCAAGTAATACTTTGGATATTACAGTTCAATGGGGTTCAACTAACGCATCAAATTCAATATTAAGCGATATATTTTATCTACATAAAGTTTATTAATATGATTTTTAATATAAATAAAAACGCTACTTTACCAGTTTTGAATCTTGAATTGATTCAAGATGGTCGATATGATTATTCAGATTTCTATAATAAATTACAGAATTCGGATATTTATTTCACAATGTCCGATATCGAGACAGGCGTGAAAAAAATTGGTAAGAAATTAACTAACCCATTATTAAAGGAAGAATGTTATAGTTGTGAAGATTGTTTGGGTGAAGAGTATTATCTATCTTATAAATTTACCGAAAGGGATACCAATAAAGCTGGGACATACGTAGGTAAATTCATTATTGAGTTCTTGGATGGTTCAGGTACTTTGATTGTACCTATACAAGAAGAGCTTATCATAAATGTAATCGAAGGTTACATTAAAAAATAGTTGTATCTCAACGATTTTTAGTGTATATTTGCGACAACCATAAGTCTATGGTTCTTGTTTGCAAACTATAATATTAAAAAAAATTATTTAATGTCTGAAATCAATTTTAATGTAATTGAACAGTTCATCGCAGGTAAAGATGAACAAAAGTATATTGTCGCAATTGAAGCGCCAAACAATGAGAATAAAGCTTACTTAGTTATCAATGACCCAGAAAGTGGTAAGCGTGTTGAGGTACACACTTACAAACCATTTCTTTGGATGAAAGAGGTTGTTGGTAAGACCCTATACAATGGTAATAGAAGTAAGTTACGTGAAGCAATGCTCAAATACGGTATTAAAATCGAAGTGTTGCGAATTCAAAATGATGAGGGTTATATACCCACCAGAATGTCAAGAGGTTTCAAATATCTTGTGACATGTAGCAAAACACCGAATGATTTAATAACATTCTTTAAACGAGGTGGTTTTGACCCGTTTAATAAAGAGAACTCAAGATTAATAATGAGAATTCAGCCAGCTGAACAATTCTTAATTCAGACTGGTAAAAGAATGTTCAAGGGCATGGATGATTATGATGATTTGCATAGATTCCAATTTGACCTTGAAACTGAAGGCCTTAACCCAGAAACTGATGCAATATTTCAAATAGGTCTTAGAGATAATAAGGGTTTTGAAATGGTTTTGGAAACCATCGGTGAAACACAACAAGAACGTAGAGATTCTGAAAGATTGAATATCGTGACATTCGCAAACGAAGTAATGCGAATAAAACCAGATATCATCGCTGGTTATAACTCAGAAAACTTTGACTGGGATTTTTTTGAACGCAGATGTCAACGTCTTGGTCTTCAATTCGATAAATTATTATTTGGTTTTGATGGTAAAACAAATTTAAAAAGAATACCAAATTCTACTTTGAAGTTGGGTAATGAGACTGAACGATATACACAAACGACCTTATGGGGTACAAATATCTTGGACACTTCACACGCTGTAAGAAGGGCACAGGCAATTAACTCAGATATTAAGAGTTGGGGTCTTAAATACATAACCAAGTTTTCAAAAATAAATAAAAAGAACCGTGTTTATGTTGACGGTGATAAGATACATTCAACATGGGCTGATACTCGTGATTATTGGTTCAACGATGAGGATGGTTCTTGGGGTTTGTTGGAAGGTTCGCAATATGTTAATGAACTTCCAGAACCATTAAAAATGGTTAAAGGTGATTATATTGTTCAACGATATCTTTTGGATGACCTTTGGGAAACTGAGAAGGTTGATGCAATCTATAACCAAGCATCTTTCCTATTGGCTAAGTTATTGCCGACATCATATATGAGAAGTTCCACAATGGGAACCGCTGGTCAATGGACATTAATATTATTAGCTTGGTCGTATGAGAATGGTCTTGGTGTTCCAGATTATGAACCAAAAAGGGATTTTACTGGTGGTCTATCTAGGTTAATAGAAACTGGTTTTGCTGAGGATGTTGCAAAACTTGACTATGCCGCACTTTACCCTAAAACAACATTGACATATGATATATTCCCAGACTTGGATATCAGCGGTGTAATGAAAGGTCTACTTAAGTATGTTGTTGATACAAGGGATACCTATAAGGCACTTACTGGTGAATACAAATATAAATCAAAACAATTAAAAGAATCTAATGCAAGTGAAGAAGAGATTGAAAAAGCTTCAAAATTAGCATCTGATTATGATAAGAAACAATTACCACTTAAGATTCTAGCTAACTCATTCTACGGTTCATTCGGTGCACCATACATATTCCCATGGGGTGATAGTATGTGTGCTGAAAAAATCACATGTATGTCAAGACAGAACTTAAGATTATTGGTTAAGGTGTTTAAGGAAAAATATAATCTTAGACCATTAGTAATGGACACCGATGGTGTTAACTTTGCATTACCAAAGAATATCGATGAGATAAAATATGTGGCAAAGGGTAACCATTGGAAAACAAAGGATAAAGCAGGCGTTGAATTAATCGGTTTGGATGCTTGTGTTTCTTTCTTTAATGAAACCTATATGGATAAGTGGATGGGTCTGGATGTTGATGATGTTTGTACTTCAACAATCAACTTCAAAAGAAAGAACTATGCTAACCTTATCGATGGTAAAGTTAAGTTGGTTGGTAACTCAATCAAGTCTAAAAAAATGCCAACATATATTGAAGAATTTCTTGATAAGGGGATAAGATTACTTTTGGATGGTAAAGGTCATGATTTCATAGAACATTACAATGAATATGTTGATATGATTTTCAATTATAAGATACCATTGGTTAAGATAGCATCAAAAGCTAAGGTTAAAGAAAGTGTCGATGAATATCTTAGAGAGTGTAAAACAAAAACAAAAGCTGGTAACTTTAAAGCAAGAAAAGCCCATATGGAATTGGTTTTGGAACATGATTTAAAACCAAATCTGGGTGAGGTTATCTATTATGTTAATACTGGTGAATCCAAATCAAAAGGTGATGTTACAGTTACAACTGATAAGGAAACTGGTCAAAGAACAGTTACACTTAATTGTAAACTTATACCTCAAGACCAAATAGAAACAAACCCAGAACTTACAACGGATGAATATAACGCACCAAGATATCTCAATGCACTTAATAAGCGTATCACACCATTGTTAGTTTGTTTCAATGAAGATATAAGAGATAACATTCTTATCGATATGGTAAAAGATAAGAAAACCAAAAAATATGTATTGACTGAAAAAAGTTTATTCACAGAAAGTCAGTGTAAATTGGTGGCTGGATATCCACTTAAACCAGAAGACCAAGATTCTTATGAAGAACTAATGCAGATTGAGGATAAGGAAATTAAATTCTGGTTAGCGGCAAATGAGGTTCCAAATAATATGCCCAAAGAAGAGTGGGAAACTGTTAAAAATGATTATAAAGAACGTATTGAAGAAGAAAAGCAACAAAGATTATCTGATGAACGAGATAAAATAATTGAAATTGCTAAACGATTAGAGGTTAATGATTTAAACCTTATTAAATCTGAAGGTAACATACCTGATACTATCTTAGTATTCGCTGATGTTAATCCAGATACACTATCATTCACTTCAAAAGAGTGTGGTGATTCATTAATCGGCCTTGATGTACTATTCAAATATGAAGACTTGGCCAAGTTAAGAAATGAATTCTATCGTAAATTATTTCCATTCATTGAAACACCTAGTGCTCTATATGATAAATGGACAATGTTTGTTCATAAAATAAAGGATACGACAATAAAATCTGAATTAACAATTGATAACTGTCCATATTGGATTGATAAAGCGGTTGAAGTCGGTTATGACAATTTCCTTAACATGGAAATAGGTGAAATAACAGATATGTGGATTGAAGTATTAAGTGGTACCACCATTTCAAATTCTACTGATGATGAGTTTGACGAAGAACATGCTACCGATATGGTTCTTAATGAAATGATTGAATCATTTGATGAAGAAGAAATTGATGAAATCATGGGTAATAAAGATTCTGATGATATTATGTCATTGGTTAAAAATGAAATGATGAATATTTCAGAATCAGAAATCCTTTAATACACCCAGAAACCTAAAGGTCTATATTTTAAAGATTGGTTAAGGAATTCGGCTTCTTTAGCACCTCTTTCAAGCTGACTAGTTGATGATAATCTAAGTAATCTCTCATCCAGTCTTTCTAATATGGCCTTTCTTTCTTCATTACCTTCTGATATTAAAGTTTCGTAGTCCAATGTACGTTCAGCTTCTGGTGGCCCAACAATACCACCGAATTTACCTCTTGTTCTACCCAAAGCTCTTTTAGCTTCAGCGAAGAATAATTGACGTATCAATGTTTTTGTTGGTTCATTGAATCTTTCATATTCCAATTTAGCCAAAGGAACATCATTTGGCATTAAAATAATATCTGGATTTTCCAATCTACATTGGTCAACGTTTTCTGGTGTTGTATCGTAATAATGATACCAAACTTGACATCCAGTCATATTGATACTGCTACTGGTAGCACCACCGATACCATGACCAAAAGATAGTTTTGAACCTGGTGTTGACATCAAATGTAATAATCTGGTGCCATTAGGTCCAGCTGTTACCTTATACACCAATTCACTTCTTAGTATCCTATTTTTAAGATTGAAATCTGAAGCTGTCAATAGAATATCATATGCTGGAGCGATATAATAACCACCAGCACCACCAGCACCAGCCGCATTAAATCCACCACCTGTTGAACCCAATTGACCATAACCACCACCAAAACCATAATCAATACCAGCGTAGTTGGCAAATAAAGCCATATCAGTCGTTGGTGGTGTTATCCATAACACCTCATTTATTTCTCTACCAGCTGGTATCTGATAAACTTGTTTACCAGCTTCTAATTCAACGTAATCTTTTTTTAACTCCCATGGACCTCTGGCTTGTAAACCCACTTGTTTTGAATAAGCATAAGTATAAGATGTCATAAAATCCAAAGACCTTACACTTAATGCGAATGACATATCAATCGTATCAACATTCTGGCCCAGTAATGATTGCCATTGATGTTCAATCAACCATTCTTGTACATATTGAGAGTAATCCTCAATTGCAATTTCTAATAAGGTGCATAATTGTTCGTCTGTAAGTTCTATGTTACGTATGGGTGCTCCCATCGTGTGTCTGAATCTTTCAAACAATTTTTCCTTTTCTGAATTTGATACTGCCATCTTATATTCCTTTTAATATAAATATAAGAAATTTCAGTAATCGTTATTCGTTCAGTAGTTTTTTAATTATATCAAAACCTTCTTCAATTGTCATAAATGATTTTTCTGGTATAAGTATTTTTTTCTTAACGATAACAATCGGTACGCTATCAGCACCACTTATTTCCATTATCTTATTGAATTCCAATTTATATCTTTTATCGTTAATATCGATTTCTTTGAATTCAATATCATCATCTTTTAATAGACCCTTTAATTTATCGCAATAAGGGCAACCTTCCATTGTATATACTCTAACCATGATTATTCAATTATATCTTTTACTATGTCATCCATGTCATTATTATTACCTATGATTTGGTCAATGACATTCTTTTTATGTTTTAATGTATACCACATTCTTGTACTGATTGTATCGTCAAATAGTTGGTAATAAACTGATACATTATTTTTCTGCCCAATTCTGTAGCTACGGTCTTCAGCTTGTTCATTATTACCAGGCACCCAATCAAATGAATTGAATATAACCGTGTCTGCTGCGGTTAGTGTTATACCAACACCAGCTGACATAATATTACCGATGAATACTTTTTTCTTTGGGTTATTTTGAAACTCATCAACAGAAAATTGTTTATCTTTATCACTCATTGAACCATTATGAACCACACACTGATTACCAAAATGTTCCTGTAACTCTAATAATTCATCGGTAAATGTGGTAAAAATAATTATCTTTTTACCCTCTTCAAGCGCATTTTCAGCTAATTCTATTGTGTTAGGTATCGATTTTAACGCGATGAATTGTCTAAGTAATATCAACTCAACCAAATCTCTTTGTGGTTTCCCACGTTTCTTTTGTTCCTTCCTTTTTATAAGATACTCTTCCCATAGGTTATCGTATTCAACCCATTCCTTAGATGTTAATTCATTGAATACTGGTATGATTGTCTTTTCAGGCATATCCAATACATCTTCTTTCATACGTCTCAATACCTTATTCTTTATACGTATTGATAGTTCATTTAAGTTTGAGTTACCATCAATTACCCATATGTTTTTAATCTTACCATTCTTCATTTTTTTCTTGAAGTTCTTGGCATCGCAATATCTTTTAACGTAGAACTGCCAATTATCAGATAATGGGTGTCCAATGATTTTAAGAAGGTTATAAAGGTCTTTAGGTCTATTTGCCACTGGGGTACCAGTTAATAACCAAACGTTCTCAAAAGCGTTCTTTTTGACCAAATCAGTAACGATTGAACCTCTTATACTTTTATGATTTTTCAAATAATGCGCTTCATCAACAATTAAGGTATCGAATTTTTCATCAAGAATATGTGTTAATTCTTCAATAGGTTTTTCACCCCTTTTTTTAACAGTATGAAAGTTTTTAAGAATATCATAATTGATAATTGTATATTTGGCTGGTTTCCATTTTCTACCACTGATTATTGCTGTATCATATTCACCGAACATGTTAATTTCACGTTCCCAATTTATTTTTGTTGATGATGGGCAGATTATCAACACTTTTTTTGATTCAGCGGCCAATGTACCCATAACCGATTGTAAGGTTTTCCCAAGCCCCATGTCGTCTGCTAAAATGGTTTTTTTTCTTGATACCAAGAACTTAATACCGTCTTTCTGATGTTCGTATAGTTTTCTACCTAATTTATCTTTTTCTTCATAATTTTCAAAATCGATATCAATATCTACTGGTGTGTAATATGGGTCTTCCATAATTTGTGTTTTTGGTACCCAATATATTTCATTTTGTTTTTGATTTTTCTTTAGTTTACCAAAAACGTGGAAAGACTTTTCATTTTCACCCAATATGAATCCGATATACATTTTATTCGGCACAAATGGTAGGTCATATTTCTTTTTAAATTCTTCACCAAGATATTCACTTATACCAATAACTCTATCAACCTTATATGGTTCGAAATCAAAGTTGGAGATTATATATTCTTCTTGTGTTGATGTTAAAGATAATTTACCCTTATTAGTTAACTCACTTTTGAGTTTTTTAAGATAAGGGTTTTTACCATTATATTCTCTTAATTTATTAAGAGCTGTAAAGGCTTTTATATTTTCAATTTTAATCATAACTAAGTATAATTATAATTATAATCAAGTTAAAAATCAATGATTCTTCACTAATAACGTTTAAACAGATATTTATAATAAAAAAGCCATGCCAAAACCTAAAATAATACCGATAACCAGAAACTATAAGTTTTTTTCTCAAGAGGATTACGAATTGGAAATCCAAATGAGTAGAGAGGCTATTGAGGGTGATGGTAATTTCACTGTTATATTATATCGGGTAGATAGAGAAATGACACCTTCCGATATTTATAATGAGGCCAGAATGAATGAGGTTGCATATAAGCCACCTGTTGAACTTAAAGTTATGCCATTATTAAATGAAGCTGAAAATAAAGCTTTCAATAACAGTAGTGGTGGTCTTAGGGATTTAGAGGATGGTCAATTAGTTTTTTACATATATCAAGCACAACTTGATGGTTTGGGTGTCGAAATATCATACGGTGATTATATCGGTTATCCTGTTACTGAAACTGAAGTTAGGTTTTTCAGTGTTGTAAATGATGGTGTTAAGAATTATGATAACAAACATACAATTATGGGTTATAAGGGTGCATATAGAACAATAACATGCGCACCTGTTGACTATAATGAATTCACAAGCGAATAATGGCATTACCTAAAGGTTTTAGAAATAATATAAGATTAACTTCACCGAATATCGGTGTTCCAAGACGTCAGGAATTATTGGATAATATTGCTGATGATGGAACTTTTTTACCCAGAGGTGTACATTATAAGGATATTGATGAAACGTTCATAGAATTTGTTAATAAGGAACTTAATATTGAGATTGATGGTCAACAAGTACCTGTAATATTTTTAACAATTCAAAGGTATTCTGAATTTACAAAAACATGGAAATTTACCGATGAATATAAAAACATCAAAATACCGTTCATAACAATTGTCAGAAAACCAGATGTTCAAGTAGGTACAAACTATAACGGATTATATAATATACCTGGTAGACCGACCTTCACATACTATAAAGTGCCAACAAATGATGGTGCAAGGGTCGGTGTTGATGTTTATAAGATTCCACAACCAACATCAGTTGACATCACCTATGAGGTAAGATTATTCACAAATAAAATGTCTGATTTGAATTTATTGAACTCTAAGATTCAAAAGAAATTCCAATCAAGACAAGCTTATGTTTGGCCAAAGGGTCATCCAATGCCAGTGATGTTGGAAAGTATCGGTGATGAATCGAACATTGATGATTTTGAAAATAGACGATTCTATGTTCAACCGTTTGAAATGTTATTGGCTGGTTACATTTTAGATGAGGATGATTTTGAAGTAATACCAACAATCAATAGGGCTATGGTTATGAGTGAGATTGAACTTGCTGATGGTGTAACGACACCAATAACCGACCCTAAAAAAGGTAAGGGTTGTGTTGTTGCAACTCAAGGTAATGTTATAGTAAAAAATACTAATAATACAATACTATCTATAGTAACATGTGGTGAAAATTATGTTGCTGGTAATTCATTGGTATTTAACTCTGGAAACACATATAGTCAAATAGTGCCAGCAACAGTTAATCTCGAATTACCCAATATTACACATATCGATAGTGACGGTAATCCTGTTACACTACCAGCACAAACACCATTTACAGCCACAACATGTTCGGTTTATCAAGTAAAATCAGATTGGGTAAGTGGTTCAACTGGTAATAGTATAAGTTATATCGGTTATTCTTTGGAAAATACACCAGTTAGTGCTACCACTTGGGACATAACCAAAATTGATATAGGTACCAATGGTACTATTTTTTCTGGTTCAGCAACTGGTTCTTGGAATGACAGATATATACTAATATATACATAATAAATAATAAATTAAAAATAATTGATTAAGAATGGAAAAGAAGAGAATTAACATATCACCAGTTGACGATAGATACGCACTTAATATGGTTGTGTTTGAGATTGTTGATGGTGAAGAAGTTGTAATTAGGAAAGAGAGGGGTGTATACGATACCTTAGATGATATAATTGAAATCATAAAAGATTAACAGATGGCAGAAAAATACCCTTTAGCAAATGGACTTTGGAGCAATGCTGCCAATTGGAACGGTGGAACTAAACCAACTAGTGGTGATGTTGTTCATTCTAATAACTTTATCGTTGATATTGATGAGGATGTTGATGTTCTCGAATTAAGAACTGATGCTGGAACGACAGCGGTTGCTGGTGGATACTTTGATGTTGTTTCGGATGATTTGCAGGTCAGTTGTGATTTTATATGGCCAATAGATGATGGTTTTGGAATACAGGTAAGTTCAAATAGTGGAACAACCACAATAATAGGTGATATTTATATGCCGAAAGGAAATTCAAATAATTTAAATTATGGATTAGCATTAAATGGGACTTGTTTATTAAATTTAATAGGAAGTGTGTTAAATAAAGATATTTCAGGAGCGCAGAATGCTAAAAATGATAGTGGTATCTTAATAAATGTATCAGGTGCAAGATTGAATATAATAGGTGATGTTGAGGGTGGTAGAGCAACAAGTAGTTTTTCCGTTCAAAATACTGGAATTTATATCAATGATGTAGATTGTATTGTTAATATAACAGGTATTGTTAGAGGAGGTCCTATTGCTGGTATAAGAAATAATAGTGGGATTTTTGTTGCGACATCAAACAATACAATTAATGTAGTGGGTGATGTTATTGGTGGTTTTAATTATAGTGCAAATGGAATTTTAATTAACACAGGAGGAAATAATGTAAATATAACAGGAACTGCTAAATCAAATAATTCAGCAGCATCTGTTTATTGCCCGAACAATATAACTGATAGTTTTGTCACTATGTTCGGTGATATAGTGAATGATGGTTCGCAAATGGCAATTCTTGTCAATAATCTAATCATAGATAATGATACTGAAATGTCTTGGAAACTAATTGATGATACGAATAATGACATGTACCTTTATTCAGTAGGTAGTGGTGTTTTAGGTCAAGCAACAGAGAGTGATGTTCGTAAGGATGTTGTTTATGGCCCATCAAGTGAATTGACGGGTGAATTGGAACCTGTTAATGTTGATACCGCACAACTTGCCTCTAACCTATTAGATGAAATAACCACATCATCAAACCCATTGGCTGAGCGATTGAGAAATGTATCGACAATTCAAACAACTGGCGCACAAATAAGTTCTTTAAAAATATCATAATGAAAAATAAATATTATTCCAAAATTAAACAATTTACCAAAGAATAAATCTTTTGGTAATTATCTCATATTTATAATAAAGTATTATAATATTAAGAACTAAAAAATAAAAAATAATGGCAGATAGAGTATTCGTTAGTCCAGGTGTTTATACCTCAGAAAAAGACCTTTCATTTGTAACCCGTCAAGTTGGTGTAACAACTTTGGGTCTTGTTGGTGAAACAACAAAGGGACCAGCTTTTCAACCAGTTTTCATCTCAAATTACGATGAATTCACAACATTTTTCGGTGCGTTGAATCCAACAAAATTCAAAGATACTGGTTATCCACAGTATGAATTACCATACATTGCAAAATCATATCTTACACAATCAAACCAATTATTCGTATCAAGAATCTTAGGTTTTTCTGGTTATGACGCTGGACCAGCTTGGGGTATCGTTCTTGATGCCGCATTGGACACATCAACAACAGGTATAACTGGAACCTTTACATATTTTGGTTTCAGCGGTAACTCACTTATCACATATGTTGTCAGTTCCGCTGGTACATTGACCTATTCAAGTGCTGACCCAAGGGTTCAAGCTCTTATTGATGAAGGTCAATTGGTATCAAATTTATCTAGTTTAGCATCAGCCGATACTGGTGATACTATTAATGTTAGTACAACATACTTAAATACTCAAGCAAATAATGTTTTCAGTGGTGTATCATTTAACTTAACCGTTACTAATACTAACCCATCACCTATTCCAACTGGCGCAACAGCTTATACTGGATATACTTCTGGTGTAACTGTTCATTATTCAGGTACTGGATTTACTGATGTTGAAAACAAATTGGTAGCATTATTAAGGTCAAGAGGTCAATATGATGCTAACGAAGATATCTTATTTGAGGTTACTGGTTACACTAGTTCTGATGCAACACATGTTGTGTTTGGACCATCTCCAATTACCGCAGCATTAGACCCTAAAGGTGATTTTGCACTTACAGGTACTGCATTGACTTTAGGTGATTTCAGTTATGAATGTTCTTTTGATACATCTAAACGAAACTACATTGGTAAAGTTCTTGGTAGAGGTGAAAAAGATGGTAGAACAGCATTATTCGTTGAAGAACTTTATCAGAATATGTTTGAGAACTTGGTTGATAACGATAAAGTAAGAGGTATCAACATTATAAGTTTGGTTGATTATACGACAACAGAAGGGTTACCATTTGATGATTATCTTCAAGAATATAAACCAGCTGTTACACCATATGTTGTATCGGAACTTCGTGGTACAAACTTACTTAGATTGTTCAGAATGTGGACAATTTCTGATGGTAATTCAGCAAATGAAGAAATTAAATTATCAATAACTAATATTAAACCAGACGAAAGAGAATTTGATATCGAGGTTAGAGCTTTCTACGATACTGATGCAAATAAAGTTGTATTGGAGAAATTCTCTCGTTTGACAATGAACCCACAATCAAATAACTATATCGCTAAGAGAATAGGTACATTGGATGGTGAGTATGCATCAAAATCAAGCTATATTTTAATTGAGCTTGATGATACGAACGATACTAGTGAGGCATTCCCAGCTGGATTCGTTGGATTCCCAGTGAGAGATTACACTCAGACAAACAATACTGATGTCCTTACACCTAATATTCTTTATAAACAAACTTATGGTGTGTTTGAAAATAAACGTAGATATTACTTAGGTCTTTCAAACACCGTAGGTATTGACGCTGACTTCTTTGACTATAAAGGTGTTCCAGATAGTAGTGATATTGATATGTGGACAGGTATGACCAAAGGATTCCACATGGATATTGCAGCTACTGGTGCAACAATTGATGGTGTTGAAATCGTGATAAATAGCTCAGGTGATACATATTCACCAGTATTCCTATTTGAAACTGGTAATGCTGAATTCAGAACTGACTTAGGTATTCAAGGTACTGATTACGAAAAAATCTATGCAAGAAAATTCACATTGGCACCTTACGGTGGTTTCGATGGATGGGATATCTACAGAGATAGAAGAACCAATACCGATACTTACGCAATCAATGGTGTCAAAGGTAGTTTAGGTTTAGGTTTAGATAAACCTTTTGAAAACCGAGTATTGTCTAATGGTGATTTAGGTATAACTTCAGATTACTATGCATATTTGGAAGGTATCTGGACATTCAGAAACCCTGAAGCTGTTAACATTAATGTGTTTGCAACACCAGGTATCGATGGATTTGAAAACAGCAACCTTATCGAAGCTTCAATTGAAATGATTGAAGAAGATAGAGCTGACTCATGGTACATTATGACAATACCTGACGTTGATGCGGCTGGTGATGTTCTTACCGCTGAAGAAGTTGCCGATACATTAGATGGTTTTTATGACAGTAGCTATACATCTACTTACTTCCCATGGATTCAAGTAAATGATACTGAAAATAACGTTTATATCTGGTTACCACCAACGAGAGATGTTGTTAGAAACACAGCATTGACCGATAATATCGCATTCCCATGGTTTGCTGTAGCTGGTATCCAAAGAGGTAACGTTGACGGTATCAAAGCAAGAAAGAAACTTACATTGGATGAAAGAGATACATTGTATGCTGCAAGAGTTAACCCAGTGACAACTTTCGCATCAGAAGGTATCAAGATATGGGGTAACAAAACAATGCAAGTTAGAGAATCTGCACTTGACAGAGTTAACGTTAGACGTCTACTTCTTCAAGCAAGAAAACTTATTTCTGCCGTATCTATCAGATTGTTGTTCGAACAAAATGACGATGTTGTTAGAAACCAATTCTTGACACTTGTTAACCCAATATTGGATAACATTAGAAGTGAAAGAGGTCTTACAGATTTCCGTGTGGTTCTTGTTGATACACCAGAATCAATCGATAGAAATGAATTGAATGGAAAGATATTCTTGAAACCTACTCGTTCTCTTGAATATATTTCAATCGAATTCAACATCCTTAATACTGGAGCTTCTTTCGAGAATGTATAAAGATTAAGATGATAATAAAAGAAAAAAGCCTAGAATTATTCTAGGCTTTTTTTGTATTTAATAGTACCACAATCGTAAATACGATATATACCTCTGTTTAACATTATTTGGTGTTCAGTTAATTTAGAATCAAAACCTTCACGTACCAAAACATCTTTCCTAAAATTAAAACGATGTTTTCGAGCCTTACCTATAACATACCAATAATTGGGTTTGGATTCTGATATAATATCAAAACCATTTTTTTCATAAACTGAACCTTGTGACCACCTTTTATCAGCATATGATATTATATTTTTACCATTATTATTTTTAATGAAATGTTTCAATAGTTTACTAAAACTACCAATGACATTTGTATCTAATTTCGAACAGAACCTTAATAATTCAATGTCATTTTTATTGCCGTTCATTATTAGTCGACTATTACCAAAGGTCATTATTGAAATCAATTCATCATTATAATACAAACCTATATTTGTTTTAGATACTGTATCACCTTGAATATGATTCTCATTAAGGAATTTAACTTTATTCTTATATGGAACTTCTTTAACTTCACATTTTCTAGCATAAATTCTATTCTCAGTCAGACCTAATAAGTTTTTTAACCTACTTTTAACGATATTCTGTTTATCTAACCATTCATCTTCAAATATGTGTATTAATTGAATACCATTAGATTCACATGCTTTAGTTTTATCGATATGATAATTGTTATCTTTATGTAGTTCTGAATGCCAATATAAACCGTTAAATTCAATTGCCAACTTATGTGATGGTATGTATATATCAATTTGATATGGTGGTATAATACTTTTTGACGATGTAATTGTTTCTAAGTTAAGACTCTTTAAATACTCATTAATTTCGAGTTCTTGGTTAGATACTGAACTACTACATTTTGTACACCCATGACCATTTATATGGATATAAGGTGATTGCTCAAAATCACCATGTATTGGGCAGTTAATTAAAACTTTATTTCTTATATCTTTATATTGTACCTTAGAATAATCATATTTATCTTCATGTACCCCTTTAGCTTTTTTAATAAAATCATCAACAATATAGGTCAATTTTAACTTAACTTTATTATCACCACATTTAGGACAACCCTTACCTCTTAAATGATTATACGGTTGTTGTTTAAATTCACCATGTTCGTTACAAACGATGGTAATTTTAGTTTTACTATCAATATAATTAACTTTAGAGTAATTATACTTACCACCATGTTTATCAGTGGCTTTAGCTATAAAATCATCAGTACTATATTTATTTTCACTCGATGTTTTAATTGTACCACACATTGGACATCCTTGACCCTTTAAATGATTGTGTAATAATTGTTCAAAATCACCATGTAGTGGACAATTAATTGTAAGTTTATTAACCGTATCCACTTTATAAATTTTACTGTAACTATACTTATTATTATGTTTTTCTTTAGCTTTTTGAATAAATGAATCAACAGTCCATTTAGTTTTACCAGTACAATAAACACAACCTTTCTTACCCCTTAAATGCTCTGAAGGTGCTTGATGGAAGTAGTAATCATGTTTTTTACAACGTATTTTTATTTTAGTCTTTGAATCAATATAATTGATTTCTGAATAATCAAAAGCGTCACCAAAATTTTCTTTACACTTATTTATAAATTTTTCTTTACGGTCTATCATTTTTTTTAATTTCTAACTATTTATATACAAAGATAATAATAAATATTTAAAAAACAAGAAAAATGGCAGACTTATTAATGAAAATGCCCCTACCGTATGAGCCAAAAAGAAAAAATAGGTGGCTCTTGAGATTCCCTTCAGATTTGGGTATTCAAGAGTGGTGGTTGGCCTCAGCATCAAGACCTACAATTACACAATCGGATGTTGAAATTCCGTTTTTGAACACTTCAACCTATGTTCTTGGTAGATTTCTTTGGGAAGCTATCGATGTGACTTTTAGGGATGCTATTGGACCTTCAACAACTCAAGCAATTATGGAATGGGTTAGATTGGGTTCTGAATCAATTACTGGTAGACAAGGTTATGCTGCTGGTTATAAAAGAGATGTTTATTTGGAAATGCTTGACCCGACTGGTGTTGTTGTTGAAAAATGGGAACTTCAAGGTACAATGTTAACAACCGTTAACTTCGGAGATTTAAGTATGGACGATGACGGAATAGCTGACGTTAGTGCAACACTTAGATTTGACCGAGCTATACTCTTGTTCTAACAGAATTGCTCTATCAAATACAGTACTTGCTTTACTTTTTACATGTTGTAATTTAAAATGTGTAAAAGGTAAAGCATTTTTTTTATAAAAATGTTATTACTGATATTTAATATAAAAGAGTTATGGATAGAAATTACAGGTTACTGACCAAAAAACAAATTTACGAAAGATTTGATGTTGATTATATCAGAAAGTTAATTGAGTATTCTGATATGAAAAATCCTATAAAAACTAAAACAACGATACATAAAGCATTATTTGAAGAATTCGGTGGTGATAATGAACCGAAAAAATTAAATGAATTAAAGGATGTTGAACAAATAGACGATAATGATACGGTTCAAATACCAAAAGCTTTATTTGATGAGATGATGAAGTTTTTAAGTAATAATAAAAAATAAAAAATAGTTTTAAGATGTCTGACACAAAACCAAATGTATTTCCACAAGGTGGGGATAAAAAACCTGTTGAGGAAACTACACCGCCAGTTGGCGTATTTGAAATACCAGAAGAGCAGAGAAAAGCTGCTGAAGAATTAAAAAAACGTGCAGAAGAAGAAGTTGCTGCTAGAAAAGCTGCAATGGAAGCTGCTAAGGTTGTTGAACAACCAAAACCTATTGCTCAACCAGAAGTTAAGAAAGTTGAATACAGTCCTTTAGCTGAACCTAAATGGGATGCGGCATTTGACTTGGTGCCATTACCATCAAAAGGTAAATTATATAAAGGTGTTAGAGAAAGTGTTAAAGTTTCTTATATGACAGGTTCAGATGAGAACATATTGACATCACCAAACCTAGTACAGAGTGGTAAATTCTTGGAGATATTAATAAGCAGAAATCTGTTGGAACCAAATCTTAAGTATAAAGATTTGCATGTTGGTGATAGAAATGCCTTGATGATTTGGTTAAGAGCCAGTGCTTTTGGTAACATTTATAATGTATCAATTTATAATGATGATTATGAATTGGTTGAAGGTGAGGTTGATTTATCTGAGTTAAAGTATAAACCATTGGGTGCTGAACCAGATGAAAATGGTTTATTCGATTTTAAATGTCCAGTTAGTGGTGATGATTTAAAATTTAAGTTTTTGACTGCTGGTGATGAGGATGAGATTGAAGCCAAATTAGCTGAAGAAACTAAAAATGGTGTTGAAGTAAATAATCGTTCAACATATACACTACATAAACAGATTGTTGGTGTCAATGGTAATTTTGATAGTTCATATGTTCAGAAGTACATTGAGAATATGCGAATAGGTGATATAAAGGCATTTAGAAAATACGTTGATAACATAGAGTCAGGTATCGACTTACAGGTACAAGTTCGGACAAGTGGAGGTGAGTCCATTTCTACGTTTCTTCCCATTGAGTCCAACTTTTTTTGGCCTGACATCTGATTACCGAGCTAATTGGGAGGAGGAGCTTTTTATATGTAGAAAACATATAGGGTGGTCTCGTCAGGATTTAATGGATATGTCTATAAACAGTAGACGCTATCAGATTCACTTGCTTAAAACGGAAAATAGGGCAAGAGAGGAACACTATGAAAATATGCGAAAAGAATATAGTAATAGTGGTAAAGGTAAACGTACAAGAACAATAGGTGGTGAGGAACTTAAGAACAAATTAAGGAATGGTGAAATAAATGCCTAAATAAGCATATTTACAGTAAATGATTTGTTAAAAATGATACTCACTGAAAATCAATATAGAAAACTATTGGAGGCTTTAAACTTAAAGTCCCCTTTTGCTAATTTATCTGTTGGTAAAATTATTGTTGTAACAGCAAAAAGTGCAAAGACGGGTGAACCATTCGATTTCAAATTCAAAGTTGTTGAGGATTTGGGTGATTCTTGGAAATTGGAAAGTTTAACTCAAGATTCAACATTCACTGGTTTTGAATGGATTATTAAGAAAAATGAGGATGTAAGTGACAGTGATATCAAATCAAAAAATATCAGCAAAAAAAGTAAGAAAGAAACGAATTATACATTAAAAAGAGTAACCGCAATGGACCTTGATGATGCTTCAGCTGATGATGATGAAGATGAGGCTCCAGTTGATGGTGAAGATGTTGAACATCCAGAAGAAGGTGAAAAATGCGTTATCGACAATAAAGATAAGGGTAATGTGGTTAAATATGCTAAGTGTTATAAAGATAGAATCATTGAAGATGAAATTAATGAATTAAGAAATATTATTCAAGAAGACAAAGGTTTCTTTTTTGAAACAAATGAATCTAATCGATTAACTTTTAATGTTTTAAGTAAAACCGATAAGGTTGCTGTAATGCAATTAATGATTGTTGATGACTCAAGATATAGTAAATTAAAACATAGTAGATTCAATTTATTTTTTAAAAATGGTGTTATTGAACCATCAGATAAAACTGAATTTTATAGGAATTTTAATTTAGTGCAAATAATTGGAAAAGCTGATGGGACAGATGAATATAAACCAATAAAAGTTTCCGATGTCAGTGATTATAATGTTACTGAATGGGTTGATAAAATTGGTGATGAAGAAGATGCTGAGGGTAATGTACTTAAAAGTGTTAATGGTATTGTTGATGATTTAAAAAAACTAATAGATGAAAATGATTATTTTAAATTAACGTTAGGTGATTCAAGCACTATGACTTTTAATGTTGTGGATAAAAAAGAAGCAAAGGTACTTGGTAAGGGGTCGACCTTAAAATCTGCAACAATAAAATTAGTGGATACTGATAATGAAAAGTTTTCTAAGCGTGTAGGTGTACAATTAGTTATAGACTTTTCAAAACCAGATGATTTAGTAAAATTAAATGGTGACGTCTTTGATTTAATATTAAAAGGTAAACAAGTTAAAAAACCATTTTTTATAAAAAATATCAAAAAATACGAACCAACATCATTTACTGAAATCGATGATGAAGAAGATGAAGATGAGTTAACGTCAGATGAACTATTTGATTTGATAAATTCAAACCCAAATCTTAAAAAGTTTTTTGTTGATAGACCTAAACTATTGGGTTTTATTGAAGGTGCTGATTATAAAGGTTTATCTAGGGTATATCAAATATTAAATAATAAAGGGTTTGTGTCTGATGACGAAAAAAGTGGTAAAATCACAACAGAATTTAGTAACAATAGATTTGTTGAATTTAAATATTTAAAAGACATCACTTTAGATACTAAACCTGGTTCAGCTGAACCTAAATTAGAACTTAAAAAAGGTGTAGATGAAAGAGCTAAAATTCAAAAAGTTAAAGAAAAAACCTATTTTAGCTATACACATAAAATTAATGATACAGAAAAAATAAATGTTAAAATGTTATTAACCGATGAGGCTGGTAATGGAGTTTTTAATGTTAAAGTTTATACGGATAATCATCTTGAGAAAAAAACAAAAATAAAAGTTATTAAATATAACATAATATAAATAAATTATGGCAAGTAATAATTGGGATGATATAGCTAAACGTTTAGCCGAACAAGAAGCTTTACAAAATAAGGTAAATAACAGTGCTGCTGAATATCTTAAATTAGTAAAGGAGATTGGTTTATTACAGGAAAACTTAAATAAGCTAAAAAAACAACAAACCGAATTAGACGACAAAGCAACTGCTGCTGAACAAGATAGAATAGCTGCGGAAAATGATTTGGCAGCAGCTAGACAAACTGGTATTGCAGCTGATATTGCTGCTGCTAAACAAAAACTTAAAGAAGCTAAGAAAGCTGATAAAGCGGCTAAAGGGTTAGCTGAATACAATAAGAAACAAACAAAAAACTTAGAGGAGCAATTAAAAACTCAAAAAAAGATTGTTCAAGAAGCTAATAAAGCAAATATAGCATATGTTGAGGCTGGTAAAATCTGGAATAAATTACCAGGTTTAGCTCAAAGTTTTTATGGTAAAATTAAAAATTTGGCTGCGGTTCAAATGTCAAAAGACATTAAAGCCGCTGAATTAAGTATGGGTATACTTAATGGTCAGTCAAAGTTCTTTTCAAAAACAATTTCAACAGCTTCTGAATCAACAATACAATTGGGTGTTGGTGTAAGTGATTTGGCAAAGGGACAAGCTGATTATTCAGCTGAAATAGGTCGGTCAGTGATGTTATCTGAAGCTGGTTATGAAGCAATGGCACAAATGGCAAAGGGTACCACTTTGGGTATGCAAGGTGCAGCTCAAATGGCTGGTGATATGGAACGCTTTGGTTTAAGTGTTGAAAGTTCTAGAGATGCAATTCAAAAAACTGTTGATATTGCACATAGTATGGGTGTTAATGCTGAGAAAGCCATAAAAGGTCTCGGTAAGAATCTAAAGATTGCCAACACATATCACTTTAAAGGTGGTGTTAAGGGTATGGCTGAAATGGCTGTATATGCTGAAAAAATGAAAGTTGACATGGGTTCAATTGCATCTATGGCTGGTAAAGTATTTAGACCAGAGGGTGCTGTTGAAATGGCCGCACAATTACAAACAATGGGTGGTTCTTTTGCTAGGCTTGGAAATCCATTTGAGTTGATGTTCAAGGCAAGAAATGATTTTGGCGCATTTACAAAGGATGTTGCGGCAGCAACAGCTGAATTGGCACAATTCAATGAAGGTAGTGGTGAGTTTGAAATTAGTGGTCTTCAATTGGATAGGTTACGTGAAATTGCAAAAATAACTGGTATTGGTGAAGAACAATTATCAGAGATGGCAAAAGCCGCAGCAAAATTCAATCAGATTGAATCATTAATACCAGGTGTTTTTACCGATGAAGCTGATAAACAACTTATATCATCATTGGCACAGATGGGTAAAGATGGTGAATATTTTGTACATATAAATGGTGACGACTTAAAACTTAATGAATTATCAAGTACTATTCTAGATACCTATAAAAAAGAAAAGGAATCTTTGGATGCTAGAGCACAACAAGCTCAGACATTTGATGATGCATTTAATAATTTGGTTAATCAGTTTAAAACTGTAATGTTACCATTTGTTGAATCTCTTAATTCTTATTTTGTACCAGCATTAAGGGATTTCCAAAAAAAGTTAGTTGATGAGAATTGGATTGGTAAAATGAAGGAAATTGCTGAAGATGTAGGTAATTTCATAGTTGGTATTGGAAAGGTTACAACAGCGATTATAGATACTTTAGGTATTGGTGGTACTTTAGCTACAATATTAGGTGGTACTGTATTTTTCAATGCGGCAAAATGGTATGCTCAAGGAGTTCAATTGGGTATGGGTTTTAATAGTGTTGCTAATGCTGGCGGAATGGGTGATTCATTTTTAGATAAGACTCTTTTGGGTAAAGGTACTAAAGGTAAAATGGCTAGAAAACTATTACCTAAAGTGGGTAAAACTGGTACTAAACTTGCAATTGGTGGTGCAAAATTAGCTAGTGGTGCAGCTGGATTAGGTGCTGGTCTTTTAGGTGATTATTTAGGCGGTAAGGGTAGTGAAGCTATGGGTTTGCAAGATACCGCAATAGGTGATATGGGGTCAGTAGCTGGTGGGTTAATTGGTGGGGCTATTGGTCAAACACTTATACCGATACCAGGTGTCGGATTTGCAATTGGTTCTTTAGCAGGTTCAGCGTTGGGTAAAATGGGTGGTGATGCCATATCAACAAATTTTGTTGACGATGCAATCATTAAATTCAACCCACAGGATAAGATTGTTTCAATGGATGATGGTCTTGTTGCGTCAACAAGTAAAGGTAAAATTGATGAATTGGTTCAAGGTAGAGGTACTAAAAAACAGAAAATCGAGTTCGGAAAGCTTGATATTGGTGGTAAAATAACATTAGAAATGCCTGGTGCAACTACAATGGATATTGACTTAACCAGAGAGCCAGAATTTGTCCGAAAATTGTCAACTATGATACAAGAACAGCTAAGAACTAACCTTGCTGGAGGTAAATTATCGCCAAATCCTATACCAAGATACAATAATTAACATTTTTTTTCTTAAAGACTTGACTTTTGGTGAAAAGTTTTGTTAATTTGCATTAACCAAACGGGGGGAATAAAAGGGGGGCCTATATACTATAATATATATAATAAATAATTAATATAATATATATAATATAGTTATTAATATATAATATATACTTTTATATATTCTATGGTACCATTAAAATACTATAGGTAGTTTTAAAATTTGAGTATTAAACTATTTACAGTAAAGAAAAATGGTTAAATGGATATAAGTAGTTTATCACCAAGTATTAGGGAGAGTTTACTTTCAAGAAATATTACTTCAGATACTGTTGAAGACAATGGTCTTTCAGGTTTGTTATTCAATATTGGGGAATTTGCAAGTATTGTGAATGGTACTCAAAATGTAAGACCTTCGGATAATTTAGAAGAGATTGGTGATTTATATAAGGATTTATTAATTATCAATAATAAATTTCAAGGTGAATTAAATGATTACCAAAGAGTATCAATTGTAACAACCGCTACTGAAGTTTCTGATGGTCAACCATATGATGCAACTCCTGAACCAGCAAATAGCCCTATAATCCAAAACAGTGAGTTTGATAGGGAATTCAATGCTTTGAAGAACAAATATCAAGGTTTATTACAGAATAATACAACAATATCTTTAGTAACCTATCAACCAACAGAAGAAACTTTTATCAACTACGATTATAGTTTAGCTGATTTAGGTTCAAGTGATGATTCAAAGTCTTATCGTAAGAATATCACAACTAAGAATTTATATTTGGATTTTGAATCTCAAATATTGACTGATATTATAACTACACCAATTGTTACTAATAAGAATTTACCAAACTATGCTGAAAGAATGGCTGGTATCGTTGGCGGAGGAGCCTCTAAGAACGCTTCTACGGTCATAGATAATCTTTTAGGTGGTATTGTACCAAATTATTCAGTTAGTGGCACAGACCCGTTATTTGACGTTACGAGTCTATTAAGTGGTGGTAGAAATCCAGATACACCAGAAACACCATTAGGTATAATCGCTGGTGATAGATTAGGTTTTGCCATAAGACAGAATGCGGCTTTTAATTTAATTGAAGAGACGATAGGTAACGTTAATACCAATCCGATAAGTATACTTCAAGGTGATAGTTTCATAGTTCCAAATTACAGCATTACGGTTGCCAAAGGTGGTGGAGGTGCAGTATTGGATTTTGCTGAAAGGATATTAGGTTTCCAAACACCAGTAAGTTTGTTATCAACAACATCATCAATATTTTCTTCTGAAAACCCAATTGGTAATATTGAAAGAGCTAACAGTATGATTGAAAATACTGGAAGGGGTCAAGTTGAAGCATTATTTTTCAATTTACGTCAAAATTTATTGAGTTCTAACGATAGGAAAAGCGGATATGCACCAGGCTTAAGAGACCCAAGAAGTCCAAATCAAGGTTTAAACCCTAACATATATGCATTTCAAACAACTGATGGGCAAGTAATTGATATTGAGTTTGGTTCAGATAATAATCCAATATCAAGAAGTAATTACCAACTTGAAGGTATGGTTAGGAATTCGGGATTTCAATCATTGGCCGATAAGACAATAACTGTTGATGATGGTGATGGTGGAAGTGAAACAATACCATTTACTTGGGGATTAACCAGTGAACGTTTTGATAAGAAAACAATGTTGGGTAAAACTCAACAATTGTTCAATGCTGGTGCTGGTATTGATTCTATTCAGAATGAAAAAATGAAAACAATGGTCAATGACCGTTTTAGAGTTCAAGAAAAGACAGAAGTCAATTCAGCAGTTGTTAATAATAACGGTTTAAGTTATGCTTCCAGAGGTAGTAATAAAATCAAATATGATGGTTTAAATCAGGAAACTGACCCAGAAACAATGTTTTTCAGAACATTTAATTCTTCAAGAAGATATGATAGAGTAAATAGACTACAAAAACATGGTGGTTTATTGGAAAATGCTGGTACAAACCAAAGACGAAATACAGATAAATCGGTGTTGGATGATAATGGATTTGTCAAAATAGCACCATATAGTGATGACAAGTATTCTTATAGTACAACATCATCAATTGATATACCAGTTAAAAAATACATGTTTTCGATTGAGAATTTAGCTTGGGCTGGTTATGAACAGAATTTAATACCAGAAGAGATTGGTAATGGTGACCCAATAACAGGTAAAAAGGGTAGAATAATGTGGTTTCCACCATATGAAATGGCGTTTACTGATAATACGTCTGTTAATTGGGAGAAAACTGATTTTATCGGTAGAGGTGAACCGATATATACATACAATAATACAACAAGAACTGGAACTTTACAGTTCAAAATAATAATTGACCATCCATCATATCTTAACAATTTAAAAGGTGAAAGTGATGAATTAATAAGTTCATTCTTTGCTGGTGGATTTGAAGTTGATGATAGGGTTAGAAGTAGATTATCAGCAAATGAATTACAAGCGGTTGAAATTGCTTTAAATCAAGCAATAAAGGAAGAAAATAATACACCACAACCAGAACCTGATGATTTTACATTCTACTTTCCTTATAATGCAAGTACTTTAGCTGATATATTGGATAATGGTTATGAAAATGGTGAAATTACAATACCACCATTCTTACCAACAGATATTGATTACAATGAAAACCCTAATGGTGCTGGTGGAGGTCTTGGTAGTTACGAAGATGATGATGGTATTACTAGAATTGATAATACTAATTACGGTTTAAATAAAGGTAAAAGCGATGCATCATTTGCCAGTGGTTTAGTCGAGGCAATGGAACAATGTACAGCTTGTAAAGTTATTATAACACATTATGGTTTACCAGGTGAATCTGATTTTACGAGTGAAAATAGAGGTCGAACTGTCGAAAGGTGGTTTCAAAATGAAATTGTAACATACAATGGTAATGATATAGGTTATGATAGCCAAGGTAATGAAGTAACAATTAGAAGATATTTTGTTAAAGACGGTGGTACAGTTAGTGTTCCATTGGTTGATTTTAATGGAATTCCGCTACCTACAGGTACTAAAAATATTAAAGAAAATGCAAAAGTAACTGTAGAGTTTCAATGGGATTCTGAATTAGCTGAGTTAATGAACCCTAATAAAGTTGAACCAGAATTAGAAGATATTGAATTTAACTTAAACCGTTTAAATAGTGAGGCTAAAAGTAGATTTTATACTGAATATTCATATTTTAAAAAACTTGAACAGGAAGATAAATTCGTATACCAGTCAATTAGTGAAAAAATAGGTCATTTTCACCCAGCATTCCATTCAATAACACCAGAAGGTTTCAATAGTAGACTAACATTCTTACAGCAATGTACAAGACAAGGCCCTACTGGATTTTTTAAGGATAGTGAAGGTAAAACAATTACTGATTTAAATAATGTATCAAATGCTACTAGAAATTGTTCACCAGATAATTTAGCATTTGGTAAATCGCCAGTTTGTATATTAAGAATTGGTGACTTCTATCATACCAAGATAGTTATAGATTCATTGAATTTCTCTTATGACCCATTAGTTTGGGATTTAAATCCAGAGGGTGTTGGTGTTCAACCAATGATATGTACTGTTGATATTAACTTTGCATTTATTGGTGGTTCAAGTCTTAGTGGTCCAATAAGTAGATTACAGAACGCTGTTTCATATAACTTCTTTGCCAATACTGAAGTTTATAGTCCACAATCGGACACCATTGTAAAGAAAGATGATAAATTTATACCTAATAGAGGTGAATATCCAACAACACCAATCAAAACAGATACTCAACCTTCAGATACCGAAGGTTTAAATACTAATAATACTACAGTACCTGATACTGACCAAGTAGCTCAAGCTGATTCAGCAAATGATGCTAATCAACCACCAGTAGAAACTTCAACAGAACAATCAGATATTGAAAGATTGACAATCAGTAGAGCTTTCTGGGATGGTGACACCCTTAATTTCTCAATTTCTAGAATTGATGGCACTGACAATACTGCATTATCAAAAGATTATGAAATAACCGTAACTGTTGATGATAGCAATCTAGTTAACGCTTCAGGATTGGTTCAAAATGTGGTATATCCTAATCAGAATTTAAGTAGTGTTAATTTGGTTGAAAATTATACTTTAGAAAAACTACAATTGTCAATGGTTAGTGATAATCAGAGTTACGATTATCAACAGTTTGCTTTTCCTGGTGCGTTAGACAAACTAACAGTCACATTAGATGGTATTTCAACACCGTTGACTGCTAATATTACAACAAATTAATTTAATAATACATGGCTTATTTTGATAGATATGAAAAGTTTAAGATTAATGGTACGGTTAAACCGATACCAGGCATAAAGATACCTATTGTTGGTACAGATAAACAAGTTTTATATAAAGTTGGTGAAACAAGACTTGACAAATTAAGTCAAACGTATTATGGTAATGGTTATCATGGGTTTTTAATAATGGCTGCAAATCCACAATATGGCGGTTTGGAGTTTGATATTAAGGATAGGGATATAATTAGAGTTCCGTTTCCATTTGATAGTGCTGTTGAAAGATATATCGCAGCATATAATAGATACATAAATTTATATGGATTAACTTAAGGTCAATATGACAAAATATTCTAAAATACCAAGAGGTTTATATGTTGACCCTAATAATTTGGATAATAATAATCTAACAAATGTTCCAGTTAATCCAGAAGATTTATCAATATACGTAGAACTTACCACAACTTCAAAATCTAGGTCTAGAATTGTTAATGAAAAGTTATACAATTCTGGTAATAATATCGGTAAGATAAACTTTATTAACGGTAGTCAATTTGGTAATAGTGAATGTGATAGGTCTTTAACCACTAGTTACACAGATATTAGTACAACTTTTGATAAACCTTCAGGTGATGAATCATTAGAAGGTTTTGGTATAAGCTCAATTGATATCACTTTCGATACAGCATATACACCACTGATTAAAATACAGTTTATTGATACTAGGGGTAATATGATTTCAAGGGGTAATAATTCAAAATATGGGATATTTTTTGAGTTACCATATCCATTGTTTAATTTAACTGTTAAAGGTTATTATGGTAAAGCGGTTAGTTACTGTTTACATTTGACAAGATGGAATGCTAAATTCAATAGCCAAACTGGTAATTTTGAAATTGACGCTGAATTTATTGGTTATACTTATGCTATGTTAACTGATTTATTGATTGGTTATTTAAAAGCTATACCATATACAACTATAGGTGGTGAAGAATTTAAAAAGGTTAAAGAAGCTTATGATGGTAATATTATTGACAGTGATGCGTCAAAACAAGTTAATACCATAAACGATTTGTTGGAAAAGATTGCCAAATTAAATGCTGCAATACCAGATATAAAACAAGAAAGTGAAAATTTTCAAAAAATAGCATCTATAAATAAAGTTAATAATATTTTATTGCAGATAAAAAAACTTAATCGAGATTTTATACTTAGTTTAGGTGATGATGCGAATAGAATGAATCCTAGTATTAGTGGTGAAAATTTTGTTTATGTTAAAGAAAAAAAAGATGATGTTTTAAATGAATACAAGTCCAATATAAATGAAAAAACTTCAGAAATCAACAAATATCTACAATCAACTAAATTTGAGCCAGATAATATGCTACCGATTATTTCTGGACCTTTAAAATACGAAGATATAAAAGTAGGTGATTCACCCACAAATATTGAAACTTCAATAGACAATTTTATTAATGCTTCAAATAATGGTTATGATAAGAATATTGATGATGATAAAAATAGGGTAACTAATTTAATTAAAACTAACGATAGAAAATTATCAAATTATACTGGTGATTTTTATGTTTATGACCTTAAAAAAAATACTGATGAAATAGATGAAATTATAAAGGCAAATGAAAAATATGACAAAGAGTTAAGGGAAGAATTTTCTAGAGAAATAAGACGTTATGGTAAAAGAAACTTTAATATTGACCCAACAATCGGTACCATATTTAGAACGTTAGTTGCTCATTGTGAAACATTCTTAAGAGCTGTTGCCAGAGTTTCTGATAATGCATTTAAATCTGATGAACGGAAAAAAGAACTTGAAAAACTAATAAATGATTTAAATATTAGACAAGGTTCAGATATATATCCATGGCCAGAATATAATGTGGATGGTGAGGAAACTTGGATAGGTTCAAAAGTTGATAAAAGTAATGTTGATGAAGTTGCCTTTGTTGAAGAACTTTTAGAGGCGTTAATAAAAAGCAAACAGGATGATATAAATCTTTCTAGTTTTTTAGAAAATCAAAATCGCTCATGGTTCTGTTTAAATCCGTTTGATACACCTATAAGTATTTTTGGTTATTCTAAAAATCCATATTATAGACTTGGTAGTGCTGCAAAAACAGATGAATATTATAGGTTGTTAATGTACCGAATGTTCATGTATCTTGGTTTAGGTAACCCAGGTTATAGTAATACTAATGTACCTAATCCTAATTTATTGGAATTTGTTGCAAAATTTGAAGCATGGAATATGTTTGATGGTATTGGTTATGATGATTCAGATTTCACTAAAAAGTCAGCGTTAGTTGATTTTTATAAAAGTGCTGATGATGTGATAAACTCATTTACCAAAGGTGAATTTGTAATTCCTGGAGATTTAAAACACCCAAATATAGCGAAATATATGGATGATATTGGTAGTGAGTATAAGTATGTTTATATTCAGACTGAAGATACTGGAAGAGCTTACATACCTATAGACGGTGATTATGATGGTTCAGAATTTTATAACGGAGTTACATTAATAAAAAACCCTAAAACATCAAGCAACGTCACCTCAACATATCTTGGTAATTATGTTAACGGTACAAATTTAGATGAAAAAATTGATGATGGTGCTACTTATCTAAAAATAATAGATACCTCAATATATTCAAAAAATGACTATAAATTACCTGTAGATAAAGCTATTAAAACTTATGAAGAGTATAAAGAAAGTGATTTATATTCTAAATATCCAGATGAGAACTCTCTTAAGGAACTTGGTGGTGGAGCTATTACAACCCCTAATTTGATAAAAAATACTAACCCAATTGAGCGAAATAAATTTGGTGTAACCGATTTTTCAAAAGTATCAGCCAATGGTGATGAAGCAAAATCTATTTCTAACAGTGAAGGTTATTCACTAATGTCACCATTGTTTTTTTCAAATACTGATAGTCGTTACGGTACTAGATTGGCTAAAAATCCAACATATAGTGGGTTAAATACGCTTAACGTTGTTGGTGGTGTACCACAAAATCCTATATTATATGAATTTGAAAGTGAAGGTAGTAATATACAGATAGTTAATAATCAAATAACCGATACTGAAACTGAAAACAATGTACTAACAGAAGTAAGTTTTGGTTTTGCTAAAACTGGTAGTGGCTCAGGTCATCTAAGGAATGTTAGTTTATTTGGTAGTCCTCTATATTACGCACAAGAAATCTCAGAAGAGCCTGATTTAGCTAAAGCTTTTATGTTTTTGAATTCATTACCATTAAAAGGTTTGTTAAATGGTACCGAAAATGATTTTAATGAAAATACATTATTTAATAATTTCTCAATCGGAGATTATCGTAGTGTCATGGCTATGTTCACTAGTTCATCCGCATTTATTAATTCTCCAGCACTTTGGGTTTATTGGGTTGGTAGTATATTATGGCGATATGAATATCATAAACAAAATGATATCGACCCTATAATAACTAAAACAAATAATGTTAACATAAATTTAGTGCCTGGCATAACTGTATATCCAAAACCAAATGAGTTATTCTTTAATTTATCTGATGATGAAATTGATGCTGATGATAAACCAGCAATGTTTTTTAGTCCAAGTGGTGTATATCGAAAAGTTGATAAAACATTATTAAATTTACCGAAACAGATTAAAGATGAATTTATTCAAACATTTATAAGCTGGTCAAATAATAATAATTCAATCGACTCTGGTTTTAAGTATTTAAGAAGTATTTTAGAAGTTTTTCCAGATGGCTATATTTCGAATGATAATGGTTTGGCTGACCTAACAACTTGGCAAGGAATTATTACCGTTAATTATTCTGCAATGACTGCGAATGTCAATATAGACAATCCATGGTATCAAAATAATCCTATTAATTATGAAAATTATAAATATATTTTCCCGAATAAAGCAGTAATTGGTGGTGAAAGTAGGTATTACAGCCTAACGTTTAATTTTAACACCCAATTTAATAATACTATGATGAAATTATTTGGTAAACAGTTAACAATACTTAACGCATCACCACTACCATTTTATCAAGGTCAACGCGATGATAGTAAACTAACAGGTACATATAAACCAATAACAGTTGCAAAAACAACATTTAAAAAATTCTTAGAGGTTTTCGTTGAAGAATTTAAAAGACTCTATGACGATTATCGTAAAAATAAGATAGATGAAGACACTATAAAAAACAATATATTCCAAAGCAAATCAAATGATTTAATTAAATTACAAATTTATCGACATTTATCTGCTATAAATAATAAATGGTTAGGTTCTGAAAATATTGATGGTAAAATGTTCTACCCATGTTCAGACAATGGTGTTTCTGGTGCGTATAATAATTTATTTGATTCATTTAGTTTTTTAGATAAAGGTTTTATTGATATAAGTGATGATTTTATAATAAACCCAACTGTTGTTTCAGATTTGATAATTAAAAATTATAATCAAAGTTTTTTTGATTTAATAAGTAATATACTAGCAAATAATAATTTTAATTTTATTCCGTTACCTACTTTTATCAATTTTAAAACTGAGAAAGGACTTAAAGATATTTTTAGACCGATATCATATATTGATATGGTATCCAATGATGGAAACACGACATATGGACCATCTTTCGTTTGTGTTTATGCTGGACAGACATCAACAAGTCTGGATTTAGGTAATAACAGTGATTTCGTTGATGATGGTGTAGATTTTAGTCCATGTGGTAAACCAATAAAAAGTAAAATACTTAATAGTTCACCAGATTCTGAGAAATTTCAAAGAGCAATACCCATTTTTGAGGTGAATTATGCACAACAAAATCAAAACTACTTTAAGGACTTAAATTTGGACCAGAGAGAGTTTATTGAAACTGAAGAATCTTTGGTAATCATTGATAAGATAAGTAAAAGTGGTGATAAAAATGACCCAGCTTTTAAAGGTCAGAACCTATTTAATGTATATCAAACCAGAAGTTATAGCGCTAAAGTTGACGCCATGGGTATGCCAATGATACAACCTATGATGTATTTTCAACTAAATAATATACCAATGTTCCGAGGTGGTTATATGATAATTAACACTTCACATAATATTAAACCGAATCATATGACAACACAATTTACTGGTGTTAGAATTAAAGACGTTGATACACCATTAAATCAAGACATATACGAAATTAAGGATTTGATACTTGGTTCAGAAGAGTTAGCTTCAATTAAATATAATTTACCTGACCCAGTGGTAAATACTGATAACACGACAGGTTATGACCCAGTACCAGTTAAAGATGCCAATGAAGATACTGCAACTGGTAGTGGTAATTTAAGTATATATGAATATAACTTTAGGAATTCAAATACTGAATATGGTTTCAACAACTCGTTATTTGATAGAGAATCAAATACAGTTAAAAATGGTACACGTTTAACTTATAATGAAATATTTGACATCGCTAGTAAATTAACAAAGGTTGATATTAAAGTCCTTAAAACCTTATCTGTATTAGAAAGTGTCGTTGGTACTAATAAGGGTGGTATCGGTGACGGTATGAATCCACTCGGTTATGTTGGTTTAATGCAGTTTGGGGACTTGGCTGCGAAACAAGTGGCAAAATCAACGGCTGATTTATTGTTTAATAAGTTAGAAGATTTGAATCAATACACATTCTTTTCAACAGTTGATTATAACAAAAAATCCTTAGTTATACCTAATGACTATACTTCAAACACTAAAAATAATAATCGTAGAACAAATTCATTTTTTGATGATTTAATATCAATAATTGCGGCAGCACAATTAGCGCTTTTCAACTTGAATACAAACCCAACATCACTACAGAATACCAGAGATGCGTATTTAAGTCATCAACAAGGCAAAACTGGTTATAACAATATAATAACCAATGATTTAACTGAATTAAATGATGGAAGTGCATTATCTGGAAGAATGTTAGGTAATAAACCACTTTATAATGATATAAAATATCTTAGAATATATCGCGATTGGGTCAATGGTTGGTGTGGTAGAATTGACGCAGCATATTATGCTATTACTGACGATTATAAACCATCTATTAACGTATCAAAAACACCTAACGCTGACAAATTAAGAGCGACACTTAAATCTCTAGGTTATCGTGAAAAAAATAGGGAAATAACTAGTGCTGGTAAGGACATAAATTCTGAGATTGAAAAATATGCATCAGCTATCTTTAAGAAAATAAAACAACTATACCCAACATATACAATTGAGGTTACAGCTGGAAATGATACATCTCATAAAGATAGCGCAAAAAGCAGACACAAAACAGGTGACGCAATAGATTTTGTAATCTATGTTAATGGTCAAAAAATACCAACGCCAAGTGATTATATAACCATTAGAAAGCAAAATAACCCTAACAGAAAACCTAAACCATTAGCTCAGCAAAAAGCAGTTACATATTCACCACAGAATGAAATCGCAATCGATAATGTTAAAAAAATAATTCAAGGCTTTGTAGTCGGCAAAAACCCACAATTTAAATTTTTGGATGAGTATCGATACCCTTCTGCATTTGCAACTGGTTCGCATTTCCATATTTCATATCGTGAAGATGGTGGTACTGAAGGTTCCGCATTTACAGCACAAGCAATAGCAGCGTTAGATGCTGGTCAAATAACTGAATATACCGTTTGATAACTAAAAAACTTTTTTGTATATTTGCAAGATGACATTAGGTTATATAATATCTGACGAAAAAATTGAACCCGAAAATAATTTCGAGGTTATATCGTATTCACAATACGATAAAGAATCACATTCACCAGTATTATTCGTTGGTTATGATAAAATCAAAGAGTTATTCGGTGATACGATTAGCATTTTGGACCGAAAGATTGATGATGATACTTATTGGACATTCACTTTAGATGAACACCGAAGTTATCATGACTTAGACACTTATGAGTTTTCACAACATTGTTATGGTAAAATTGTAAAAGATGTAAATTACTATTTTATTGACCCATTACTCATGTCCGAAGATAAACATCAGAAAATGTTTGATAAGATAGAGAAAAAGGACGATAAAATAATTACCTTCCATCATAAGGATATGATATATATCTATACTAAAGGATTCATATTGGGAATCAATATAATGTTCTATGAATTCATTGGTGATGACCGAGAAAAAATAATATCCAAAATAAAAAATTTATCAGACGTCTTTCTGCATGGTAACGAGATAATTATAGAATATAAAGACTATATGAGTATGTATGAAAATGATTACAAATATATACCATATCTATATTCTATAATTAACGATGAGTGATAAACAAATAATCATAGCCACATTTGTTGAAATAGACAAGCTTGAATGGTTTTATGGTTTTATGGAGGGTAGATTTGATATTAAACAAAAACACATTTTCAAATACCTTAATGTTGACAACCCAGAACATTATATAATGACCTTCAGATATTCAGTTTCAAATAATGAGAAATTAAATCTAAGTAAGGATTTTACAAACTCATTAATTGTACATAAAAAGGGTGATTGTCTTTACACAATAAATGGACTCAATCGTTTGATTGAGACGCTTAATTCTGATATTACAGGTAATATTGACCACAGCTCATTTAAAATTGATTGGTCCGAATATCAGAATAAGTTCATAACATCATTTGAAAATGAACTCATTATTAATGAAATAAAACGAGTTTTTTAGTCATTTTCAGATATTTACTATTATAACATCTATTAAATTTAATTGTTATGGAAAATAAAAAACAAAAACTATTTACCGAGCTTGATGAATTTTTAGCTCAAAATGAAAATCAAGAAAAACCAACCATCGAATGTAAAGATGATGTTTGTATAATCAAGAATGACAAGAGTTTGGTTGAGATTATGAATAAAAAAGTAATAACACAAGACGGAAGACAATTACTTACTTGATATGAAAAAACTTAACATAGATAAACTTATTACGGAAGAGTCAAAACGATTCATGCAAATTTCAGAATACTCTTTTTATGGTGTTAATGAAGCTGAAGATGAAGAATCTGAACTTGATGATGAACTTAAAGATTTAGAAGCTGAATTACCACCAGCAGATGATGTCGAAAAACCACAGGAAGAACCTATGGATGACATGGGTGATGAAGAAGAACCTATGGATGATATGGGTGATGAAGAAGGTGCTTTTGGTGAAGAAGAACCTATGGACGATATGGGTGGTGATGAAGTTGAGGTTGATGTTACTGATTTAGTTAATACATCAAATGAGCTTAAAGCTTCATCTGAAGAGAATAGCACTAAAATGGCGGAATTAATAGATAATTTCAACAAATTGGCCAGTCAAGTAAATTCAATGACTCAAATGGGTAAGAAAATCGATTCATTGGATAATGAATTGAAAACTATTAGTGCTGAAATAGAAAAACGTAATCCAACACCGACTGAGAAAATTGAAATGCGTTCATTGGATTCATTCCCATATAATATTAAGTTGAGTGATTTTTGGTCAGATAATGCTGATAAAGTAACTACTGTTGGCTCATCAAAAAGTGATATGGGTGAAGAAAAACCAAAAGAGTATGTTCTAACCAAAGCCGATGTTGATGACTTTTCAGAACCAGATATTAGAGATAGTTTTGGTGATTTTGAAGAGGAAGACATAGATTAATACATTTTTTTTAACATAACTGTTGACACCAGAGCAATTTTGTGGTACATTTGCAATGTGTGTTATACGACTACATATATAACATAATAAATAATAATAATTTTTAACATTAAATTTTTAAAAACATGAGTAATCCATTAGATGCAATTTTAAACCAGTACAAGGAAGCTGGTAGTAATTCAAATTTCCAAGCAAAAACTTACGATTTAAGTAATTATTTCAGCACTTATCTACCTGAAGGTGTTACTGAAGGTACTAAAACAATTAGAATCCTTCCAGCTGCTGAAGGTCAAGCAACCCCATTTGTTGAGATGCACGGTCACAAGTATAAACTTGATGGTCAGTGGAAGACATTCCCATGTCTTGATAAAGAAGAAGGTAAAGATTGTCCTTTCTGTGAGACAAGAAACGCCTTGAGAGCAGAAGGTACTGAAGAGAGTAAAGAGCTTGCAAAAAAATTCAATGTACGTAAATTCTACGTTGTAAAAGTAATTGATAGGGACAAAGAGAATGAGGGTGTGAAATTCTGGAGATTTGCCGATAACTGGCAAAAAACAGGTACTTTCGATAAGATTGTCGGTATCTATAAAGCTGTTAAACATGATATTGCTGATGAGAATGAAGGTCGTGACCTACAAATTAACATCGCAAGAAATTCAAATGGTTCACCAGTGGTACAATCAATTATCCAATTAGATAAGAGTCCATTGTCAGAAGATGAATCAAAAGCTAAAGCATGGTTAGAAGATACTAGAACATGGCGAGATGTATATTCCGTTAAATCCTATGATTATTTGGAAATCGTTGTTCGTGGTGGTGTTCCAGCTTGGGATAAAGTTAAGGAATGTTGGGTTGATAAAGACACATTGTCTGATGATAATGATTCACAAACCGATACATCTACGGATGATTTGGAAAGTGAATTGACAATGGGTTCATCAAGTTCAAACTTGACAACTGATGACACCGCTGTTTCAACACCAGCAACTGTTGGTGCTGACGATGATGAAGATGATTTACCATTCTAATCATTAAATTAGGTATTAAAAATAAGTGGAAATATTTCCACTTATTTTTTTACCAAAAAAAAATAACATTGTAAATTAAATAAAAATAAAATGGCAAAAAAAGCACCTAAAAAAACAACTGAAACAAATACAGCAAATAAAAAATTTGATTTAGATTCTTTTAAGAAAAGTAACGGTTATGATGTAACTGTTAAAGAAAAAGAATTGACTTGGATACCGATGTCACAAGCTTATTATGATGCTTTAAAAATGCCAGGTTTGGCCAGAGGTTATCTGACCTCATTTAGAGGTTATAGTAACACTGGTAAATCAACAGCCATTTATGAAGCTGTTGCTGGGGCACAAAAAATTGGTGACTTACCAGTTATTATTGAAACTGAAGGTAACTGGAATTGGGAACATGCTAAAAACATTGGGGTACAATTTACAGAATTAGTTGATGAATCAACAGGTGAAATATATGACTACGAGGGTGACTTTATTTTCATCAGTGGTGAAGACTTACTAAAAAGATATCAATATTTTGACCATTCTTCAGGTAAAGAAGGTACAAAGCCTTTAAGATTTGAACCAGTAATCGAAGATGTTGCCAAATTAATGCATGACTTATTAGACGCACAGGAAGCTGGTGATTTACCTAGAAATCTATGTTTTCTTTGGGATTCTGTTGGTTCAATCAATGGTTTCCGTTCAGCGACATCTAAAAATAACAATAACCAATGGAATGCTGGTGCAATGGAATCGGCATTTAAATCACTAATTAACTATAGAATTCCAGCTTCAAAAAAAGAAGGTAAACCTTATACAAACACCTTTGCTGTTGTTCAAAAAATCTGGTTGGATAACGAAAATAAAGTTGTTAAACACAAGGGTGGTGAAGCGTTTTTCTATTCACCTAGAGTGATTGTGCATTTTGGTGGGATATTATCACATTCAACATCAAAATTAAAAGCCACATCTGGTGGTGAAACGTACCAATTTGGTATTGAAACCAAAGTTAGATGTGAAAAGAACCAAGTTAATGGTATTGAAGAACAAGGTAAATTAGCTTCAACACCACATGGTTATTGGAACCCTGATAAAATCAATGATTATAAGAAAGAACATCGTGATTTTATCTTAAATAGATTAAATGTTCCTTATGATGATTTTGACATTGTTAAAGAGGAACAAAATTTTTCAGACGAAGATTTAATTAAGTCTGTATCGAATTAGTAATTGAATGTTTAACCATTTAAATAATGTAAATGCCTAAATTACCTCCCAAAAAAGGTAAACGTATTGATAGAATAAACACACTTTTGATTGATGGTAATGCATTATTCAAAAGAGGTTACCATGGAAGTCATGATGCCTATAATAAAGAGGGTCAACATATCGGTGGTCTATATCAATTCATAACTATTCTAAAGAAATTACTATCCGAAGACGTATATCATAGAGTATACGTCTTCTGGGATGGTGAATTCAGTGGTAAACTAAGATATACAATATATAAAGACTATAAGTCTGACCGTGGCAAAAACTATGAAACTGGTACTAAACCAGATGACATGGATGAAAAGCTACAACAGTATATGGTCAAGGAATATCTATACCATTTATCAATACGTCAAATAGAAGATGATGTTGTTGAGGCTGATGACTATATAGCTTTCTATTGTAATAACAAAGCTGATAACGAAGATATTACTATCTGTACTAGTGACAGAGATATTTGTCAACTTGTAAATGACAATATAAAAATATATCTTTGTGATAAGAAAGTATATCTAACGAAAAGTAACTATAATGAATATTTTTCACATCACTATACCAACATTGCATTAATTAAAACGATTACTGGAGATAACTCAGATAGTATAAAGGGTATAAAGGGTGTAAAAGAAAATACACTTATTAAACATTTTCCTCAGATAACAGAAAGAGAAGTAAAATTAGAAGAAATATTAATTGATGCGCAAAAAATTCAAGAAGACCGAACCTTAAATAAAAAAAAGCCACTTAAAGCTTTGGATAATATCTTAAATTCGGTTACTGATGGTATTCAAGGTTCAAAACTATATGAAATAAACGATGAATTAGTTAACTTGAAAAAACCGAAAATGACCGAAAAGGCGATAAAACATTTCTATGATGTCATTGAAACACCTTTGAGTGATGATAGAAGCATTATGAATGTATATAAAATGGTTAAACGTGATAGTCTGGACGATTTAATTAAAGAATATTATATGTCCGATTATTTCCTACCATTTAAAAAATTAATAGATAGAGATTATAACAAAAATTAAAAATTAAAAAAAATGTCAAATCACAATTACGAGAGAAAACCACATCAGAATTTTGAATTCACTCTAACAATTAACGGGAACATTCTTTGTAAAAGATTTTTTTCAGTTAGAGACATTAACTTTGATAACTTCAAAGAAGTTAAACCAATGATGGATGAATTAACTGGTATGAATAATGACCGTTTTGGTAGTATGGGTATTATACCTTCATTCCTTAAAGAAAACAGTATTGATTTTCTTTGGAGAACATATAATCCACACTATAAACAAACCGAAGAAATGATTGATAGACGTAATGTTTTTGAAAATGAAGACATTATAGGGTTCAAAGTAACTTTCTTCGATTCTAGAAGAAATGAGGAAAGATTAATAGGTGAAAGTGCTTTCAGTGGAAACTTTTTCCCACCTAAAGTTCGTTATGAAATCAACATAAAAGAAATTATACCAGATATAATCAGAACAATCAGAATGCACATGAGTAACTCATAAAAAAAACGGAAAATTAAGTTAATTAGTGTACCACTTTTAGGTATTTATAAAAGCAACAATTTAAAGTTTTAATATGAGTAAAAATGAAAAAAATGATTTTGGTTTTCTTGGTGTCGACTACCAAAATAGGTTGTTAAACCAAATAATTGTAGACACTAAATTTGGTGAAAGTGTAATTGATGCAATTGACCCTAATTATTTCCAAACTGCCGACCTAAGAAACATAATGGTTGCAGTTAAAAATATAAAAGATAATTATGGTTCAATACCTGATTATCCAACACTGGAATTTAAGCTTAAACAGATTGATGAAAGTATTTTACGTAATTTCACTTTAGAGCGATTAGAAACAATTAGAAATATAACGGTAAAAACACCTAAACTAATTCATGAAGAAGCTATTAAATTCTGTAAACAACAAGAGTTAAGTAAAGCAGTTAAAAAGATACAGAAACTTATTGATACTGGTAAAGCTGAGAACTTTGATTCGGCTGGTGAATTTGTAAGAACAGCTTTAGATGTTGGTTACGCCAAAGATGATGATACTACGTTATTTGACGGTATAGATGAGGTATTGGCTGACGATTATCGTAACCCAATCCCAACTGGTATAGCTAAATTGGATGAGGTTATGAATGGTGGGTTGTCTAAGACCGAATTGGGCGTTGTTGTCGCTCCGTTCGGGATTGGCAAAACTACATTAGCCACTAAAATTGCTAATAGTGCGTTTAATGAGGGTTATAACGTTCTTCAAATCTTCTTTGAAGACCAACCAAAAGTTATTAAAAGAAAACACTACTCTTGTTGGACTGGCTATGAATTAAATACTCTTGGAATCTATAGAGAGGAAGTAATAGCTAAGGTAAAGGAGATGGAGGAAAAATCTAATGGTAGTCTTAAACTTAAAAGGTTCCCAAGTGACGGTACAACCATTAAAACTATTAGGAAATATATTGAGAAGAAAATATCTGAAGGTTTTAGACCAGATATATTACTTTTAGATTACATCGATTGTGTTCAACCATCTAGAAAATTTGATGACGTATACTCAGGTGAGGGTAATGTAATGCGTGAATTTGAAACGATGCTTTCCGATTTCAATATTGCTGGTTGGACGTTTGTACAAGGTAATAGAAGTTCAATAAAGGCTGAAGTTGTTGAAGCTGACCAAATTGGTGGTTCAATTAAAAAAGGTCAGATTGGTCACTTTATTATGAGTATTGCCAAGAGTTTATCACAAAAAGATAGTGGACACGCTAATATCGCAATACTGAAATCTAGATTTGGTAAGGATGGTTTAGTATTCCAAGATTGTGTATTTGATAATGGTCGAATACAAATTGATATTGGTGAACAACAAAATTCAGTTACGGAGTTTGAAGCAAAAAGTGGTATTAACGGTATAAACCAACAGGTGGTAAATAATGTATTGGATAGAATTCAAAGAGGGAAATCTTCAGAACAAATAATATAATATTAAAATTAAACAGAATGTATTTAAAAAATAAAGACGTAGGTAAACGATATTCAATATTTCCAATAACACATAATGACCTTTGGGAAAGATATAAAAACGCTGAATCCCAAACATGGGTTGCTGAAGAAATCGATTTGAGTAAAGATAGATTTGATGAACTTAAAGATAACGA
>Ga0208645_1000374_pt1 | contig 50727 bp, 76 predicted proteins | sample VirMetDEL_Sep_01_FD_184519 | JGI IMG/M metagenome (GOLD analysis project Ga0208645, IMG submission 184519) | Aqueous microbial communities from the Delaware River and Bay under freshwater to marine salinity gradient to study organic matter... | ecosystem: Environmental > Aquatic > Marine >... | reverse complement strand
ATTTAATAAAATATGTTAATAAAGTTAATAAAACTGCACCCATTCCTGCCATAATTAGATATAACAGTTTATCAACTTTACCATGTATTTTATCAATGTCTTCATGCATATGTTTTAAATGATTATTCTTTATAGTGTTGACTTCTTTTTTTAAGCCTGTAATATAACCATAAAGTGATATTAAGTGTTCACTGGTTGTTCTAGGCTTCTTAGTCATAGATTAATTCTTTCTTTCGAATAGACCTTTAATCTCTTCGAATGGTTCTTTTGGTTGTGAGTATGTAGCTTTTTCAAAGTACACCCCATATTTTTTTGAAAGTTCTCTCATTTTTTTAGCAACAACATCTATTTCTTTTTTAGCTGTTTCTCTATTAATTAATCCTTTTCTATAATCATTTCTATATTTATTTATTTGTTCTTCAAAACCTTTTAATTTTCTTTTTAATTCATAAACTTTACCAGCTTTTAATTTATTTAATTCTGCTCTTTCAATTTTAAATCCAAGAGTTTGCATTAAAGATACTAACTCACTTTGATCAGCAGTGAATGGTGAATCTAATCCTTTTCTAGTTCTTTCTAATTTTTCACTAGAGTATGATCCAGGTAAGAATGGTATGTTAGGAGTTAGTTTATCTAATACTGTATTAAGTCTTATAGGTAAATCTTCTTTAAACATACCTGTTTGACCTTTTATTTTTTCTGCTCTAAATAAATCATAACCTAACATAGGAAATAGTATTTCACCACCTAAACCAAATGATGGTTGAAATGGTGCAGGTAATCCAGGGATCCCTGGTGAACCTAAATCTAATACATCACCACCTGGTACAAATCTTGTTAAGTCTGCATAATAAGATTTTTGCTCATCACCTATTTGTGGCATAGGTAATTTAATATTTCTATATGGTAAGAATGGCATACCAAAAAAGCTACCTTGTTTTCTTTCTGGCATAACTGCTCTCTCAGCTTCTTCATCACCACCACTAACAAGATCACCCATCTTATTTAAACCATAACCAAGCCCTGCATATTTTGCATACTTCCATGGTCTTACTATTGCAGTTTCTGCAAGTATAGGTATAATTCTATATGTGTATGCTAAGAATGGAGTTACTGTATTTCTCATCCAGTTAATAGCAGGAGCATCAATATTGTAATCAATAAATGCTCTTCTAGCATCTAATGCAGCATCTGCATAACTAAATCCTTTAGCAATTCTATCTTGAAATACTGATAATCTAAATACTGCATCTTCAAACTGATAGAAGTTTGTAAGACTTGTTAGTATGTTTTTATTTTTAACATCATCAAAAATACCTCTAGCAGCATTAACAGAATTATTAAATGGATCTAAATCATCTGTAAAATTATAAGGAAATGAAGATCCTACTTTAATATTTTTTAATTCTTGATTTACAAATCCAGCATCAAATACACCATACTTAGTAGCAGCTTCTACTAATTTAGATTTTTGAATAGTAGCTTTACCATTTTTAGTAATTGCTTTTCCATGTGTAGTTAAAGCAGTCCAAGCAGGTTTTAGATATTTAAAATCTGCATCAATTAAATCATGTAACACAAAGTTACTCATAACATTGTTTACATGAACTGTTGGATTCCAAGCAGTTTTAGATAGCTTCCAATATGAATTTAAATTTCTATAACCTTTATAAAAAGTATTAGACTCTGCTCTTACATATCTATTAGCAGCAACTAAATTTTTGTATACTTCTTCTGGTACATATTTACCTGCTAATGCACCATATCTTTGTTTGCTATCAGTTTTACTGATAACAGTTGTTGGCATTTTTCTGTAATTAATTCTTTCAGCAGCAGGTATATTTCTTATACCGTCATAAACATAATCTTGTTTAGCTATGTTTTGATAAAATCTATATTGACTTATAGTTTCTGCAAAACCTCTACCTGTTTCAGCTATAGCAAATGATGCATCTTCTATTTCACCTAAGCCTACTCTTTGTGGTTTAGTATACTCCCATCTTATTTGTACATCATCTGTCTTTTTTAATTTTTTAAATTCTTTTTGTGATGTGCCTAATAATTCCCAACCTCTATGACCTTTAATTAATTTCTTTTTACCTTCTACTTGTCTAAATAAACCAGTCTTTTTATCTGCATCTAATGAAGTAGTTGTATATGCTTTTTGATTTTTATATATTTTATTGTATTCTTCTTTACTTACTGTAAGTGTAGCACCTCTGTTTCTTAGTTCTTCTCCAAATGGTCTATCTTCTAACTTACCTTTATATGATCTTTTTAAATATATATTTTTATTTCTTTGGAATGTCTGTGGGGATATTAATCCCATATCCACGTACTCTTGTGCAATTTCTGTAATTAAGTCTCTAGATTCTTTATTTAATTTATTTAACGTGCCTGGCTTAAGACCATACTTAATATCACCTTCAAGCATATTAAATAATATCTTTTGTTCATCTGGCTGTAATTGTAATTTAATTTTATTAGCAAGAAAAGAAAATCTCATGCCAATATGATTAGCAAAACCTTGTGCTTCACCTTTTAATTTTTTAAAATCTTTAGGTAATTTATAACCATCAATAAAGTTTCTACCTAAAATATCACCAATACTTTCAGTAACTTCAATTGCTTCTTCTTCTTTACCAAAAGTTCTTTGTACTTTAATTCTTTTAATACCGCCTAAACCTACAGCACCTGCAACAGCACTAGTAAATGCAACTCCTAATTTAGTTCCAATAGGTGCTTCCTCATCTGTAAATGCATAACCTGTTACACCACCTGTTAATGCACCCCCTGCTTCTGCACCATATTCACCATTAGTAATATAATTTAATGCAGGTTTACCAAACTTTTGCTCATATGGTTTTAATATATTTTCTCTAAAAAATAATCTAGGGCCTCTTAATAATTTACTTTTATCTTGAGGTAAATCTTCTAAATCTTCTATTTTTACATCTGTAATTTTTTTTCTAGCAAAAGCATCTCTATCTTTTTTACCTGCTTCATTAGTTAATTTAACTTTTTGATATTGTGCATCTGCTTGTGATTTAATACTAGGTGCATCTAAACCAGGAATACCTAAGGATTCTCTAGTAAATACTTTTTCACCTTTTATTTTTTTACCAACACCTGCTATGATAGGAGATACAATAGTACCACCAATAGCACTAGCTGCAGCTTGTTTTGCTCTAGTATCTAATAAAGATTCTTCATCTACATAACCTAATCCACCTGCAATACCAGAAGATACAAAACCATACTTAGCAGCTTTATATAATGTTCTAGCTTTTGTTACAGGTATTAACCATCCTGCAGGATCTAATAATGCACTACCAAAATATGCAGCAGCAACCATATAGTTAGTACTACCATCTGGGTCTTGCATATATTCATATAGCTTCTTTTGATCTGCTTTCATTTGCTCAGCATCAATTCCAGCTATTTGTTTTACACCTCTATAAGTATCTGTAAAACCTAATTTAGTAGCAAACTTTACTTTTTCCCAAAGATCTTGATCATCATCAATATCTTCTTTTTGTACATTTGGTTTTAAATCATCAAACATTCCTGGTTTATCTATATCAGAAAAATCTATTTTTTCACCAGGATTACCTTGTGTAGTTAATTTAAATTTTTGTTGTTGATTTTTAGGCAATAGGTCACTAAACATTCCCTGATTAATTTCAATATTATCAGGTAGCTTAGGGCCTTTAGCCTTTATATCATCAAACAATCCAGCCATGTAATTAAGTATTAAAGATTATAATCTCGAATATCGTAGCCAGCGTTAATTAATCTTTGTTTAATTATCTTTACAGTATCTTCATCACCAATAGATCTATATTGATTAATTAATGCTTTTGCTTCTACAATATCTGAAGGTAGGGTTTTTGTGTATGTGTATCCAGAGCTTGGTAGGAATCTATTTTTAAAAAAGTTATCAAATGCAAACTGTTCTATAGTTATACTTTTTTGTTGTGTTTCTGGTAGATTTTTATATGCCTCTTGAACTGCAGGTTCAATTTTAGTATCCCCTGTTAATTCATCTTTGTATATACCATTAAATTCTGCTAGTGCTCTAGTTCTTAAAGACATTTGATCTTCTCTACCTAAACTAGTATACGTTCTATCTACACCTTCTTCAACTCCAAATATGTCTTCAAAGCTAGGAAGTTTAGTTGTAGTAGTATCTTCAGTAGGTGCAGCAGCTGCAGGCATTTCACCTTCTACTTTAGGTGCCTCAGCCATCATAGCTTTTTCTTGTGGCATACCTAAACCTAATTGATTCTTAAGAGTGTTAGAACCAAAACCATTCTTAGTCATATTATTCATAATAAAGTTTTGTTGGTCTTCCATAGTCTTAAATCTTTTTTCTGCTCTTTCACCATAGGTACCTGCTTGTGTAGCTTCTAAGTATGCTTTTAATTTAGCTTCATTAAAACTATCACCTTCTGATAATACAGAAACAACTTCATCATAATCAGTAAAGTTATTTTGATCCATATAGTTTGCTATATCAGCACCATATCTTGCTTTTACTTTATTATATGTATCTTGTCTTTTTGTTTCATTCTTTTGAAATTCTGGTAAAGTATTTGTATAAAAATTACTACCAGCTTGTTTTACAATATCTTCTTTTAATCTGTCATTAGCTTCTGTGTTTGCTATCTTTGCACTTAAATATCCAGTAGCAACACCTCTTGCCATTCTTCCAAAATCTATAGCCATTACTCAATCTCCTCTGCTTGTTCTGGTTGTGCCATTAAACCTGTCATTTTAGGTTCAGCTGTAATATCTTTAGCAATACCTTTAGCTATTGTTTCAAATTGTTTTCTATTTTCTTTAATTTGTATAATAGATTGTAAAGATTTTTTATTAGTTAAATCTTGCATAGACATTCTAATTTTTTTAACACCACCATGGATTCCTACAGCAGCAATCATTTTCATTACAGGTTCAGTAATAATAAATGCTACATCGGGTGTCCATTTACCTTCTGCAAATCCTGTAAAAATAATAATACGACCAATAGCTTCTACAGGTATACCTGCATCAAGCATAGCAATAACTTGTTCTGCAAATTGTGGTTGAGTTAGTTTATCCCAAACATAATCAGCAGCCTCTGATGTATCTGTATATTGTGGTGGATGTTCCCATGGGTAATTCCCTGGTTTATCAGTTAGCCCTTGGCCAGGTACTGGGGCATCAAAAGGATTGTTATCTGCTTCTTTAAATTGATCCATGATTCTCCTATGTAAATAAATTTCTGTTTCTTAAACCTTTAGTAAGTCTGTATTCCCATTCTGCATTTAATGTTTCTGCATCTACAGTTTTCATTCTAACATCTGGGGCTTGAGCAGCACCTGCTTTATATGAAGTCATTCTTCCACCATAGCTTGGCATACTTACTGAAGTATCTATGGGTGACCATGGTTGTTCAGATGCACCTGGTAATTTAGTAAATAAACCACCTACTTTTTCTCCAATACCTTTACCTATAGCTGCACCTGTAGGCCCACCTATAGCACCACCAATGGCTCCACCAACCCATCCAGCAGCTTTTGATACAGCACCTTTAAATATATTTCCAATACTCATTTATCCTCCTATGGACTAGTTAATAGATCAAATCCAAACTTACCGATCATTTGATACATTGCATCTTTAGATGATTGATCTTGTAAGTCTATAGCAGTAGATCTTTCTAAAGCAGCCATAGCTAAATTATGATTTCTATTAGCTTCATTTTCAGATGCAGTATTTACCCATGATGCTTCATCTCTCCATTGTTGCCATGCAGCAGATAAAGCCCAGTTAGATAAGTTTAATAAGTTCTGAGCATTCGCTTGGTTAGCAGCATTCGTAGCAGCAGTGTTTGCTGTATTGATTGCTCTTCTCCAAACTACATTTGATTGATCTATTTCTCTTTGATTGTTTACATTAAATTGTTGTCTTTGACTTTCTAATGTTGCATTAAACTGATTAATAGCAGCTTCTCTAGCAGCATTAGCTTCATCAACAGCAACTTGATTTTGTGCATTAAGTGCAGCTATTTTATTAGCTTCACTAGTTGCATATTGATTCATAGCATCAGCTCTAACAGCATTTTGTTCTGCCATTTGTGCTGACATATTGTCATAAAATTGATTAACTTGATTCTGACTTTGTGCATTAAATTGTAATGCAGCATTCTGTGCAGCTTGGTCAGATAATAAAAATGTTTGTCTTGCATTTAGATTAGCTAAACTTGTTTGTTGTCTATTAGACAAGTTAGCCATATCCATTTGTAAATATGATTGTGCATTAACTATATTAGCTTGTTGATTGTTTGCTAAGTTTTGGAATATCATATCCTTATACGTAGCAGCATCTTGAGCAGCAATAGGTACAGCTGCATTCATAATACCTTCAGCTAATGCCTCAGCAGCCATAGAACTAGCACTCATGCCTCTTCTATTCATGGCAGCTTCAGTAGCTTTAGCAGCACCTCTAGCCCATACAGGTAAAGGATTACCCGATTGGATAGCTGTACTTACTTCTTGTTGTAAAGATTGTAGTTGGCCCTTAACGGTAGCATCAGCAGTAATAGCACCTGTAGCAGCTTGTGCAGGTGCAGTTAAAGTACCTTGTGCAGCAGTAGCTGTAGGAGTAACCCCTGCTACTTGAGCAGCAGTCATTTGTGCTGCAGCTTGTGCAGTTGGTGCAGTTGTAGTTGTAGCAGTTGGAGCCGTAGCAGCTGTTATAGTTGGAGCTGTAACAGCAGTTGGAGCAGCAGCAGTCACAGGTGCTTGAACACCTGGCGTAGCCATTAACTCCCCAGTACCTAACTGTTGTAATTGAGGTGATACAGTTGTGCCTGTAGGAAGCGTTGGCTGTGCTACTATATTTTCAATTAAGGTAACAGCTTTTTGACTTCCTGTTTGCTCAGCTTGAGCAGGAGCTATTGCACCTTTTTGTAATTGAGTATCATCTGGTGTAGTTGCCATAATTATCTTCCTTGTCTATTATATTTTTTATAACTTCTTTTTTGTGATTTATTTAATTTTTTCTTATGAACCCCTGGTCTTTTTCTAGGTTTTGGTCTTGGTACAAAGTGTAAAAAATTTACTTTTGCCATATAAAATTAAAGTATCAACTTTGTTATTTAAACTGTTTTCCAGTTACCCAAGCAACCAAAGAATTTCTTTCTCCTTTTGTTACAGGTTTTACCTCATGCAACATATAAGATGGAAATAAAACTAATGTTCCTTGTTCTTTTTTCATTTCTGTACCTTTTTCATCTTCATATAAGATTAATTCTCCACCCTCATATTCTTTAGAATTAGTAAGTTGAATTGATAATGATAATTTTCTTATTACCATATTTAATGCTCTATCAATGTGTTTTTCATATTTATCAGATGGTGCTTTATAGTTTGTAAATTGTAATCCCTCATTTAAACCATGAAGATCAAATTGAAAAAATCTATCATTAAGATTTAAAACTATATCTGTAATTCTTCTATACACCCAATCTAAATTATCATTAGGATTTAACCAAGTTATTTGACTTAATCTAGCATCTGTTTTACCTTTAGTTTTTCCTTTAATTAAACCTTTATCTTTTCCAATTTTAATTATTTTTTTACATTCTTCAGGAGTAAATGCTTTTTCCCAATAAGCATAGGTACAAACTTTATCTAACTTAAAAGACCAAGATGGATTATTAAATTTTTTCACACCACTAATTTAATTTTATTCTATTAAATCCCAAGATTGATTAGTTTCATTCCAATTATATCTTTGACCATCTGTAGGATAAGCAACTGGTGCTTCCCAAAGACAAGTTGTTTCATTTAATATCCAACTATTATAAGTTTTTGGTGGAATAAAAGCATCTCTAGTTTGGTCATAAGTATAACCAATTCCAGCATAATTTTTTCTAAATGGTGTACCATCTAATTTATGAATACCACCATGTGTATTATAAGATGTTTGTTTCCAAACTGCTCTATCTTTATATAGGTTTTGTAAAAATTCAACACCAGCTTGTTCGGTTGTTGCAATATCATTTGATACTACTTCAACTCTTTGAATTATATTTCCTACTCCTAATTTTGCAAAATGTGCCATAAATTATCCTGTATAAGTTCCACTTCCTGTAAATGTTAATATTGTATCTGAACCAGATGTTCCTACTGTTGGACTTCCTGTTGTAGTACCAGAATAACTTGCAGTTGGCATTCTCAAAATTACAACTCCACTTCCTCCATCTCCACCAGTACCAGGAGAGCTTGATTGACCTCCACCACCACCACCACCTGTATTAGCAGTTCCGTTTCCTGGTAAAACACCTCCTGTAGTACCACCATCTCCTCCACCACCATCTCCTCCTGGAGGTTGAGTTGGACTTTCTATATTTCCACCTCCTCCACCACCTCTTGTAACAGCAGAACCTGTTATTGAAGATGATAAACCATCTCCACCATATGCTTGTCCATCTGTATTGCCAGCTTCTCCAGCACCACCACCACCTCCAGCTTCTAAAGCTGGAGAATTTCCATTTCCTCCAGCATAACCTTGATTAGCAGTTCCAGGCTGACCTCCACCAGTAGTAGTAGCACTACCACCTCCACCAGAACCACCTGAATCTCCACTAGTAATAGGGCCATTTCCATTACCACCACCTCCACCACCATTTGATGTGATTGTAGTAATATCTGAACCAGAAAGTGAAGAATCTGTACCAGCAACACCATTAGCTGGACTTCCTGTTGCACCAGCACCACCAGCACCTACTGTAATTGTATAAACTGTACCACCATTAAAAGTTAAAGAACTTTCTGAAGAACCTCCACCACCAGATGTTTCTGTAGAGTAAGAATTTCTATATCCTCCAGCACCGCCTCCGCCTCCTCTATCAAATCCTCCACCACCTCCTCCAGCGATAACTAAAAAATCTACTGAATAAGTCTGTGGAGTTTCTAAAGTAACATCATCATCAACACTTGGAATCCAACCTTGTGTTGCACCAGAATAAACTATTCTTACTGATTGACCATTAACATCATAGACAGGATTAGGAGATGAGTTTCCTTGAAAATTTAAACTGTTAGGGTTTATTGTAACATTATTTGTTGCCCAATTTCTTGCATAATCTGAAAATTCTATTGTATCTCCAACACTTGCTGATCCTGGAAGTGTAACAGTACAAGCATTTGATGTTGTATCAATCCAATAACCATTACCAGCTACCGCTGATAAAGTTGTTCCTGTAACAATACTTGATTGCCATTGAATACCACCACCTACAAATTCTGCACCTGAAGCAACTTGTACGGTATCCCCAGATTTACCAATAGTAATAGTACCAGCACTCTCGTTGATAATATTATTACCATCTTGATCTTGAATTGTATCTACTTTAAGTATACTAGCCATATTATACTCCTATTAATGCTTTTACTTCGGATTCTGTCAATCCTAAGTCTAAAAGTTTTTGTTTGCCAGATGCTTTTTTATTTATTGCGTCTTGCTTTTCTTGTTCTATTTCAGCTTCAACAGTTGGTATCATAGCTTTAATATCTTCTTTAGAAATAGGTGTAGTATTTTTATGCCATTCTATTTCGCAAGTATCAATATCATTTCCTCTTACAGTTACGATTGCACTAGGATTTATTTTAAGTATTGCTTCTATAATCATGCTTCTATCTCCATAATAGTTAAACTTACATTCCAGTTACCACCATCTGTTGTATTAAAATAAACTGCATTTGCTGTTTCACTTCTAAAATATGGTGTATATGTAACTGCACTTGTAGTGTTAGGAGTATCTAAAAAACTGAAACTGTGTGGTAATTGCATTTGACCAGCAGCACTAATTGCATTCATTACATAACCTACTTGTGATGTATTACTATCAACATCTGTTACACTCATACCACTATATGAACCAGCACCAATTTTTCTATGCATTCTAACTTTCATTTCTCTATTTTCGCCTACATAAGCATTTCCACCATTCATAAGAATTAAAATTTTATTACTTGCTGATGATGGTGTTAAAGAAACCTCAAAATCTGAATCTGCTTGTACATAACTACCACTACTTGTATTTACATCTCCACCCCAATTAACAGTAGCAACTTGTAAAACTTTACCACCACCAGCTTCTGCAAAAGTATTATCTCCTCTTAAAAAGGTTGTAGCATCTTTAGTTCCTGTTGCTGATAAATCTGCTAATGCAATATTTCCAGTTAAATTTAATTTAGAATAATCTATAGCTGCTGAAGCATTTACTTTAGCATTAGTAACTGTTCCATCAGGCAATGTAACTGTACTATTAGAAGTATCTAAAGTTACTCCAGTAGGTACTGTAAATGTATCACCACTATCACCTAAAGTGACATCAGTTCCTGAACGTGGACTTATTTTATTTACTTTTACTTCTGACATAATTACGGTTTAGTTGGCCATGTAACATTATTTACATCGTCAACATTTGTTAAATTGTTAGTAATATCTCTTAAACTTTGTCTATAAATTTCCCAAGATGTTTTATCTGCTATTGGAGAATCTGACATCATAACCCAATCGCATGATGCAAGAAGTCTATCTCTTTTACTTCTTAAATCTGCCATAGCTCTATCGAATGCACCTGCATTCCAAGCAGCTTCTTCAGCTTGTCTTTGTGCGATTTCCTCTGGTGTTAGAGGTACTTGTATTCCATTTACTAATTTGTGCATAATGTTCTCCTTATAAATTAATTTACTCCGAATAGCAATATTTCTCCACTATCTATGTTTCCACTAGACATTTGGAATTTGATAGCATCTATTGCTGATGTAGTGTTCCCATACCCAGCAGTATATACATTTTTTGTAGCATTATCATCAGTACAAGTATTAGAATTGGAAATAAAATGTTTAACATAAGTAGTAGAACTTGGATTAAACAAATGTAAATATCCACTAACATTTTGATCTGCATCTGAACCAACACCATCAACTATATTTGCAAAAGCAGTTGATTGAGCTAAATCTTGTCCTGTTGAATAAAGCAAACCAGCAGAACTATCACTTTCATAGTGTACTGCTCTAAAAAATGTAGTAGTTTTTGTAACATTATAATTAGAACCAGAATCTGTAGAAAAGTTAAATTGAAATTTAGGATTATCTACACTTGGATGTATGTTTACAAAATAAAAAACATATTCCTTATATGTACTATCAATACCAGATGTGAACTCTATACTAGCAGATGCACTAGCAGTAGCTTTTGAGATAAATTTTAAATCTGCACCAAAGCCAGATGCCATTGAGCCATTGTCGAATATTGTTGTGCCGTTAGATATTAAACCCATTATTTTACTCCATACATTTTGATTATGCCATCATCTATGTTGCCAGATGCATATTTAAAATCAATTGCATTGATGGCACTAGTAGTATTCCCATACCCAGCTACATAAGCATTTACTGTGTAAGCAACAGAACTATTATCAACAAAATTACTATTTGAAATAAAATGTTTTACAAAAGTGGTATTACTTGGATTAAAAAGAATTAAAGTTCCTGAAAAAGACCTATCAGCTTGATTTGCACCTGCAGCACCTCCCATAGTTAAATTTTGGTAGGCAGTTGATTGTGCTAAATCTTGGTTAGTATCATAAGCTAATATATTATCATTATCACCTTCAGTATGATAAGCACCAAAATTTGTGCTTGTTTTTGTTACATTGTAATTACTTCCACCATCTGTACTTAAATTAAAAGTAAAATTAGAATTTGTTGATGGGTGTATGTTTATTAATTTAAAAACATAAACATCATAAGTAGAATCTATCCCAGATGTAAATTCTATAGATGCACTTGCACTTGCTGTTTGAGTTGAAAGTAATATTAAACTTCCTGTTGGTACTCCAGCATCTAAAGCACCATTGTCTATTAATGTTGTTCCACCTGATACTACTGCCATTAGCTATCCTTTATTCCATATAGTTTTATTGTGCCAGAATCTATGTTGCCAGAACCAAATTTAAATCTTACACCATTTACTGCTGATGTTGTGTTACAATATCCACCAGAAAATTGTTCTTCAGTGTATGGTGGACTAGATGTATCAAATGAATTTGCAATAGTCATATAATGTTTTACAAATGTTGTACTTGATGGATTAAATAATTCTAAAGAACCACTTACTCCACTATCATTATCATTAACAACTGAACCACCAGCTATCATTTGTTCTCCAGTAGATTGTGCAGTATGTAATGAAGTAGCATAACCTAAAAATGGACTTGTACCATTTTCCCTATGATAGGCTTGAAAACCAGCAGAAGTTTTAGTTACATTGTAGTTAGAACCTCCATCACTAGAAAAATTAACTTGAAATGGAACTGTACTATTACTTGGGTGGCAGTTTATAAACTCAAAACGATATATTGGATAGGTGCTATCTATTCCACTTGTAAATTCTATTGAGGCTGAAGCTGATGCGGTTTGTTCAGATATTAAAACTAAATTTCCTAGACTAGCTTGAAATGCACCAGCATCTAAAATTGTAGTGCCATTGGAGATAAAAGCCATTTCTAAATCTCCTCTAGTTTAAACTTATATTTTTTACCTGATTTTCTATTTATTAAGAATAAATCTTCTGATCCTTCTTGAATAGTCCAAGAACCTTTAGTGCCATCAACATCATTACCTGTTTTTGATTCATTATTTAAATTTAAGTCTCCAGTATATATGTTAGCCCAAACTTTAGATGATGAACCTAAATCGTAAGTATCTGTAGTAGAAGGTATTAAACTTCCTGTAATTTCTTTTGAGTTAATATCTAAGTTACCACCTAATTGTGGCGTAGTATCACTTACTAAATCTACTGCCCCTGCTGGAAGAGTTACTGTTGCATTCGATAAATCTACTGTATCTCCAGATTCACCAACAGTTAATGTTGTGCCAGATTGTGGTGCGACTGTATCGACTTCAATTTTACTCATTAAATTATTACCAATGTTCCTGTTACTGTCACTGTTTCAGTAAAAGTAACTGGGCCTGCAAGTACTGCAGATTCAATTTCCATTTTCTTATCCATCACTTGTGCATGATGGTAAATATCTTCTGACGCAGGTTTATCCCCTACATATACTGTTCCATTTACTTCACTCATGTTGTCTCCTATGTACTAATACTATCAACTCTGCTTAACCATGCATCAACACTTGTTGCTGCACTAGCTAAACCATACAATACATCACCAGATTGTAATACAATTTTAGCACCACCTTGAATTAGTTCAACTGAACTAGCAGGTGGAATACTTAAATCTTTTGCTACATATCTGTCTGTACCTACTCCACCTTTATCAATATAAACATCTACAGTTACTGAACTAGCTGTAGTATTGGTTAGTCTTAAACCAATAATAGCATCGTCAGAATCTGCAGTTAATAGAGTAGTTTCAGAGTTTGTGATTTGTGTGCCAGTTGATTCAAAATCCTGTGCCATTGTTTATTTTCTCCTTATTTATAATATTATACTCGTTTTTTTAAAAATGTCAACATTAAAGTGCAATCGCCATAGCTACAGCAAAACCTGCACTAGCAGCACTATCTATTTGTGTTTGTATAGCAGATGTTACACCAGATAAATAGCCTAATTCTGTATCTGTTACAGTTGATACAGCTACTTTTCCAGAACCATTAGCTATTAAAGCTCTAGATGCTGTTAAATCTGATGAAGTAATAGTTGTTGCAGCACCAGTAATTGTATCTTCTTTAGCATTTATTTGTGTTTGAATAGCAGATGTTACACCATTTAAGTATCCAAATTCTGTATTTGATATTGACCCATCATGAATTTTAGTTGCATCAATTGCAGCACTAGCATTAATATCTGCATTAACAATAACACCAGATCCAATAGCAGCAACACCTGTATCTGCAATAGTAATATCTCCAGATACTACATTATCAATCCATTTAGATGTACCTGTATCATAAAATAATAATGATCCATCTGCAGGAGTTGTAATATTAACATCTGTTAATTCTGATAATTCATTAGCTGTTGCAACTTGAGTATCTACATAATCTTTTACAGCTGCACTTGTAGGTAAAGTTGTATCATTATCATTTGAACTAATACCTTCTGATTCAAGTATAATTGCTGATCCAGCAAAGTCTGCTACTTCTAAATTTGTAATACTATTTCCAGTACCATTAGCATCAATAGTTTTATTAGTTAAAGTATCTGTAGTTGCTCTACCAACTAATGTATCTGTAGATGTAGGTAATGTAATTGTACCAGTATTTGAAATTGTAGATATAACTGGTGCAGTTAAAGTTTTATTTGTTAAAGTTTGAGCTGTTGATAAATCAACTGTAGTTCCTGTATCTATGCTTAAAGTTACATCACCAGTTGTACCTCCACCTGATAAACCTGTACCAGCATTAACTGCAGTAATATCTCCTACAGGTATTGTAGCAACTTGAGTATCAACATATGCTTTAATAGATTGTTGAGTAGCTAATGCAGTTGCACTATCAGATGACATTGTATCTTCATCTAATATCGCTGTAACTGTTGCACCTGATGCTAAAGCTAAACTTGTATTTGCAGTTAATGTAGTAAATGTACCAGCAGCAGGAGTTGTACCCCCAATAACTGCATCTACTGTACCTGCATTAATATCAGCAGTATCTGCTACTAAGCTATCAATATTAGCAGTACCATCAATATATAAATTTTTAAATTCTAAACTAGCTGTACCTAAATCAATATCATTATCTGTTATAGGTACAATAGCACCATCTTCTATTCTTAATTGTTGTACAGATGAAGAAGATACATTTACATAAAATTCTAAATGGTTATTAGAAGTATCTAATAAAATTCTATTATATGCATTGCTATCTCTTAATACAGATACAGGCCCACCATCACCCGCAGTACCATCATGCGTGTGTCCTGTGCTTGCATTAAAGGCAGATATTAATTGATTAAATTCATCATTAGTATCTGCTGCTGCAATAACGTCACCTGTTGTATAAGTTGACTGTCGTGTTGAGTATCCTGCCATTTTATCTTCTTCCTCCTGGAGTAAATTCTAATTGAAATCCTTTAACTGAAAATGAGTCTGCTTGGTTTCTATCATCTATTTTTAAAGCGACTGCAAATCCAGAGCCTTCTACTGTTTGTCTTATAAGTGGTGTTCCTGATGCACCATATAAACCACTACCATATAATGCTGTACCATATAATGCAGCACCCCCTGCAGATTGAATACTTATTGCGTTTGGTTGTGGGGTATTTGAGTCATCATAATTATATCTTACAGCTAACTCAGCATCAACGGTTGTACCTTCTCCTTCATAGTTTAGATTAACCCTTTGCATATATTTTCTTAAACCAGGATCACCCATAACCATATCTGGAGATCTATAAGTAGCTACAATTGTATTATTTGCAGTTCCATTAGCAAATGTATTACCTACTTCCATTTTATAAATATAACCATCATAGCCACCAAATACTTGAGTTTCTACTGCACTTATAAAATCTGAATCTGTACATGATGGTTTAATACCAATCATATCTGAAAACTCAAAACCAATTTGTCCTGTATTAACATTTGCTTTTAATACACCAATAACTCCTTTTGCTGAACCTTGTGCTCCTGCAGTTGTTGGATAAAACAATCTGTATTGAGATTTATCTCTAATAACTAATGATGATACTCTATCTAAAGTTATCTCATCAATTCTAGCTTGTATTTGTCTAGAAATAGAACCTAGTTCAACGTCACCAATTCTAGCTGTACCAGCAATAGTTCTTAATCCATCTGGTGCTAAAAATATAACATCACCACCAATCTCTTGAATACTACCACCATCTCTGCAACCAATATTTCTAGTTACTTCTTGTACTGCAAAATCAGCAGAAGAAGAACCTAATAATTTATAAATTCTATCTTCACAAAATATAAATAATTCATTTCTAAATACTCTTAATCCTACAACATTAGAGTCAACTTTAAATGAACCTGCACCATCAGCAGTAGTAAAATCATCTTCTGCAAAAGGTGCACTAAATAAAACTTCTTGTGGATTAGTAGCACCAGCATAAAACATATGGTTTTGAAATGCTTTTACAAACTTAGGATTTGTAGGTGCAGTTCCACCATCTGTTGCGTTTATAGGATCTACAGTCCAACTAGTATCTATTGTTTGTGCAGCTGAATGTCCTGTAGCAATTATAACTTTGTCTGTTCCATTAAAGTTATATTTTTCAAAATCATATGTTCTAGTTGATGTACCTAAACCTGTAGCAATTGTAGTCCAACTTCCAGATGTTGTACCATAGTGAATATCACCACCCATTGCTACAATAACTTGATCGTTAAATATAATTGAACAATCTACAATAGTATTTGAATTACTTGAGCCTGTAGGTATAATTGTTGAATTAAATAATGCTGTACCATTTACTCTTCTATAGCCACCTTTAATATCTGGTTCAAAATTACGTAATATAAGTGCTTCACCTGGGGCCATTGAAAAAACATCTTTGTTTAATACTAGACCTCCTGCACAACTAACTACGTATGGGGATATTAAATCAGTAGCTGGCATTAACTACCCCTGCATTTTACGTGCTTTCTCTGCTTCGTATAATTGTCTTAATTTTTCTAATTCAAAAATTGATTTGTCTGGAAATACTTCCATGACATTATCTTTTTCAACAGCTTGTTTGTATTTGTTATAATCACTTAAACTAAACACACCACCTGCCATTTCCATATTATTATTTTTTTGCATTGCATTTTTTTTGGATTTATAATCCATATTATCTTCTGCGTATTTTGCATCATCTCTTATAGCCATAATATCTCCTATACTATTTGTACTCTAGTTCCTTGGTTAATTCTTGAGTCTCTCATATACTCTTGTCTTGAAGAGTAATCTACTCTTAATAATCTTAATTTTCTTTGATAATCTCTTTCTGCCATAGATGCATGTTGAGCATCAGACCTTAACATATAAGTATAATATTTAGATCTATCTATTACTAGTGGTGCAAATCTATCTGGTAATGACATAGTATCTGTATATGTAGATAAATCTGTATGAGTTATAAAATAATCATACTCAATAGTATAGTCATCTTTATCTGGTATTGGGCTTAATCCAAAGTATCCATAGTCTGGTTTTCTGTATACAAATTCTGGAGTAGCATATACACCATCATCATTTTTAGAATCTCTTTCTTTAAAAGACTGTAACCAATTATCATATGAAATATATTTTAATTTTCTAGGAGTTATATCTTGTCTTGATACTCTTACATAATCTACAGTAAAATCTCCAGATGTAGATAAATGTACATAGCTAGTTATACCTGTAGCAGTAAATGTAGATTCAAATATTTTACCTTTGCCATAATCATCTACAGTTAAAGTAGCATTTAAATTATCTGTTCCACCTGCAGAAGTTCCAACTTTAATTGCTAAAGTATCTCCATCAGCATTAGTATCAAATGCTCTTATTTGAATTTTATATTGTTTATTTACTATTGTAGATATAGCTTGATAAGAAGATGCGTTACTTAAACTTAATCTACCATTTCCTAAACTTGAATGTGCAGGAGAACCTGTATCTGTTGTCCAGTTATCTATTGTTGTAGCAAATTCACCATTACTAATTAATTCACTAGGTTTTAAGAAAAAAGAATCCCAATCTACTTTTCTCATATCTGATTCTAACGAATACTCTTGAGTTCCTGTATTTGTAGTTTTAGTAGTAGTACTATGCAGTAATGGTATTTCACCAGATTCATTATAAATATCATGAATTGATTTATTTACAAAATCTTTTACTGCAGTTTGTATACCTCTACTAGAACTAAAATTAGCTGAAGTTAATTCAGTTTCATTTAATTCTCTAAGAGTTCTATTAGTTAAAGTTAAATATGTTGTAGCCAATGTATTCCCCTGTTAAATATCAAGGGGGGATTGCTCCCCCCATGAATATATTTATTAACTAAAAGTTACTGTTTGTGAGTCTGTGTCAGCGTCTGATCCACCTTTATCAAGTGAAATCATAGTTGCCCATACTCTAACTTTTGCATTAATTGCACCAGTACCAACTGTGATTCTGATAGCATCAGCAGAACTGTTTGCAAAAGGTGCAGCTAAAATAGCCATTTGGCCAGCAGCAGCTACAGTTGCAGCAGCTACATATTGGTCAGCGTCTGCACTATCACCTAATGCGATTGTTCCACTGTTTCCAGCAGAGTCAGCAGTTAATACATCAACGCCTGCAGCAAGTACCATTGTGTTTGCTGGAATAGCAATAACATCAAAAGTATCAGTAGCAGCGTTAGTTGTAGAAGAGAAATCTACAACTTCTGATGCGATTCTTACAGTATCACTAGATGCTTTGATCTGAGTGTTTGTATTTGAACTATCATAAGCAGTCATAATTTATTTCCTCCTACTATTAACCGATTGTTATAACACCAGAGTATACAGCGTCATCTCTTAAGATTTTTCTTCCGAAAACGTGTAATCCTCTTACGATGTCAGCGAATGAATCAGGGTCTCTGATTAATTCTGTTTTTGCAATGTGGTTAGCTGTAGCTACAGCAGACATATGTCCATATAAGAATGCATATTCGTTTGCACCTGATGAACCAAATGTTTTGTTTGCAGCACTTCCGCTAGACACAGCAATTGCGTTAGTCATGTACATGTTAAAACCAAATAACGGTTTGTCAGTAACCATACCGTTTCTGATTTGTGATACACCACCATCGTTCAAGATTGATTGGTCTGAAAGTTTAGCACCAGCTTTTCTTAATTGTTGAAAAAAAGCAGGCGGTGCTACTAACCATCTATTTTCTTCTGGTACGTCATTCCCATCAAGAACTGTTTTAGCAGCTGAAACTACATCTGCTAAAGTATCTGTAGCAGCATCACCATCAATTGGTGAACCATCAGTACCTGTGTTACCAGCTGATGTTGCAGCATTGTCGTAGATGTGCTTCAACACGTTGAAGTCATAGTTTCTTTTTAATGAGTATGCACCTGAAGAGGTTGCAAGAGCTTCAAAGTTTACATGAGATTGTCTTTCTTCAATGTCATCTACTTTGAAAGCAAAGTATGAACCTTGATCAACTGTCATAGTGATTTGGTCATCAGCTAAGTCTTGTGTAGAAACAGCTGTACCTCTTGCATAATCTGCAACAGTGATTGTAGGTTCTTTTATTATTTTAACAGTATCGCCAAAATTTTCAATTTCTCCAGCATAATCAGTGTTAGTAATGTCTTCTACCACTGATGCTCTTCTGAAGAATTTTTGAACCTTCTGACTAAAAATTTGTGGAGTGAAATTACCTGAAGGTAAGTTTCCGTATCCACCAGCACTTCCAAAAGCCATGGTTGTACCCTCCTTAGTTTAGTTTAGTTGATTGTTTAACTTTGTTCAATCCTACCTTCTAAACGAGCAAGATCAATATCCTTTTCATGTTTCTCAAATTCATGAGGTTTCATTCTAGATATTTCACTTACAGTCCAAACTTTCTTTTTAGGAATTTCAGATTCAGTACTTTTTCTAGTTTTAGAAATTGCTTTAGCAGCTTCTTTCTTAACATCCTTTTCTTCTTTCTTAGATAACGTACTAATGCCACGATCCATTTTATATAAATCAATAGCTCTAGCAGCTAACTTAGAATTGGAAGTATTTTCATACAACCAACTTTGAATAGTAGGATCTTGTAGTTGAGCCCATTCATGAAAATCATCTTTTTGACGAAGATCATTAAAGTCTGGGTGAACCTTAAGAAGTTCTACTTCAGCTTTTTCTCTAGCAATTTGTTCCTGTTGCTTTTGCAAGTTTTGATATTTTTCTTCAACATCTTTTGCTCTAGCATCAGCCTTTGTCATGGCAATTGTTTCTACCATGTCATAGACATCTGGATACTCCCTTTTCCAAGATTCTAATTCCTCTTTAGATTTAGGAGGTGTAAATTGCTGAGTACTTGATTCTAATTGTGTCCGTAAAGAAGAAAGCTCTTCCTTATGTTTTTGAATAGTAGAATCATAGTGTCTTTTCAAATCGTCATAACGTTTTTTAAAGACACGGTCTTCAGCGTTAGCAGGGCGTTCAGCGATAGGAGTAGCCTGATTATCTGTTTGATCTGCAGTCTCTTCAGATGCATCGGTGTCCTTCTGTTCGGTTGCTGCGGTTGCTTGTTTGTCTCTTTGTTCCTGATGATATTTAGATAATTTACCTGTTAGAAACGCTTTTGTTTCTTCATCATCCTCACCTCTATCTTTATGATATGGGTTTGCATTTGGTACACTAACTTTTTTCTCTTCAGTTTCAGAGACTCTGTTTTCTTCTTCCATTATTTTTACCTATTGGTTGAGTGCCTTATGGATAAGGGTAGCTCGATTCCATAATTTTTGTGGGCCGAAATTAAACTCCTTGAGTATCTATTGATTGATAATCAATATCTCCTGCTTGTTCACTTTCGGGTGGCACAGTTTGTTGATCCATCTCTTGACTAGATGCAAGATCAGCTATAAAACTTTCTACAGCTTGAGCTTCATCTGCTCCACCATATCTTTTAGTTGCAAATGTTTTTACAACTGAGACAGGTAGAACTACGTTCTCTTCTGCACTAGTAAATTGATCCACAAGTGGACTAAGTTCTGGTGCTAGTTTTTTAAGAACGCCTGCAACAGATGGAGCTAATACTGTATCAAGTACAACCTTATCTTCATCTGTTAGAGATTGAATTTTGTTTTGTAAATCTTCTGATGGCATTTCTTGGGGTTGAGGCTGAGGTCTTTGTGCAACTTGTTGAGGTTGAACTCTTTTAGGTTGCATAGATTCTGGAACTTTCATTCTACTCATATCGGGTGCTTGTGGAGTAAAAGGTTTTTTATCTACTAATCCAGTTGTGCTAACTTTATTCCCTGCTTCAATTGCCATTATAAATGCCTATTACGTTTAGTGTTTAATAAATTATAATTTTTATCACTTACAAAGTTTCCTATTAACCAACATAAAGGTTCACCTATACCTGCATAGATTCTTCCTAATAAATCAAATTTACCTTGATTCATTCTCCATGCAATATCATTTGCTCTATGTTGTGCAATATGTTTCCAAACTTTTCTGTAAGTTTTAAATTTTTGAATATGTCTTACTGTTGGAATTGCCCAAGCTAAATATCCTTTTAAATGTTTTTTACTTAAATGTCTGTAAGTAAATCTTATATCTCTTACTAAATCAGCTGTAGATAATTCTCCTGTTTTATTTAATTCTGTACAAATAACTCTTTGTGATCCACCGCCACCACCTTTGTTGTGTACTACATATTTATCTGCAATATATGAATTGTCATTTGAAACATTAAAATTGTATAAAGGTGTTTTAGGACTTTCTATATCTTTTGATTTAATATCAGTAATTTCTAATAAACCATTTTCAGTTATAAGTTTATCACCAACTTTTAATTCACCTTTTAATTGATTATATAATTCAATACCATCACGTTCTTTTGTTTTTTCTGGTTTAATAGATTTCCAACCTTCATCTGTCATGAATGGGTGTTCTGAAGTAAAAAAATAATGTTCAGTATTATTAAATGAATATAATTTTCTTTCACCTAATAATGTAGGATCTAATTTAATAACTTCATTATCACCTTTGTATCCTTTTACTTTATCTCCAACTATAATATCTTCAATATTTTTAGTTGTACCATCTGCCATAGTAATTTTAGTACCAGCAATAAAACAACTTCCATATGCTGCTTCTTCTTTAGTTTGTTCTCCAAAGCTATCTTTACCTGTGCTTTCTTTTCTACTACCGTAGACTTCTTTGTTTTCTGCTTTTGCTTTTGCTCGATCTGCTACTTCTTTATTTTTTTTATTATTATATTCTTCTAATTGTTTTTCCATTTTTTTAGTATCATCTATAAATTTTTGAGATACATTTTTAGTAGCAATAGTATTTTTTCTTGTTGCAATTCTAGTACGAGCACCTCTAGCTATATCTCCAAATGCAGAAACTGCATTCATACCAGCAAATACATCTGTAGCTGGATTACCTCCTACTCTACCATTATCCATAACATTAAAATAAGATTTATTAAATTTGTCTGTAGGAGATTCTTGAATATTAGCAGCTATACTTCTAGCAATTGTAGCTATTGGCCCAGACGTTAAAACTTTACCTACGCTAGTAGCTAATGACTGTAATCCTGTTTTAACTGTAGATAAACCAGTTGTCGGTGCTTCTGGTTTTACATCTTCTTTTTCAGCAGGATCAGCTAATGTGCCTGCAGTTGAACCTGCAAATCTTGCAGTATCTAAAGGTTGTGCAGCAACTTTACTAATACCTAATTGTGCAGCATCTGAAGTCATTGCAGCTCTAGCATCTGCAGTTGTAGATGCATATGCTTGAGGTGCTTGAACTTGTTGTGCACCTAAACTTAAACTTCTAAAAGGACTAATAGGTGTTTTATCTACAACTATACCTGGAGCTTTTGGTTGTGTTGTATCACCAGCTATATCTCTCATAGTTGGTCTTTCAAATGATGATTTAGTTGTTTGTTGTGTAGTATCACCAGCTATATCTCTCATAGTTGGTCTAGCTACACCTAAACTAGTTGTAGTTGTATCAACTTGCGGATCAATTTTTTTAGCTTCTTTTTGTAGCTGTGCTTGGCTCAACATTTCTGAACCAGTATAATCTATTCTATCCCCACCTGTTGCAGGTTTAAATGCTTCTGTAGTTTGTTGTGCTACAGTTTGTGTAGTAGCTTCTGTAGTTGCTTTTGATGTATCTGTAGTACCAGCAGTTGTAGTTGTATAATCTGGTATAGATAATTTTTTAACAGGAGTAAATCCAACTTGTTTGACTGTATATTTTCCAGTAGTAGGATCTTGAACTAATTCAAAAGTTCCACCACCAATTCTATTTACATCAAAAGTTGTTGCCATATTATTCCTTATTGCGTTTGTTCGCTTCCTTCAGGTTGAGTATTTGCCGCACTAAAGCCAGCTTCCCCTGGCATCGGCACACTTCCCGTTCCGATGTTGCCACCTCCAGCTCCCGATACATCTGTTGCTGAAGCTCCAGGAGGTACTTCTCCAGTTGGCCCCATTTGACTTTGTCCTCTAGCAGAGGCAGTATTGTTTTGATTTCCATTTGCCATCCCCATTATTTGTGCATAGATCGCAGCTTTTTCTGGATCATTAATTAATTGATCTGGATCTATATCTAAAGACTTAGCAATTTCTTTTAAGCAAGTATGCCATCTTACAAATGGTGCAAGTGCAGGATTAGATGCAGTTTGCATAAATGTAATTAGTCTTTGTGATCTAACTTCTTTTTGCATTAGAGACGAAGTCCCTTGTGCTTTAACTTCCAGATCACCTTTTATGTTAGGAGAGTCTTCATTGAATTGCATGTTCCAATGATATAATGATTCTCCAAGGGGTTTCAAAAGATAGTCATCAATATTTTTAATAACTGTCTTAATACTTAATGCAGCAGCACCCATCAACATAGACATACCTGATGCAGTTCTAGTTGTAGATTGTACACCTGTTGCTCCATGTGAGTATGATGGAATACCAGTTGATTCATCTGCTAGCTGTCTGAACTTATCAAACATTTGTAAATTCTCTTGTGCAGTATTTGGAAATTTAAGACCATGTACTGCTTGACCTGTTTGACCACTTTGTCTTCTAAATATTTTACCAGGATAAACTTTCATATCTTGTCCTGGAACTAGCATTGTTTCATCAACATCAAATACTAAATTACCTGCTAAGGCTAAGTTATCAATTGCCATTCTAGCATGACCATTCATAACCATTTGTGAGTCTTCCATATTTTCTGGAATACCTACTCCAAAAAATTGATATGGATTTAATTCATATGGACATACTAAGTATGGTAATCGTTTTGGTGAGAATGGATTTTCTACCATTCGTAAAACTTTATTACCACATATCCATACATTAACATGAACTACTTCTGAATCTGTTTCATATGAAACTCCACATTCATCAGCAAGTTTTTTATCAATGACTCCCCAATATTCTAATACTTCAAATCTGTTTTTATAAATACTTGTAATATTTTCTCTATCATATAATGAAGATTCAAATCCTCTTGTTTGATAGTTAGGCCCCATCTCTAAACATTCTTGTACAGCTTCTCTATCAAACATAGGTTTATCTCCTAAGTCTTCTAATTGCTGTTTGTTAAATGAATGTCTTTGAATTACATAATCACAATCATTTATATTCGTAGCATTTGGATCTGGATAAAAATCCCAACATGATACTGCTTCAATAGATGGAATAGATTTAGTTTTAGATACTTGAATTTTCGTTATATTACCTTCATCATCTTCTGTAGTATCATAGCTATGATATGTTTTAGAATCTGTAAACGGGCCTTTTAAAATTCCTGTACCTAGTAATGCCATTTCAAAAAATACATGACGCATAATTGTAATAGCTTTACTTTCTTCTAACTGGTCATGAATTAATTTCTCCATAGCTTCTGCTGCTAACTTAGCAGGTTCTATCTGTGGAGTACCTGTACTAGATGGGCCTTCTTCAAATCCTACGTTTTCATATTCTTGTGCAAGATTTCTCATTAAGTCTGTAGCAGTAGCACCAGGAGGAATGCCTTTGCCATCACCTGCATAACCATAAGGATCCATTTCTTCTGGAGCTTGTGGTTGTTGTTCTTGTGGTGTTTTTAAATGAGCTTTCTCTGCAATACCTTCAGGTACTGATGTTGGATTAATACCTAAAGGGAATTTGTTTTGTGAAAATAGTACTTCAATAATTTGACCGAATGATGCAAGAACTTTTGTCTTTGTAATCTTAACAAAGATTCTAGACTTTTCGTTATCTCTAAAAGCCATTTCTGGCCCATACAATCCTCTATAATTTCTGTAAGCCTTTAACCATCTTTTTTCATCGTAGATTTTAGATGTCTCGGCCTGTTGAAACTTAGAACGTATGTGTCCTACAAGTCCGTTTCCTGCAGTTTCATAACTGCCATTTTTATCTTTACTATCTTCCATTTAAAACTTAGTAATCTTTTTCTTCAGCCATTCTAAAAATTGATGGATCTACTTTTGATTTAGATTTTCCTTTTTTATCTTTACCATCACCAGCCATATCACCTTGTTTGATTTTCATACTTGGATTAATTTCCAATTTATCATTAGGTCTTTTAGCTACATCTGGTGCAAGTTCTCCATGCATGTATCTTTTCATCATTTGCTTTTCTCCTATTATTAATAATCTTTTTGATCTGCCATTGTAAATAAACTGTCCTGTACATGTTCTGAACCAGATTTAGTTGGGACATCATTATCCGCTAAATAGTTCATAGACTTGTATTTTCCTGGAGCATGCTTATTAAAGTCAATGTTCATTGATTCTCTGTTTGGTTGTTTGCCATCAGCAGCTTCACTTAATTGACCTTGTTTTACTTTAGCCTTTGGGTCGAATTTTGCTTCCATGTTTCCTCCTGTTATATTTTTACTTTTTTAATTTTAAGTACATTTTTAGTAGGAATCACTGTATGACCACCACCTTGTTTAACTTCTTTGTTGTTTAACTCAAAATTAAAATCTGACATAAGGATTGTTACTTCTGAGTCATATCTCATTAACCATCCTACGGTACAGCAAATAGCTGTAGTTGATTTTTTTATGTCTGGTATATCTACCCAAGAAGCATCAGATACAATATCTTCCCAGTAAGCAATTACCAATTCATATGGAAATATTTTTTTATTAAGCTCTGGAAGTTTTCTTTTTTTCTGTGACATTTTTTAACTTCCCGCTTTTTTCCATTGCATAAAAAACAGCAGTACCTTTTTTAGTACCATACTGTTCTTTTAATTCTTTTAAAACTTTTTTACCTTTAGCATTTAAAGGCATTATAATACTTTTCCTTTATTAATTCCTGATTTAATAACATACTTATTTGTGCCATTGGCATTTTTATCTACAGACTTTTTAAAGTATCTGCATAAAAATAATTCTTTAGCACGTCTTGTTGCATCTTGAAAATAAACATTTACTTTGTGGTGTATTCTATTCATAATTAATATCCAAATTTTTTATCTGCAGCATTAAACTCTGTACTGAAGATAGGTTTAAAACGTTGTGCATATTTAGGGTGCATGGGTCTGCTCATACATCCATAACGTAATGCATCATATGCGTGATCTTCTGCATTCGTATCTACATCTTCTGGGTTTTTATCATCAACAGGTAGAGTAGTAATTGTTCTAATTAAATTTCTACAGTTGTTAAAAACTCTAAGACCTGGTTCTTTACCATTCATTGATAATCGTTTATGAATTTCAAGTTTACCACTAATTCTACTTTTAGGTGATCTATCGGATTGTCTCCAACGACATCCTTGTTGTATCATTGTCTCTGCAATGCTTGGGCCTACATCACCTCTCTTAGCCCATGTACTAGAGTCTAATACTCCGTATTGAATATATTCTCCAGATTCTAATTCTATAACTTTTCTTGCGAAAACATCTGCCGTAATTTTGGCAGTATATAACTCTCTATAGACCCACAAATTATTATTGTAATCAACAGCAAACCATAAAACACAAGCAGGAGAACTATAACCCCAGTCAGCAGCACGAAACCTATACCATCCTTTAGGTATTTCAAAAGGTTCGACCACATGGACTGACCTGCTAAACTCTGGAAAGGCTGAATCTTCATAGGCATCCCAATCTCCATCTAAGAACTGTTTACGCTGAGTATCAGGTAAAGATGCAAGCATAGCATAATAGTCATCTGTTTGCATCAGATAAGGATTGTCTTGTAACTTTGCAGGAATAAATCTACGTGTGATAGTCTTTACTCCGACAGGTGTGTCTATTTTTATTTCAAATGCAGAGTTAGGTTCTGCAGGGTCTACAAACATTTCTTTAACCCATTGTGATCCAATGTTACCTGGGTTGCCTGTAGCTCTTAAATAAACAGGTATGTCCTTATCAACTGATCTTAAAGAAGATCTTAAAAAATTATATATATCTGGCGAAGGATATTGTGGAAGTTCGTCTATTCCTATCCATGTGTACGACTGACCTTGGTAACGTAAAACGTCTGTCATGTTCTCTGCGTAACCAAACTCGATCTTTGCTCCCGAAGGGAATCGCCATTCTTTTTCTTGTTCTCTCCATTTTGCTCCTGGATATGCTTTAGAGTATAATAGTTGAGACTTACTAATTAAGTCTCTTAACTCTGGCATTGTACGTCTTATTAACAGTGCTCGGTGATGAGCCTTGGAACAATATCGAAGTGGATCTACTAGCATGGCATAAGACTTGCCTCCACCTCTTGCTCCACCGTAAAATACTTCTCGTTCAGAAGCTGCAAGAAATTCTGTCTGTGGGCCACTGTTTGGCTTAAAGATAACGTCTTGCGATTTTACATGCTCTTGTATTGTCTTAGGAGCACTATCTATTATATCTTCCGTAAGCAGTTGTGTGTCTTTTCCGTCTAACGCTTTGTTAATTGTTAACAGTTTATTTTTAACATTTTCTGCGTGACGTTTGGCAGAACGTAGTGATTGTTCTGCTGTTGCAACTTTCTTACGTGTGCGTGCTAGAATTTGTTTGGCAGATTGTTTAGCTTTCTGTCGTTTCGGTTTCTTCTTGGGTTTCGGAGGTGCTACCTCGTTCAACTCGTTTTTTAAGTCCGACATGTGAAATATATCTACCTGTTTTTCTGTGAAGCCATTGAGCTGTTTCTCTAAGAGAACAAGTTTTTAAATATTTCTTAGCTTGCTCTAGTGCTTCTAATTCTTCTTTGACTGGTTCAATGTAATCTGGATTATCAGATTGTTTAAAACCAAATGGAATCGTTCTAGCTCTTCTCTTGATCTTGATCGGTTCCATCTTTTGCTGGCAGTATGAATATACCATGGACTGCTTTCATATTAATATCAAGTTGATCTTTTTTAACAATACCAACTCTGTCTAGTAATTGAGTGGCAGCCGCTAGACGAATATTAGCGTGTGGTGTGGTACCATCTTCGTCTAGCAAATCGGTGAGACGTGTGGCTGCCTTGGCAGAGTGTGTGGATAGGTGGTTCTCTGCCAATTCTGTAATTTCTTTTTTTAGGTTTCTAACAACTTTAGGATAACTATGTTTAGCGTAACCTGCTATTTCGGCTGCTACTCTTGGATCTCCCTTTGCTTCCCCGAACAATACCTCGAGAAACTTCTCCTGCATATCGGTTAAGTTTTTCTTTTGACTTGGAATTATAGAAGAATCCATTGTTTGCATTAATAACTTCCATAAATTCTTTAAATGGAAGTGTATTTACCTCTTGATTACTTATTTTTGATTTTCTTTGCAAATTCAGCTAATGTTTTTGAAGATTTAAATTTCTTTAATAGACTTTCTTTCTTGTCAGCTGCTTTGATTTTAGTAGGATCAAATCTTTCTGATCTTTTCTTAGCTACCATTCTGTCCATTTTCATTTTATCAGACATTTTACCTGGTTCGCCTCTAGACTTTTCTCTAGCATAGCTAGATTCTGCATCAGATATTTTATCTCCCATTAATCTTTTAGCTTTATTTGAAGCTGTAGATACTCTTTCTGATTTTTTAGAAGGACTTTCGAAGATACTTCTAAGAAATTTAGGAGTTCTCTTTTCCTTATCAGACATAATATCTGTTTGTCCGTAATTCTTTGCCATATTTATTACCTTAAAGTTGTTAATTGGTACCAATTTAGTAAATATAAATCAGTGATGACCCTGTATATATTGCTATATTCTGAGTATGTGTGTCCCTTTGATTTATATTAAGACTATATTATTATATTATAGCTTGAATTACAATTTTGTCAAGTACTTTTTTTTAATTATTTTTAATTTTACCATTGACAAAATTGAATATGGGGTGTATAATAGAAATATACCCCTGGGGGAGGCTTTATATGTATATAGTACCTACTCGTACATTCCCCCTAGGGGATACCTTAGGGAATGGTCAGGGGATTTACTAGTATTTTATCAGAATAATATCCCCTATATTCTGGCCCAGAGGTAGTTAACAGTCACATCAGGGATTTTCTGGTGCTTACGTATGTATAGTATAGCACACCCCCCATGCCCCCTGCGTATCCCCTAGGGGTTAATCAATAAAAATAAATATAAATAAATTTCCCCTAGGGTATCTTTGGGGGTTATTGGTGTTTAACAGTTGTAATCGGGGGGGATAGTGTGAAAATTTGTACCTATTATCCCCTAGTGTAAATCAAATATAAAATTAAGTTTTATACAGGCACAAAAAAAACCCCTAGTTTATGGCTAGGGGTTTTTAAGGGTTAATTAAAATTAACTAAGCTGACTTTTTAACATCACCAGATACACTAAGATTTTCAGTAGCATTTATATATTCACTACGAATTAATCTGTCCTCTAATAATGCTGAGATATTGCCTAAGTTCTCAATAGTTTTCTCATCAACTAATTCTAACAATTTATTATAGTCTTTTTTATTAGCTAACTTATAGACACTTTCCAATTCATTTAAGAATTGACTAGATAATTGTTGAAAGTTTATTTTAGTGTCTTTGGTTTTTGATGACCTAGTACTAACAACGCTCGGATATTTAATATTCCAAACCTTGTCGATTGTACCTGTATTGACCTCAACTAAATCAGTACTTTCATTCTTAACTTTTTTAGTACCAGATTTTTGACCTTTTAATTTTACATCAATAAAAGGCGTTGCAATTTTAGACATGATTAAAACTGAATTATCCTTTTCAACTGAAAATTCATTTTTATTGTCATACATCATAATTGCCAATTTAACAGCCCTAGTTATTGCCATTTCAAATGCTGAATTAACATTTTTTTGTCTGTCATAACTAGCTAGATTATATAAATGCTGTCTTAAAAATTTGATTGTATTCCAATCTTTAAGACTTGTTTTATTGCCAGAATTAATCTCAACCATTAATTCATTAACATTTTTTGCCATTTTTGGAACGATATCAACCATTAAAGTCTTAGATACATTTTTAGCTAAAAATAATACCTTTTTTAATGGCTCATTAGATTTTAAAGAATTAAGAAAACTTTCAGTTTCTTTGTTTTCAATTTCTTTAATCATTGTTTTTTTTGTGTCGTTTTTAGTCATGTTTTACCTTTAAAATAGATTTGCCATTAATATTTATTATTAATTTTAAACAAATCATTAATATTTATAATAGTCATTTTAATAGTTAGGTCAATTAATTATTGATAATAATTTAATTTTTTTTCAACTTATAGTTGTCTTAACAGCTGTTAATTTGTGCCAATCTGACGCTGTTAAAATTGCATAGCTTAGGTACTAGCTATGTGTTTTCTGCATACCTAATAACCCTATGCAAAAATTAGATATCTAATAATTGCATAGCTTAGACTTGACCTATGCAAAATTTGCATATATAGTTTAACTTTATCAACTAACAATTAAAGAGGTTAATTTATGAATACAAATGAGAAAATAGAAAAAATAGAGCGTGAACAATTTAGAAATAAATTGAACGATAATCTAGATAAGATTAATTCAACGCTAACAAATCTTAATAGAATTTTAAGCGTTAATTTAATTTTTAATTTGCAAGGTACTGACTTTATTAAAAAGAATAAAAAACAAATTGATGAAGTAATACCTAGTTATATTGAAGTATTAAACGCCATTAATAAAAATATAAAATGAAAAGTAATTATTCTGGCGTATCAACTTTATATTATAGATGGAAAGTAGTTAATTATGGTTGAATTATTTTATTTATTTTTATTAATAATGCTCGGTTGCGTTGGTATCATTATTGCAAAGCATAATATTAATGTAATTGAGCATAAAAACAGGCAATATTTAAACGCCATTAAAAGCGTTAAGCCTACAATAAAAAAGCATGATTAAAAAAGATTACATATTAATTGCGAATACCCTTGCTAAAAATAAAGTAAGCAATGAATTAATTATATCTTTATGTGATGTATTCAAAAAAGATAATGAAAAATTTAATGCGAATATCTTTATTAGACATATAGAAAAAAAGAAAAAACTATATGAGCAAGTACAAGATGCAATAACAGTACCAAAAAATCCCTTAATATAAATTGCGAGGGGGCAAATTTTACCTAGCCCCCTTGACTTCCCCACTTGACATTGAAATTATAAAATAGTAATCTGATTCCATAACAGAAAGGAATACAGATGAAACAAATAATGTATGTATCAATCATGTGGTTATTTCTTGGTGCGTTAATCGGACTAATGGGATAGTTATGATTGATGAAAATGCGTAGCCCCTATCGGTAGCAATATCGGTAGGGGCTTTTTTATTGCTTGACACAATGACACACCTTTGATATTCTGTACCTATCAATCAACAACAAGGAGTTATTATGATAGATATAGAAACAATGGAACGATTAGAGCGTGAGCAACGAGATAAACTTCATGCTCAAGTGGTAGTACCTAATAAAGAAAAAAGCTATCACATAAACAACACAGAAAAACTAAACACAGCTAAGGATATATTCAAGAAAAGTAGTGGACTTGATAACATATCCCAGTTTGATATGAAGAAGTTTAGAGAAATAATGTTGGGATAGCTATGAAAAAAATAACTATTGATGAATACTTTAGTGAACTTATAACTAAAGAAAATTCTGAAAATGAAAAAGAGTTTATCAAGGCACAACAAAGACTGAATGAAAATATCAGTAAAGATGTGCTTGAACTTGTTAAAACTCTCAAAGCAGGTAGTATAAATCCACCTAGAGATTTTGTTTTTATGGTATATTTTAGAGTACTATGGGGCAGAATAGAAAACTTTTATAATGGCGAGGATTTAGACGACTTGAAAGCTGTATTTAATGGCATTATGAAAGATAATGATGATGTTGCAGAAGTATTAGATACTGATAGGCGTACTCTTAACTAGAATTTTTACTCCCTCTTAGTAAAAATAACCCCCTTTGTGCTTGACACATTGGGGGTTTTTTGTTATTGTACCTATTATGAATAAAGATTTTAGAAAAATAGATTTAAAATTAATTAAAGCATCAGAAATAATTATTAAATTAAAAACAAAATACTTATCTGAGCCTAGTATCTATGCAGATATACATAAAATAGATGAACGACTAGAAGAAATAAGTAAAATAGTTAAGAACGATAACTCCAAATAATACTTGACACATCACAACATATTTGTTAAGTTGCGTTATGTTTAAACATAATCAACCAAAGGACATATATGTCATATCAAGATGATACACACTTACTCAAGTGGCGTAGGTCTTTAAGGCGTAAAGCTATCAACATACTTGCGTTAATTGAAAACAGGGGCGAGCCTTGTGAAGAAATTGACCAAGAAATTATTAAGCTAAGGCATGCTAATAATATGTGGAAAGAGCAAGGCGTATGGGAAAAGCAAAGTGTTTCTGTACCATTGCCAGAGCCTAGCGACTTAAACTTCCAAGCACAAGATGATTGAGTTAATACTATTTGTTTTCTTTGATATAGAAAATAGATTAGGTAAGTTCTATGTGCTTGACCAAGTGTTTCCAACTTATGAGCATTGCCAAATGTTTGTTGAAGAAAAGGTTTGGCAAAGACATGACATTGGTTTAACATACTGTACTACACTTGACACAAAACATAAATTGAGTTATGATGTAGGTGTTATATCTAACTGGTAGATATAATATTTATAAACATAAGCTCTTTGATAAGTATATGGGGTAGCGATTTATGAGGTCGCTATCCCATTTTTTTACTTGACATTAAAATTCTAATCTGATATAAACATACTTACAACAAGCGAGAGTTAGTTGTACTTACGAATTGTCTGTTAACGCATAGTCAGACAAGTAAGTGGGGTGGGATTGTCTTAAAATAAAATCACATTTGCGTGGTTGCTTGCCTGTGCACAGGTTAAGTAGGTTGCCCACCCCGAAATTAATCTATAACAAAGGAGATACAATGCAACACATTGATGTACAAATCGGCAAAGTATCTGACCATATCTACAATCTATTAACTGAAACTAAAGCTAAGAAGTTTAAGGCAGGCTTTATGAAAAAAGATGGTAGCTATCGTGTTGGTACTTTTGATTTAAAAAATCGTGAAACATGGAAACAATCTGATGGAACTATGTATAAGCGTAAAGGTAAAGAACGCACAACTAACCCAGATGAATACATACTTGCACATGACCTTGAAAAGAAAGCACCTAGAAATATTTCTGTTGCTAATTTAAAATGGTTTAGTGTAGGTAAAAAAGTCTATAAAATCAATCACTTAGTAGAAGATTCTAATGTAAGAATATTTGAATTTGAAAGAGTTAAATTTAATTATGTTGAGGCATTGATGAAAGCTACTGAATCTAACATAGATAATATACTTGAGGTTGTATGATACTAAAAGAAAGTAAAGACCATAAGATAGTCATATGGAAAGCTAGTGGAGAAGTAGTAATCCATAAGATAGAAGATGATAACATTGATGTTAAGTCATTGTTAAATGCTGATGACATTGAAAAGTATATTGGCTATCATCATAAACTAAAAGAAACTATTGTGTTTGATATGATTGCAGATAGTTCAGCTAAGGATAAGAAGTTAGCTAAGAATGAAAGAGCAAGTTATTCTTATAATGAATATCTAAAGCAAGAAAAACCTAATCAAATGTTTAATAGAGATATATATGGAGATGTTGCGATAGAGTTCAAGGCTTGACGCAGTAATTTATATATTATATTATACAGGCACTATCTATTAATTTAGGTAGTGCCTTTTTTTTAACTTAACCAAAGGAGGAAACATGGCAGAATACTGTCAAAACCCAGAGTGTTGTTATAAAAAAACAACATCACAGATAAGGGGAAACAAAGGTAATAAATATTATCAGTCTAACAAGGCTCATCAATATTATTACGATATGTTTTGTTCTCAAGGTTGCTTTCATAAGTACTTTGATATACATAAACAGGCAATACAAAATGCTATTCCAGAAATTGGAAAGCAAACTGTAGAAGTAGAAAACGCTTGGGCTTTTAGGCACGAGTGGACTTACAATAGTGGTAGTGATAGAGATAATTACTTCTTAGTAAATAAACTAATGGGTATTAAACATACAATCACTAGAGAACAAGCACAAACACAAGAGCAACTAGATGATGGGCATGGTTGGAGAACTAAACCAGACTCTTTAGCAAAACCTCTAGCAGAAGAACTAGGTTTATCCAAAGCCTAGTTGACACATCAAATATAATATAGTACTATATAGACATCACTCAGTTATCTGGGTGGTGTCTTATAACAATCCATAACAAAGGAGTACTCATGGATAAACAAAAAGATATAAGACTGAACGCAAGCAAACGACAATCATTAGTAAAAGATTTTCGTAAGCATTGTGAGTCAGTTGATACGCCAGAAAAAGAGGCGTTCTTACAGGCAAGAGAAGAAGCTAAGTCTACTATTGATTCAGCTTTTCAAGTTGCTAAAGAAGTAGTTGAACGAAGATTCCCATTGGAAGATGTCGCAACACTTCAAGAAATGCAAAGAAAACATAACACTATTGATTGCGTAGCAAAAGATAGTTGTTTCTTTTTCAATGCAACAGATGTAAAAGTACTAGACAATTACAATGATGAAGTAGATAAATCTAAACACTTCTCATTTGAACTTGATGGTGCTGTTGATTGCAACTATGGTAGATATAATCATGGCAGTTCTACATCTGGTCAAAACTTTTCGTTTGCTTATTATCGTGAAGATATGAAAGCAGTAGGTCTTAATCCAGACTGTAATATTGAACACGATATCAAGTCAGAAGATGTGACTTCAAGTTATAGACGAGATAATAACCCATACTTATCTACTTGTAGAAATGATAATCACGCATGGTTAAGTGGTCGTAGTGCTAGTAGTGATAAGTATAGTGAATGGAAATCAGACTATGGATTATACATAATCGGTAGTGGTGGTTGTCGTTCTCGTGCTATCCCATGTTCAGACTTAGAGTTTCAGAAGTTTGAAATGATGATACAAGCTAAGCAAGAGTTAGTAACTAGACATACCAAGTGGATTGAGAGTGTAGTTGCTAAGGTCAAAAGATTCCAAGAAGGAATTAAACAGATGACCAAGTTCTCTCAAGTTGAGAAGTTTGCTAATCATGATAAAGTGAAGTGGACTATCTCTCCAGAGATACTTGCTGACAAGATTGGTATGGATATTGTAGTATCAATAGATGATTTAGCAGATGCTATTGATAATATATCTAAACCAAAACAAGATAACAAAGCTACTATCCTTGCTTGGAAACAAGCAATGGGTAAAGCCTAACAATCATACAGGGTTAGGGGAGAAATCCCCTAGCCTTTTTTTTGCCATAACAATAAGGAGAAATTATGAAGTGGAATGAACTAGATTATAAACTTAGCAGTATTCATGGTAATGAAAAGAGAAAGAGTGATAATGTTGCAGTTAAAATAGTAGATAGAAATGGTATGTTATTAAATTATGTTACCAAAGTAGAATACAAAGAGGACTATAGTGAGCCAGATAAGAATGGTCTTTGTAAAATTACTGGGCAGTATCTTGAAGTGGTTATTAATTAATATATCTCCCGACTATAACCTAAGGGGTATATATGTATAGTATATATACTAGCCTCCCCCAATGGACAATGGAGTATAACATATTTGAACAGAAAAATCAAGCAACAGAAAGGAAAAAATATGTGTAAAGTTGACGCAGAAGTAAAAGTATGCTATAAGTGTAAAAGGACAGCAGTAATAGTAGAAAATAAACAATACTACTGTGCTGATTGTATGCTAATCAAACAAGGAATTTATTATGGAATGGATAAAGGGAAACTTAAATATAAAAGATAAAACACCAGAACAGAAACTAGCTATTGCAGTTATTCAAACTAACTTTGAAGATGCATTTGGTTTGAATGATTCTTTTCTTAGAAGTTCTAATAAACAAATGAATATGAAAGTAGCTAGAGATTGGTTTAATTCTGGTCAATGTGATTTCTGGTGTGACTGTGCAGGTACAACAGGCGACCACATCAGAAGATTATATAACCTATTGACTGAAAGATATAATTCTGGTAAGATAAACATTAAAGATATTAAATGGGCAATACTTAGATTAGAATTAAAACTGTGAACATATTTCATTTACACAAAGATACTGAGATTTGTGCTAGGTATCATTGCGACAAGCATGTAGTCAAGATGATACTTGAAACAGGTCAGATGTTATCAACTGCATATCAACGCCATTGTGGTATTGATGATAGTTTATACAAGCCTGCATATCCTAAACACCCCATGACTATATGGGTTGGAGAATCCTTAGGTAATTATTTATGGTCATTAGATTTGCTAGGTCATTTGCTTAATCAGTATCGCTACAGATACAACAACAAAGTACACAGTACAGGCAGAATACTAAACAATCTTTTAAAACTCACAGACAAAGTAAAAGATAAATTCAAATACAAATCATTTCTTATACCACCATTGTGTATGCCAGAAGAATACAAAGAAGATAATTACATTCAAGCCTATCGTAATTATTATGTTGGCGAAAAGAAACGCTTTGCAAAATACACATTAGTTGACACACCAGAATTTATGTTGTAATATACATAGATAAACACAAGGAGAAAACATGACAGTAATAAAAGGCGATAGCCAAAACGACTTAAGAACATTTGTGTTTGAAGATGGTTATACACTTCAGCAGAATATGTTATTAAGAGCATTAAAAATGCAAGCACAACATGGAATGCTTATGACTAATCCTAGAGTGACAGGATATACTTCCTTTGCTAAGGCAGTCATTGGTAATTTTAAACTAGACGATAAAGCACCTAAGACTTGTAAAAAACTTTATGAGTATTTAGTTGAGAAAGGATATTATGAAAGCATTAATAGAAAAAGTTAATCAACTATCATTGTATTACAGAACTGAAATAGTCTGTTTTATATTTGGTTTTATATTAGGAGTAATAGTAATATGAGTAAGTTAAAACAAATAGAAGATAAGATAGGTAAGTTATCTAACCCAAGTAAAATGCCTGCATTTGCTTGGGGGATACCTACTGAGTATTGTAATACAGGTATGAAGTTAGCTAAGATTGAAGGAACTATATGCAACAAATGTTATGCAGATAAAGGTTGTTATGTATTTCCTATGGTTAAAGTTGCATACCAAAAAAGATATGACGCAATAGAAATGCCAGAATGGGTAGACTACATGGTAGAATTATTGACTATCAAGTACAAAAACCTAGATAAATCAAGGCTTTTTCATCGTTGGTTTGACTCTGGAGATTTGCAATCTGTTGAGCATTTACAAAAAATATTTGAGATATGCAGACAGACACCACATATAAAACATTGGTTAGCTACTAGAGAATATCAAATAGTAAAACATTTTAAAGAAGAAGATGTTCCAGAAAATTTATGTTTGCGTGTATCAGCATTAGAAGTTGATGGTGCAATACCTAAGTTCTGGCAATGGACATCTGGTGTGCATAAAGATAAAAGACATAAAGGTAAAGAGTGTCGTGCATATACAACTAATAATGAGTGTGGCAGTTGTCGTGCTTGTTGGAATAGAAATGTTAAACAAGTAAGTTATAAGGAACACTAATGATAAAGAATCCAGACAGACTTAAACTAACTATGAAGTTAGAGGATAAGATAAAAGAAATTGGTGGCAGAGTCACAAGTTCAAACTCTTATCTTGATGGGTATGGTGCAGTAATATCATTTACTTTTAATGGTAAAGACTTTCATATAGATTTACTTGACGAAGCAGTACTAGATAAAAATATTTATTAACATGACATTTGCTTGGCACCACCCAAATTTTTATAAAAAGTTAAAAGATAACTTGACAAATAATATAAATTATGATAAGGGAATAGACAATGAAAAAATACAAAATCAGACTAACAGGACTAGGAATAGAGGCAGTAGCAGTAATTCCATTCAAACAAGAACCGACTTACGAAGAAATAGAAAATGAAGTAGCATTTTATTTAAATGAAAATCTTATGAAGATAGAAGCTAATGATTTCTATATAACAGATAGATACTCTATTACCTATGAAAAACTTACAGTACAGGAGTAGCATTGAATATATCACAGCAAGTAGAAGTAATACAAGGACTACAAGTACCAGAAGAAACTAAACAAAGAATGGATTGTCCATTCTGCCATAACACAAATACATTATTGATAGATACAACTGATGATAAAATTAGTTGGTATTGTTTTCATGCCTCATGTTCTGCTAAGGGTAGACATCAAGGAGATAAGACTATACGATATGTAAATAAAACATTTTCCAAACAAGAAACTTCAGGCGAGCCTAAAAAATTTTTAGTGCCAGATAGTTTTAAATCTCCATACTCAAATGAAAAAGCAATGAAGTATCTCCAACAAAATAATTGTTGGGATTCATTCTCTATGAACAGAGCAGATATTAAATATGATGTAGCACAAGAAAGAGTTGTGTTTATGATTAAGAATAAATACTCAGATGAATATGTTGGTGCAGTAGGTAGAGCATTAGATAAATCTGTATATCCTAAATGGTTTATGTATGGTAGTAAAAGTGTTCCATTTATTTGTGGTCAATGTGATGATGCAGTTATAGTTGAAGATTGTCCATCTGCCTGTGCAGTATCTGGAGTCTTGACAGGTATAGCTATCATGGGAACATCATTAGCTAATACACATCTTGCACATATCATGCAGTTTAAAACTATTCATGTAGCACTTGACCGAGACGCTACAACTAAATCATTTGCTATTGTAAAAGAATTAAGAGGAAAAGGATTTGATAATGTTAAGGTTAAACACTTGACAGAAGACTTAAAATATTATAATAGCGAACAGATAAGAAATATATTTTATGGAGAACAAAATGACAGATAGACCACACCCAGACAATCCTAACTCAAAAGACTTTGATGCAGGAAAATATGTAAAGATGAACAGCGTTGAAGAAGAAAATAAAAAACTAAAAGTTGAAATAGAAAGACTTAAAAGTTTATTGCATGGCTCTAGTTTAGATTTAAAACAAGCAGAAGAAGTCAGATTAAAACTAGCAAAAGAAATTGATAGATTATCTGAGATAGTTGATTACTTAAATGATAGAATAAGAAAATTTAATAACGGCATATGAAAGGAAACACGATGGAAAAACAGCTAATTAAAATGATGCTCAATAAAAAGTTTTATAATGAGTATAAGGGAGTTATATCTCGTAGTATATTTGAGGGTGAACTTGGTTCATTCTTTGAGTCACTACAGAAAGCACATAAAGATTATGATGGCGATTTAAAAGTTGATGATGTATACACTTTGCATGTAGGTAAATTTAATCCTGCATTAACTAGAACTGCTAAAGAAAAGTTTGAAGAACTTGTAACTGAAATAAAACAAGTCACAGACCCAACACCTGCTATAGCAAAAGATATAGCAAACATAATGGTGGATAGAGAAACTGCTCAGAAAATTGCCATTGAAGCTACAGAAATATTTAATGGTAAGCCTGCAAACTTTAGTGAGATTTCAAAAATAATTGAAGGTCATAAAAAAAATTTGCCAGATGAAGATATAAAACCTGTAACAAATGATATAGGAAAAGTCATTGAGCAGTTGTCAGTAACTACTAAATGGAAATTTAATATACCTGTACTATCAGAAAAAGTTGGTGGAATCGGCCCAGGCAATTTAATGATTGCATTTGCTAGACCAGAGACAGGTAAGACTGCTTTCTGGGTTAGTTTAGTTTCAGCACCAGATGGTTTTGCATGGCAAGGTGCAAATGTACATGCATTTATAAATGAGGAACCTGCAGTAAGAACTCAAATGAGAACTATATCTTGTTCAACTGGATATACTAGAGACGATATACCAGACAATATGAAAGAAGTACATTTTACATGGTCAAAAGTAAGAGACAATATAAAATTATTTGATGTAGTTGATTGGACATTAGATGACATAGATGCTCACTGTGAAAAGCATAAACCAGATGTTGTAGTAATTGACCAACTAGATAAAGTAAATTTAGATGGTAAGTTTTCTAGGTCAGATGAAAAGCTACGAGCAATTTATACAGGTGCAAGAGAGTTAGCTAAGCGTAGAAACTGTGCTGTCATAGCAATATCTCAAGCATCTGCTGAGGCACATAATAGAAATAGTATATCGTTTGATATGATGGAAAATTCTAAAACTGGAAAAGCTGCTGAAGCTGATTTAATTATTGGTATAGGTAGAAATCAAAGTTTAGATGAAGCAAACACAAATAGAACTTTGTGTATAAGTAAAAATAAAATAACAGGCTATCATGGTGAACCTAGCTGTGTTATTAGAAGGGATATAAGTAGGTACGAAGGATGATTACAATAGTAGATGTAGAAACAACTTTTCAAAAAAATAAAAACAATGGGTTTGACCCATCACCATTTCATGCTAACAATAAATTAGTTAGTGTTGGATTAGATTCTAAATATGGTTTGGAATATTATTTTACACACCATTCAGAAAAAGTTAGTAGAGGTGGTGTAGCTAGAATACAAGAAGTACTAGATGAAACTACATTATTGATAGGTCATAATTTAAAATTTGATTTGATGTGGTTATTAGAGTCTGGATTTAAATACACAGGTAAAGTATATGATACTATGATTGGAGAATATATTTTAAACAGAGGTATTAGAAAATCTTTAACACTTCAGATGTGTTGTCAGCGTAGAAAAATAGGTATGAAAGATGATCGAATAAAAGATTTCATGGACAGAGGTGTATCTTTTGATAACATACCTGCTGATTTAGTAGAGGAGTATGGTCGTAATGATGTTGCTATTACGAGAAGACTATTTGATTCTCAGATGGCAGACTTTAGATTACCTGCTAATAAAGATTTAATTAAAACTGCTAAGACTATGGGTGAGTTTCTTGTTGTATTAAGTGATATGGAACGCAATGGTATTTATGTAGACTTAAATGTATTAGAAAAAGTTAATGCAGAATACAAAGCAGAAAAAGAATATCTAAGTCAGAAAATAAATAAAATTGTATATAATAAAATGGGTGATACTGAAATTACTTTATCAAGTCCAGAACAATTATCTTGGTTAATCTATTCTAGAAAACCTGTAGATAAAAAAGAATGGTCAAAGATATTTAATATAGGTGTTGATAAAGCTACAGGTAAAAATAAAAGAAGACCACAAATGTCTAGAATACAGTTTAGAAAAATTGTACAAGCTAATACTGTACCTGTATATAAAACTACAGCTAGTAAATGCACTGACTGTAATGGTAAAGGCGTTATAAAGAAAATAAAAAAAGATGGAACACCATTTAAAAAATATCCTAAGTGTACAGAATGTAAAGGTAGTGGATTTGTTTATCATAACATGGCTAAACTTGCAGGGTTTAATCAGATACCTAAAAGTGTTTATGATGTATCTGAGTCTGGTTTTAGATCAGATAAGATTACTTTAAATAAATTAGCAGCTGAATCTGAAGGAGAGTTAAAAGATTTTTTAGATTCTATTGTTAGATACAATGCAGTAGATACTTATCTATCTACATTTATTGATGGTATGAAAGAGCATACAGATGATCATGGAATGTTACACCCAAAATTTATGCAAGCTGTAACAGCAACAGGAAGATTATCAAGTCGTGATCCTAACTTTCAAAACCAACCTAGAGGAACTACATTTCCAATTAGGCAAGTAGTTAAATCTAGATTTAAAAATGGTAAGATACTTGAAATAGATTTTGCACAACTTGAATTTAGAACTGCTGTATTTATGGCACAAGATAAACAAGGTATGGAAGATATAAAAAATAATGTTGATGTACATAAATATACTGCAGATATTATTGGTGTATCAAGACAAGATGCAAAAGCACATACCTTTAAACCATTATATGGTGGAGTATCTGGTACTGAAAATGAAAAGAAATATTATAGTAAGTTTCTTGAAAAGTATAAAGGTATTAAAGAATGGCATGAGCATTTACAAAATGAAGCAATAAGATTTAAAAGAATTAAAATACCTACAGGTAGAGAATATTCTTTTCCATATGCTGAGAGAATGCCTTGGGGTGGTTCTAGTTATGGTACTCAAATTAAAAATTATCCTGTGCAAGGATTTGCTACAGCAGATATAGTACCACTTGCTTGCATTAATATTTATAAACTAATGAAAGAAAACAAAGTTAAAAGTTTATTAGTAAATACTGTACATGATTCTATTGTAGCTGATGTGTATCCTGGTGAAGAAAATATTATGTGTAAAATATTTAAGCAAGGTACTAGTGGAGTTATAGATTCTCTTAAAGAATATTATGACATTGATTTCAATGTTCCACTTGACACAGAGACTAAAATAGGATATAACTGGTTAGATATGAAGGAGGTAATTATAACATGACAACAACAAATCTAATTATTAGAGTAAGAAAATTCTCAAATGCAGAACCTTACTTTTCTATACAATCTATAATAGCTGATTCCCAAGAGGCATCAGATGTTACAGATAAGTACAACCAAATAGCACAAATAGATCCACAACAAAGTGATGTTATCTATAAGTGCATACCAATAACCCTATAGGAGGAATATGGTAGAAGCCCTAGATACTCTAGATGAATTTGATGATAGCGAGTATACTGCATATCAAAAGTATCAAGCATTTAGAGATAGTTATACAGGTACACAAAGTATTCTGTATTTGAATAAAGACTTTGAAGACTACTCTGCATGGAAACAATATGCAGAATATGAAGGTCTTAAAGTTATACAAACAGATGGAGATACTTATATATGTTAGATATTCTTAGCAATACTTTTTGGATATTTATTTATATAGTGTTATTATCCGCATGTTTCCTTGGAAAATAATGCTTGACATTTTATTAAAAATATGTTATATACGAATCAATTTATAAGGAGGTTCAATGACAAAAAATGAACTAGCAAATATAAGTTCGATGACTGACGAACAAATAATGAAAGCAATCGGTCAAGATGATGGTACGAGTACTAGTGATGGTATTCCTAGACTATCAATAAATAGAAACCCAGAAGATGACAATGGGAATAAACTTCCCGTTGGAGAATTTTCTGTGTTTGATACAACTGCAGGTAAAGTTGCATATGGAAAACCTGTAACCTTTAGACCATTTCTAAGTGGTATGCAGTATATGAACTATAGCCCAGATAAAGGTGAGTATGTAAATAGATCAATCATATTCTCATCACATAAAGACGAGGCTATAGATATGTTAGGTGGTGTCAATTGTGGTAAAGTACCATACAAAGAAAGAGACCAACTAACACCAGAGCAACAAGTTGAACAAAGAACTATTAGATGTTATAGATTAGTCTATGGTCTAGTAAGTTTTGGTGGGAAACTTGCTGATGGTTCAGTACACAATGTAGATGAACTGCCTGCGTTGTATAGAGTATCTGGTACAGCGTTCTTGCCTGTCAGTAATGCTATCAAAAGTTTAAAAGATAGTGGTAAGTTAATGTTTAAATGCACATTAAAACTTGATACTGAGAGACAGAAAAGAGGTGGTAATACTTTCTATGTACCTGTCATCACTCCTAACTCAAATACTCAAATAGAGTTTACTTCTAAAGACAATGATATTTTAACTGTCTTTAAAGATGCAATCGACAAAGAGAATCAAGAGGTAATCTCAGCATATAAAAAAGCTAGAGATAAATCACCTAACGACTCTGATGCTGAATCAGCAAAGATTGTTAATGAGTTAGATGATCAACTTCCAGAAGATGTATTATCAGCATAATGAATAATATACTAGATAAAGTAAAAATATATCTGGATAAAGTATCTACTAGTCCTGTTGAAATCTCTGAGGATTTGTTAAATGAGTTTGGCGAGGCATGTAAAAGTGCCTTGCGAAAACAGTTCTCAGAGAAACGACAGGATAAGTTTGAGCCTAGAATGTCTAACATTGGCAGACCACTATGCCAATTACAAATGGAGGCTAAGGGTATCAAGGGTGATGGGCAACCATACAATAACAAAATGAGAAATACATTTGGTGACTTGATAGAAGCCTTAGCTATATTTGTTTTAAAATCTGCAGGAGTTAAAATTGATAGTGAACAAAAACAAGTTGAGTATAAATTTGACAAAGAAAATATCTCTGGAAGATTGGATGTTGAGATTGATAACAAAGTTTGGGATATTAAAAGTGCATCTCCATATTCCTTTGAGCACAAGTTCGGAGAGAAGGGAGGGTTTAGTGAAGTAGTTGATAATGATTCCTTTGGTTATGCCTCACAGGGTTTCCTCTACGCTGAAAGCGAGAAGAAACCTTTTGGTGGTTGGATAGCTATTAATAAATCTACAGGAGAGTGGGCAGTATGTGAAACGCCACAGATTCAAGATGAATACAGAGATAGATTTATTAAACAAGCTACTGATAACTACAAAGCATTAAAAGATAAAGTACCTTTTAAAAAATGCTTTGATGATGTAGAAGAAACATTTAGAGGTAAACCTACAGGCAATAGAGTTTTGGATAGAGTATGTTCTTTCTGTCCATACAAGGTACCTTGTTGGGGTAACAATTTAAAACATTTACCACAACAACAATCTAAGGGAAAGAATCCTAAGTGGGTATGGTATACCCAAGTGAATAATCCTAAACAGGAAGATTCACAGGGAGATAGTGGGGAGTAGTTTGAGGGGTCTGCTCCCCACTAGTATATATGCATTTATACTTTGTTTTATATAAAAAAAAGAAAGATGAAGACTATAAAATATTTACAAATGTTTTATTTGATGCTGAAGATAAAGCAGAACTCTTTGGTAAAAAGAGTATGAAGAGAGGCTACGAACATAAAGTAGTAGAATATAATAAAGAAAACGTAGACAGGTATTGGTATAAACATGGCAAAGAAAACTAAAAAAGAAGATTTTAATAATGCAATCAAGGTATTAATTACGCCTTGGGAAAGAGGATTTACTTGTGGTATTGTAATGGAAAGCAAAGCAAAGATGACCACAGAACAATATGAATTATGCTCTACAATAGCTAGAGGCATGATAAAGGCAGCAACTCAAGACCCCCAAACTATTTTTGTTTATGGGCTCAAAGGTTTTGCTGATGATAAACGAGACCCCAATAAAGAAAATCTTACAATCAATTCTGTTGCAGAGTTTGATGAAGAAGATAATGTGATTGACTTTATTGAATACTTAAAACAAAAACGTGAAAAGGAGTTAAACTAATGGCAACGCACTTAGTTATAGGTGACCCTCATTGCACACCTAAAGTAAGCAATGATAGATTTCTGTGGGCAGGTAGACTAGCCGCAGATATAAAAGCTACCCATGTAATATGTATGGGTGACTTTTGTAGTATGGATTCTCTATCAACATATGATAGAGGTAAGAAATCTTTTGAAGGAAGAAGATACCAACAAGATATGGATCATTCACATCATGCTTTATCTTTATTTAATAAAGGTCTAGGCAAACATAAACCTAGAAAGATTATGTTGCATGGGAATCATGAAGATAGAATAGATAGATTTGTAGAAGAGAATCCAGAGTTAGAAGGTACTATGAAAATATCTGATCTGCAATTTAAAAAATATGGTTGGCAAGAAATACCATACAAACAATTTAAAGTTGTAGATGGTATATATTATGCACATCATTTCCCATCGGGTATTATGGGTTCAGCTATATCTGGTGAAAATATTGGTAGAACACTCTTGACAAAACATAAAGTTTCTGCTACAGTAGGTCATAGTCATTTATTAGATTATGCTGTATCTACTTTACCAAGTGGTAAAAAGATTCATGGGCTATCTGCAGGATGTTATTTAAATCATTCTGAACACTTTGCTAGAGATACTCAACACATGTGGTGGAGAGGTGTGATAGTTAAGAGAGAAGTAAAAGATGGTGACTATAATCTAGAGGCTATAGATATTAAAACTATTAGGAGAGAATATGGCAAACGTTAAAAAAGAAATAAAGTATAATGGTAATACTTATGTTCTTAGCAATGATATTAATACCATTGCTGATACACATGATAATGTAAATTCACCTAATCATTACAAGCAAGGTAAGAAAGAAACTATTGATGTTATCCGAGATTGTATGACAGATGATGAGTATCATGGTTATTTAAAAGGTAATGTATTAAAGTATGTTGCTAGATATAAATTTAAAGGTGAGCCTTTACAAGATTTAGAAAAGGCTAACTGGTATCTTAATAGACTAATACAGGAGGTTAAATAATGTCTGCAATGAAACAAGCACATATTGAAGTTGTTGATTTAGTATGTGGATGCTTACAACAAAATAAAACATTATCTCAAACAGTTAATGAACTTAAAGAACTACAAGGATTAAAGATGAATCATAATCCTTATCTTAGTGATGAAGAGTTTATTGAAAAAACTTACTATGAATATAGAGGTTACTAATGGATACTAAACTATTACTTATAGATGCATTAAGAAAGAGGTATGAAGCCGAAATAGCTGATGCTTATGCAAGTGCATTGGTATACTTTAATGCATCTGTGGGTATTGGGGAGCACCCACAATTTATAAATGAATTAGATAAATTAATAACTAAAATATCTAGTGCAGAAGAAAACTTAGATACCCTCAATAAATATTTTACTGATAAATAGGGAGGGAATATGAGTAAAGAAACAAACAAACCTAGTCCTAAGACTTATCTTATAACATCTGAACAGTTAATGGATATTATGAGATACTTAATGACTAGACCATATGGTGAAGTAGTTAAACTAATGAATGTGTTATCAGCCTTGAGTCCACTAGATCCAAGAATTGGTGCAGATTTTATAAAAGCAAGCGAGGAAAAGAATGAAAGAAGAAAAGGATAAGATAAAAGAGCCAGATGATATATCAAAGTACACTGGTATATTATTTGAATTGAAGATTGGTTTAAATAAAAACAATGCTGTTGTTATAGACTATGGGGGAAAGCCTGTTACTAAAATTAGAGAGGCACTTAAAGGTTATCCGTTTCATGCTAATCTTTGTGCATCAATAATTAATCATGCTAACACTATTGGTAAAAAACTACAAGAAGATGTTAAACAGATTATACAAAAAATTTAGATATTACTTTTGGCATAACTGTGTTATGGATAAACTAGAAGGTTATGCTGTTAAATTAAGTAGCTGGTTTTGGACTAAGCGATGGGGTGATAGATCACTGTATCGCAAGGCCCAAAAAAAAAGGAACCCAAGATAACTTAGGTTCCGAGTCGTGTTGCCTTGCTGTGGGGGAGTCTTTATGGCTCCCCTTTTTTTATGCAAATAATCTATCTGTTTGCTGTTTAGCTTTACTTAGTTTGATAGGCTTGCTTAATATATCTTTCTGTAATTTTTTAGGTAATTTCATTTTTATAATTTCATGTTTATAACCTATGTCAGAACTTTTTTCTCTCATCTTATCAAAGTATTCTAATATATAAGAGTTGTAATTATTTATATCAGTACCACCACTAGGCATTACTGATGATATTGGCATTTGTAAATTAATATCAGCAATATCCCATACTCCCGATAAAGAAGAATAGTTTGGTTGTGATTGTAATGCATTGTCTATTGGTGTATTAGGCACTACCCACATATAATATTTTTTATCATTATCAATATCTGGATTATCCGCAATTAAATTATCTATTATACTTTCTCCAGATGCTCTACCTGTTTCAGTAAATATAGTGGTATAATCGGGAAGTGTTACTGCAGGATTATCTGCTCTTTCTGGATCCTCAAATCTACCTGTAACTAAATCATTTATTGTATTAGCTAATAAATTACCAGATACTTCACGTAATACAAATCCATCTCTTAATGCTCTTGTAGTTCTACGAGTTATACTTCTTGCATCTGATTCTTCTGTAGGTTCATTTAAACCAACATCATCAAATTCTTTTAATTCACCTTTACCAGGAAGTTCAACTGTTTCTAGTTTTACATTATATTTATCTGCAATTTTTTCTAATTGTTTATATACAATTTCATCATAAAATTTTTTCAAACCTTCCTTATCTTCCATAGGCTGACCTTCATATCTATCAAATTGTATTTGACCATTAGTTATACCTATACTATCTAAATCTTTTTCCACTGCTTTTTTTATCATAGCATTTAGTATTAACTCTACATACTTTTTAGATTCAGTTACTGGTAATGCTTCGTAACCTCTCAGATCTACCTGTTTCTGTGCTTGTTCTTTTGTTTTATAAGAACCTTTAGTAACTAAAGTGTTTTTATCAAATACATAAAAGTTATTATCCATTAATCTAACTTCAGGCACACCACGTTCACTTGTTATATCTCTATCTGGATCTACAGAATACAAAACGTTATTATTATCTCTAGCAGCTATTAAACCTTCATCTTTAAGTTCTTGATTAGATTTACCCTCAAGTATACTTACTGGTGTAGACCTAACAGCATAATTAGGATAATTTTTTTGTAAAAAATCTTGAGTAATATCTTTACCTTTTATTATAACAAAATCGTCTTTTGTACCATATTTTTGTATATCTTGTATAGCATCAGATTGTATCTCATCTACGATAAAAGTATCTTCTAGTTGCCTAGATGCGTTTTTTAAAATTTTATCTTCATTACTTAATGCTGTCCCTTCGGCTTCTTTTTCATCTAATCTTTTTTCTACAGCATCAGCATTAAAGTATCCTGTTTGTGCTCTAGCATGGGCTATAGCATTCCTTGCATATTTTTCAGAAAAGTGTGCAGAATCAGCTGACCATTGTTTAGGCCCATCTACTTGAAAAACATATTGTTCTACAGAAGATTTATATCCTTCCATAGTAGGAAGTTTAACATCACCTGCACCTAGTACTTCTCTAGTACTTTCACTAGCACGGGCCCTTTTACCCCCTGCACCTCCAATTGAAAAAGCTGTAAAATCATATTGATCTTCTAAAGGTACTTCAACTACACTTAGTTTATCTGCAATATTTTTTTGCTCTACAAAATCTAATAAGTCTTGTTTAGTTATAGATTCATTACCTTGTAAATAATCTGATAAACCAAGGTAATCCATTTCTTCTTTAGTAGAATTACTCTGTACAATACTTTTCCATTTACCTTTAGTAAATTTATTTTGTTTAGCATTTTTAATAGCGTCTACAGCACGAGAATAGAACTCTGGTTTATCACCCATAAGTGCCTGTGCTGTTTGCTTTTCTGTTTCTGTCAGTGTGCCAAATTCTACTTTGGGTTCTAATGCTTTTTGTGTTTGAGATTTAATATCTTCTTGCTTGGATAAGTTTTTTGAGATTTGTAATGCAGCTTCGGTAGCTACTTCGGTACCAAGGTTTGGCCCTTTATCTTCTGGAGGTTCTTGTTGTGGTTGGTTAGACTTCTGCTGATCTTGTACCATCGGTACATTAGTGTCATCATCATCACTACCACTAGACATATAATTAGGATTAACCATTGGCATAGCCTCTGGTTTAACCATAGTAGTATTTTTGTTTAAACTTTCTAAAGTATTAAATGCACCTTTGCCATAAGTTGAAACAAACTTATTCATGCCCAACTTACCTAACTCTTTGGCTAGGTAAGGTGCAGCAAACCTACCTGCTGCTGTTATTATTGGAATAGCTGCAAGTGCGACTGGTGCGGGCATAGGTTATTATGTACCTTTAGTATGTTTCTGTGATTTAGGTGGTGACTTTTTAGATCCACCTGGGCCTGCCCAGAACATCTTATCTGCCCAATAGGCAGCACTTTCTTTTCCTTTAGATATGTTCTTAGCATGTCTAGCTTTGAAACTTTTTCTAGCCTCATCACTATAGTTATGACCCATCTTCTGGTCACCGAATCTAATAATTTTAATATCCCCATCACCTTCTCTAACAGCAACAATACCTTTTTTAGTTGGGTGTCCTGGGGTTCTTTTAGGTTTATTTAAACCATCAAGATTATATCTATCTAGTTTTTTCTTTTCTGACTCTGTTAGTGCCATTATTATACCTTCTTATTATTTTGTTTTAATTTTTTAAAATCTGCTTTTTCAATTTTCTTAGGGTCACCAGCGACTGATGCAATCTTTAGTTGATTAGCAGTTAATGTTTTGTTATTTTTTTTAACTTTACTTTTGTAAGCCATTATACACTCCTATATTTTCTAACTTTACTAGCTATGTTTTTTGGTTGTTTAACAAATTGTTGTCCTGCTGATTTGCCTTTTCTTTTAGCAGCTGTCGTTGCTGCATATTCCTGTGGGGAGAGAGCCTTAATTGCTTTAGATGGTAAATATCTTTCACCTGTTTGTGATGAAGGTTTACCAGACTTTGTTCTCCACTTTTGTTTGCCCCATGCCTTGAGTGATTTTTGTTCTTGTGTTAGTGCCATATTATCTCCTAGCTAAATTGCTTTGGTACATATTCTTCTGCAACATTTATACTGATATGGACTGAAGTGTTTGCACTAGCTAGTCCTCTTATCTTATCTGATTTTAATAACCAGAATCCTTCTGTTATTTGAATAAGACCATTAGGTTT
>Ga0208645_1000373_pt1 | contig 50740 bp, 63 predicted proteins | sample VirMetDEL_Sep_01_FD_184519 | JGI IMG/M metagenome (GOLD analysis project Ga0208645, IMG submission 184519) | Aqueous microbial communities from the Delaware River and Bay under freshwater to marine salinity gradient to study organic matter... | ecosystem: Environmental > Aquatic > Marine >... | reverse complement strand
ATGTCGGGATTGTAACCAAACTTATGAACAAAAAGGTGCCCCGGGATTTGACCCCGGGACAATTGCAGTTCAAATGGCTCCGATGTTCCGACTTGGCTGATGGAGCGTATGTCGTAAACGGCCATTTTAGTTACCTATGCACGGAACACGGTCATGTTCGTGAACACTTCATTTGTACCGCCTTGATAAACGATGTAAATGCCTTGCTCAAAAACTAAACCTTGCTCTGGAATAGTCACATCACGTTCTGCGGTAGCTGAAGCAACTGTTCCCAATTTGAGAATTTCTGTTCCATCTGGACCATTTGTGGTGAATGTGATGACACCAGCAGTTGCACCATTGACAATAAACGCGCCTTTCAGACGTGAACGTCCGCCAAACACAATGTCAGCCGCGCCCGCCGCGTGACCAATAGACACATCTCCCGTTGGTGTTGTATCAATGGATGCCGCAGTGACTGTTTTAAAATATTTGGTGCCTGCTGTAGTTGTAGCTGACGCTGGGAGAGTAATCGATTCAGTGATTGTATCTCCATCTAAGTCAGTACCTGTGATAGTAACAACTTTAGTCCCATCACCTGCACCTGCTGTTGTTACAGTAACGATTCGAGCAGCAGCAAAAGTAGCTACTCCACCAGAAGCATCTGTACCGTCAATAGTAAAATCCGTGTCTGTACTAGGACTAGCTAGTTGAGCTGTAGCGACGGACACATTGTCCGCCGCATTCAAGTCAGCCTCAATGAACACGGCCTTGATATCAGATCCGGCCATGATCTATCTCCTTATTGGTTAGCAAATGCTGGTGCAGTTGCACTCGCTACATTGCCCCAAACCTGCCAGTTAGTTCCGTCGATTGCCACAACATGAACTTGCGCCATCCCAGGAACATTTACTTGAAGTTTTGAGTTTGAGCTACCGTTTGAGTAAACAGGAACAATTTCATCTGCTCCAGCGTCAGCATCTGTATCAAGATGAAGAACACCACCAATGAAGAAGTTGGTGTCTGAACCAGAGTTTACGATGAAGTCGGTTGCGTCAGCCGCACCACCACCATAAACAAAAGTGAAATATGCACCAGCTACTGGGCTAGGAAGCGTATAAGTATTGTCCTGAGTTCCATTAGGAACAATCAAAACACGACCGCTATGCGTTGCATTAGTTAACGTGACGTCGCCATCAGCTAAAGCAACAGGGGCACCACCATAAGTTGTGATTTCAGTAATCGCACCAGTGGTTGCGTTTTTTGTGACAGCTTTAAAGCCGTTTTCTGAGCGGACCGGACCGCTGAAGGTAGTATTTGCCATGAGAATCTCCTGTCGTGGCTAGTGTCGATCACAATGATCGTCAGAAGTTTCTCAGAGTATACATATAAAAAAAGGGAGTGCATAGCACTCCCAATATGGGGGAGGGATTGAGGGTATCCCTATGAGTGTTCTTCTATAAAACCACACTTTTGTGCACAAAAAAAGGGGCCGAAGCCCCTTTTTATGCGCATATTTATGCGATTAGGCTGCACCCTGCGATCCGAACACACAGCGTGGATCCGAGAATCCAAAGCTGTAACGCTCACGCGCCTTGAAGCGCATGTTGCCTGTGTCGAAGTCTGCTTCCATGTTAGTTGAAAGCGGAGTGCGCTCAAAGTGGACAAAACCACGAGGAGCATCAGTCATAACGAAGAACGCATCTGGGTCCGTTAGGAAGTCGTTAACGGCATAGCCGCTAGGCAACATACCCATAGAACGAAGTGCGTTGACATCATTGTCTGCAGTACCAACGCGAAGGTTAGATACCATCAGACGCTCTGCTACGAACTGAAGCTGACGTGGGATAATCAACTTAGTACCACGAAGTGCTACTTTCAAACCACGCTCATCAACAAAACCTGCGACGTTAATTAAAGCATCTTCAAGAGATGTTTCGTTTAAGTCGGCTTGTGTTGTGAAGGTGTTTGCAAGTGTGCCGCCGTTTACAAGTGGATGATCGGTTGCACAAAGTGCCTTGCCGTCGCCGCCTGCATTAGCACCGCCAGAGAATGCGTTGTTAAGAACATCCGCAGCCTTGACTTGCTTTGTGTGAGCCATTGAACGAGCAAGAGCACGAGTGTAGCGAGAGCCAAGACGATCATACAGATTGTCTTCAATCGCTTCTTCAGTGATCGAGAATGCAAGTGCAATAGTCTCGTGGTTGTAACGCGCTGTGTACGCTTCTTGTGCATCATCAAAGCTGACGTTAGAGCCTTCAGACTTTGTTGGTGCTGTGCCGAAGCCAGACAACATTACTTCTTCTTCAAACGCACGGTCAGAAGATTCAGTAGTGTAGATCTCAGCGTGTTGATTTTCGTATCGGGAATACTCCATGCCGAAGAGGGCATTGAGTCCCGGTTCTAACTCTTTAGCGAGTTGAGCGCGAGAAATAGCCATGATTTAGCCCCCTTATACGCCAAGTACACTAACAGTACCCTGAACGATTGAACCGTTCGGAGCATTGAAGTGGTTGTTGATACGAACAATCATTGGAATACCATCTACAGAAAAGTCTGAGTTCTCAGCCTGATCCATAATACCAACGATACGAAGCGGGAATCCTGCTGTCGTATTCGCTGTTGAGATATTCAATGTTGCTGACGAAAGTCCAGTTGTGTCGTCACCACTGTTGCCATTTGCAAACTGTGCGTTTGCAAAGACTGTCGCACGATACTCTGCTTCAGTATCGAAGCTTGTAGTGCTGCCAGAACTAGCAATTGTGAACAACTGATTAGGGTTGTCATATACAAAGGCTTTGACGGGGAAGTTAGCATCCGCGCCAGAACCAGGCCAGTAGTTAGAGAACACTGTTTCACCAGTTGTCGAGCTAACGTACTCACATCCGTTAAACACGCCCAAGATAGATACGGTACCGCCCGTTGCTGCTTGGAGGTCGTCGATGACCCCGTCCGCTGTAGGGATAACTGCCATACCCTTGTAAATCTTGTTTGTGTTTGTCGAAGCGATACGATACTCGGTCAAACCAGTGGAGTTAGGTGCTGAACCTAAAATACCATACGGACGTAGTCCGAAGGCTCCATTTGAATTTGCCATGAGATTTTACCTCGTAAAATTACTCCGAGTCGCTAGTGCGACCACCAAAACTTACCCGACTTTGTCGGTTTGCCGACATCGGCATTGAAGGATGTTGTTCCTTCATCATGTCTTGATCAACAGCAGTCATTTGTTCGCGGGTCCGGGTCCCGTAATACTCGGCTCTTTCTTGTGCTGTTTCAGCAGGAATCCGGCAAAGCATTAAGCCTCCCTGACCAATGACTCCTGCATGTTTACCCTCGTCAATGACGGGGTATTGATATTCCGGGTATTCTTCTGCCCGGACCGGCTCCCAGCCTTCACGAAGACGGCTGTGAACATTCATGGAATCGTCTTCATTACGGATAGATGTCCGAATCCAACGATGCACATAACCCTCTGGAGGGTTAGGGGCTTCCAACCGACTTGGCGGTGCCCAAGGTTTTCTGCGCTCTTCTGTTGAGCGTGTAGTTGCTGCGCGTGGTTTGCGTGTATTTTGTTCATTCATAACAGTTCTCCTTAGTCCTTAACATACTTCGCGTATTCTTCTAGCGGAACATTAAGCTTTTTAGCCATTGCCACTTGAGAAGGACTTAGCTTGACTGTTCTGCGCCCTGACGGTCTTCTTGAGGCGGAAGTGTCAGCAGAGGCGACCTGACTACTCCTACCTTTTTGACTTTTGAACTTATGCGGAAACTCCGCAGAAATCCTTTTGTCAATCTCATCATAATACTCATCAGAAGTTGGGTCAAATCCCTCTTCTTCAACAAGTTTACGATGAATTCCAAAAGCGGCATAAGTCATGACCTCGTCTTGACCAAACCACTCGTTCTTTGTAGCCCAATCCTGGGCCTTTGGGTCAGGTTCTGGAGCAGCTTGTTGCTGCGATGCGGGCTGTTGAACCCGTCTTTCTCCAGAATCTTCTGGCTGTTGAACTTGAACGCGTTCCTGGCGTTCTTTTGCCAGGCGATAGCGTTCTTGCTCAATAGAAATCTTCGACAAGGCTTGTTGTGCTTCAAACAACTTTTCAGTGTCGCCCACTTCGTGCGCCTGTTTGTAAGCTTGCTTCGCCAGGTTAAGCTGGTTTTCAAGACGATTACCGTACTCAGACAAGTGCGCCTGTTGAGTAGAGCCAATCTGAGCCTTCAGTTTTTCGTTTTCTTCACGAAGAACCTGAGCTAATCGAGCAGCTTCTTCTTTGTCCCGCTCTTCTTGCCGATATTTTTCGGTAAGCTTCTTGATGCGTTTTTGTACATTCTTGCTGTACTGTTCGTGCTCATCTTCTGCGGGTTTCTGAGCTTCTCTTTCAGACTCTTGATCCTGTCGTTCGTGCCCTGCACTACTTGCTTCAGCAGTTTCTGGGAGTTCAATTTCGACATTATCTTCCTCTGGTGCAGCAGTTTCCTGCTTCAAATCTTCCTCAGACATTCATTATATCTCCTGGCTCTAGGATTGTAGCGATGACTTCATCATCGTTGATTATTCGGATCTCACCGCCGTCAATACGGAAACGAGAACCAGAATAACGCCCAATGCACACCCAATCGCCTTCTTTGCACCAGGGTTCATTATCCTGGAACTTGCTAGGATCTTTGTATGCAAGTGGTCCCACTTTCAAAACGTATGCAACCACCGTTGCTAACTGCTCTCGCTTCAACACTTCGTCTGGCAACACAATGCCACCGTCCGTTGTTGCTTTGCCTTGATACGGCATGACGAGAAGTCGCCAGCCTGTAGGCTGCGGTAACCGTTCTGTCAGTGATTTGTCTATGAGGGAGGGGTCTAGGACGCGGTCTTCTTCTGTAACGTATGCGTCTTCAATTTTTAAGGAGGTGCTCGACATCTTCTTCACTTTTCTCCAGCAGGGCTTTCATTTCGTCTTTGGCAAAGCGCAAACCCTGTAGCACTCCAACCAAATTGCGGTAGGTCTCGTAGTCTTGAGCCGAACCGTTTGCCAAATAAAGGCTAATCGTTTCTTCACGATCAGCAAGCGACTTATACATCGCTTGTGCAAAAGTTACAATGTCCATAATTATAATATATCGTGTTCTGATCCATCTTCAGCATCTGTGATAGGACCACCTTCGGCCCAAGAGTCACAGGTGTTTTCCTCGTGACACATGAATTTGTACATCTGACAATAGCCCAGGTGTGGGTTGTTGCCAATACATTCCATGATGTCGTGTGTCTGATTATACGCAGCACAAGTGCCACAAGTCTCAGACAAAACAAACGCCGCGCCTGAGTTTGGCTCACGGTAGTTCGCCTCTTCAATCGCGTGTTGCTTGTTCTCTTCGTTGACCTCTGAGTCAACTGTTGCAGGAGGACAGGTTTTCCCGTCCTCCGTCTTTTCCATTTTGTCTACAGGCATCCCGCCCAGGGAAATGGTTAAGCTGATCATCAGTATGTCCCGCTAAACTTCTTGCCAGCAATTGCAGAACGGCCACCAGAACAAACCGATCCGCCGTCTTTAAAGCCTGCTTCGCGAGCGGAGCGTTCAAACTCCATCATACGCTCAACGGCACCTGGATCACGGTGCTTTTGCATTTGCATTTGTTTTACCCGAGCTTCGGACATCGGCTTTTTACCTTCAGAAGTTGACGAAAGGCCACGAGTGCCCTTCGTTGGATACTTTTCCTGAATACTGCCCTGCTTCATTGCACCAAGTCTGCGGAGCATCTTTTCAACGGCTTCGGTGCGGCCTTTCTTGTTAATCCGCTCTACCTTAACCTTGCCGCCGTCTTTAAAAGATCCCATTTTTTCTTGAACCTCTTTCTCAAACTTTTTCCGGCCTCTTTCAGTTGTTCTAGCCTTAATTTTCTCTTCAGGGGTTTTACCGACCCTTTCTTCTTTTGTTTTAGGCTTTCTAGTTTCTTTAACGTCGTAGGTAGATTTAAACGCGCCCACTCTAGTCTTCTTTTTCATTCTCGGCGTCAGTTCGTCAAGGTCAACCTTGCCGCCGTCTTTCATCTTCTTTCTTCCACCACAGTTACTCATTTCGATTTCCTCTTGCGAAGCTTCTTCAGATCCGCTGCAGTAATCTTGTCACGCGGCGGTGCAACCCTTGCGAGCTTCTTCTGTTTGGGAGAATAGCTCTTCTTTCCTTTTGGATATGGCATTATTTCTTTCCCTTTTTTTCCATGAAGCCTTCAACTGCTCCACCACCGAAATAAAAGCCTAAAATAATCAGCATAGCGTAGTTAATACTAAACTGCTCCATAACCTTTGTCACTGCATCTGGGTCACCTTGCCCAGAAATTGTCATCGCAAGCACTAAAACATAGCTGCTGAGAAATGTTAGGCCAAACATTAGCGCCAAATAACGCTGTGCCAGCTTGAACGGTGCATAAGCGGAAAGCAAGTCCGTTTTTGCTTTGGCTTTTGCCTGAATCTCTTCTTCTGTCGAAGTATGCATTGAGTCGATCAGATCCATGCCTTTTTCAATGACATTGCCTGACCCAAGCATTTTACTAATCACACCAATCATAGTTATCTCCAGAATTACTTCATTGTAATCTGATCTGTTTGAATACAAACTGCTTCATAGTTAATTTTTGGCTCTGGAGCTGTAGCCATGAATGCATCACGCATGTCAAAGCATTGCTCCATCGTCACAAAATGACCTCTCGGCATAACATAGTAGCGTTCACTATCTAACAATATAACAAATAGTGCCCATGTGAGCATGTCTATACTCCTTAACCCGTGCAAGTCTGTCATAGATCTCTAAAACTATTGTGGACTTTTTTGAGTCAATTGGAAGTTCTTTTGATTGAGCCTGGCTCGGGGTGACCGGGGAGACAACGTCAGGCTTTCGATGTGCAGGGTGAAAGGGACTAATAAACAAATCGCTCACTCTAGCTCCCCTTGTTTGTAATTAGCCAGTAAAGAAAGTAAGCACAAAGCCCAACAGCAGAAAGAGCGGCAACGGTGACAGCAATACCAAGAGTCCATTCTTTAATGAGCTTTTTCTTACGGGCCTTCGCCGCGGCAATGCGTTTGCGTTCATTTTCTTTAAGTTGCTTCCTATTAGCGATAAATTTTTGATAATCGTCCCAAAGACCCGCACGTCCACTGTAGATGAACATGGTGCGGATCTCTTCTTCACGTTGTCGGATTTTTTCGAGTTCAAAGAAAGCCTGCATGTCGCCCTGCTCGGCCTTCTTTTGTATTTCTTCTTTTGCGTCAGCAAGCTGAGAAAGCGGTTTTCCTAGTTCACCAACAGACTGAATATGCCCTGCAAATTCTTTGATGGCCCCTATCGCTTCATTCGCTACTTTGACTGCTGCGATAGCCTCAAAGATCACGGCGTTATCCTCTGTTTCGTTGGCTCACTCTAATACGTTCCATGTTTACTGCTGCGCGTTGATTCGCGATATCTTCTTGTGACTCAATTCTAGCAGCATCTGCCGCTGCTTTCTGCATCAATTTCTGCTGTTCAAGTTGAGCATCTATCTCATCCTTGTCAGCCTTGCGCTCTGACTCCATCGCCTTGATTGCAAGTTCTTGCTGCCGAATCGCTACAAGTGGATCTTGTTGATCACCCTGGGGCATCAATGCCTGAAGCATTTGCGCGTTAAGCTGCGCTTCCAACTGTGCCACTGCGTCTTCAATGTCTTCTGGTGCCATCTGGAATGGTACACCCTGCATCTGTGCTTGCATCTGGGCCTGCTGTACTTGCTCCTGAATCAACTCACGAGCCTTAAACGCGACGTGCTCCTGTAAATGCCCCAGGAACATGCCGTAAGCCTGCGGAGAAGCCTGTACAAGCGGCAATTGCATAAATTGAATGTGATTGCTCATGTGAGCGTCATGATCCTGCTGTGGGAACGCCTGGAGCATCTCACCGGCCAATGCACGAGCATTCTCGATACTTGGGTCTGTTGGTTGAGGTTGAGGTGGCGGCGGCAAAATCTCATCAATGTTCTGCACTTCCAACGCCTGATACATCCGCTTGTAAGCAGCGTGTAAGTTGTGCATCTGCGGATTGGATTGCGCCAATTGCAGTTGCGTTTGCGCCAATGTGACACGTTGCGCCATCGAAAAGATGTTCGGATCAGAGACCGGAATAACATCAATACGGTCGTCAAAGTCCGCTTGCTTAATATTTTGATCTGCACCTGTTACCTGATACGGATAATTTGGCGGTAAGTAATCACGAATGACTGAAGCAATTAGACGGAACTCTGTCTTCTGTGCATAATGCAACCGCTTGTGGATCGCTGACATGACTTTCATGCCACGCTCAAGCATCGCCACTGTCGTGCCGACTGGCATTTCCTGGTTCATGTTGCTGACTTGCTGGTCTGCAATAGATACAAACCGGCGGCCAGACTCGACCAATACGCCTAAGAGTTGTGCGAGGGTTCCCGAGGGTTCTTTAAACGGAAGCGGGATGATGGAATTCCGTATGTCTCCGCCAGGAGCATCAATATCCCGGAACTCGCCAGGGGCAAGCGGCTCATCGTCGTTACGAATTCGGATTCCCCGCGCTTTGAAGCCGGAAGGAAGGTTCGCCAATGTACCCGCATCAATCAACTGCCTCAAAATTGAAGTGACTGCTTTGCCCAGCCCTCCAATCATGTGGATCAAGCCGAACCCATAAAACCCTAGTCCTGGAAGGAACTTGTAATGAACGAAATACTGTTGCTTGCGCTTCAGTGGGTCGCCTTCTGCGTAGTTCCTACGGATCGCCAGGATCTCGCCAGAACCCAGATCAAGCGTCACGATGTACGGTAGCTTGATTCCTGTTGGCTCGCCAGTTTGATCGGTATCTTCAAAACCTTCAATATCTAAATCAGTGTGCACCTCAAGAACTGTGAGCTGCTCATCAATATCGTTGCGTTCTACTCCGTCCAGCTCTCGAACTTTCTGTTTAACCTCGTCCTCATAGCTCTCATAGTCAGCAGAAACATCAACATCTCGGTAGACACCAGCAACCTGTAGCTTACGAATTTGATTCTCGTCCATGCGAAGAACGTGTGTAATGCGCGACGCAGTAGCAAGGTCGCTCGCCGTGTAGGGGACAACCAAGTCTTCTGCAGGCACAAATCGAGATACGGGTCTTTGTTTGGTTTCATCGTAATAGACTTTCTTAAAAGTAGATCCAGACAGCGGCAAATAGAACAGCATCTGATCCGTATCCGGATCAAACTCTTCCATGACCTCTGTAATCATGTAGTTCATGTAGTTCTTGACGCGAGTTGCTTGGTCCTCGACCTCTGGGGTCTTCGCGCCCATGATGTTTGTGCGAACAGGGCCGCCTGCTGGCAACAACTCTTTGTAGGCTTGTGCCTGGAACTGTGTTACTGATTCTGAAATTATTGGGTGAGTGACTCCTGACGCGCCTTGGAAGGGCTGTGTCCGCTCCTGATACTTGACTCCCAGGAGATCGAGTCCTTTGGTGTAGCCATCTTCCCACTCGGACCGCGAATCTTGGTCTGTTTCAAAATGCTCACGAAGTTCTGACGAAATCTCTCCAAGGATGGAATCATCCAACACCTCCGCAAGGTTTGCGTTGTGGTCGTATTGCTCTGCCTGTACCTCTGCGCCGCCTGCGCCACCCATCAAAGCCTGAATAATCGCGCCACCTGCGCCATCTTCCATGATTTCCGCGCCACCAGCAAAGTCTTCAACCTGGGGTAGCTCGACTTCCATGCCTGGAACAGCCTCTAAAGCTGAATCCACCATGCCCATCATTCGATCAGGAGGTACTGACATTAGTAATACTCTCTATATCTTGGTATATCTTCCACGTCTTCCTCTTCTCCAGCCAGTGCAATAAAGCCACCTTGCCGAAAACGAATCAACGCCATCGTCATGCTGTCCACAAAATCGTCGTGATCACCCATCGGGAACGCTGCGCACTCCTCGATAACTTCATCTGCGAACTTTTTATCCGGTGCCCACACCATTCCAGCCTCAAAAAGAGGGGCGACTGTGTGCATCCGAGTCACTTTATCACGACCTTTCGACGGAGTATAATTCATCACAGGTATGCCTGTCCTGCGTAATTCGTCGGTTAACGGCATTCCAGAGGCTTTTGCCTCCACAATTACCATGTCTGGCTCCCAATAGTCGTGTTCTTCCAGGGCAATTTCCTTCAATTCTGGGAAATTCCACCGTCCTCGCCGTGCATCCAGTAAAATAAGATGGTCTGGACCGCCTTCTTCTGGTTCAAACACACCCCACGTCGTGATCGCTGAGTAGTCAGCCGTCTCTTTCTTCGAGAACGCAGTATCATAGCTCTGCATGACATACTTGACAGGCGGGATTTCTTCATCTTCCCAGGTTTGCCACCACTCCTTTTTGACAATTGCGCCTTCTGAAGCTGTCGGTTGCTGCTGCCATTGCGCGTTCCACTTGGCAACGGGCAGTGCAGCCTTAACCTTGAGCAGGTCGTCTTTGTTCCAAAATTCAGGCCATAATGGGTTGTCTGAGGGCATAATTGCAGGAAATTCAACAACTTCCCACTGATCGCTCATAACGTCATTAGCTTGTGCTTTGAGCAATCGACCGGTGAGATCCTTCGTGCCCCACCGTGTCATGACTAGAATAATCGCGCCACCCGGTTGTAGACGTTGACGAGGGCCTGACGTATACCATTCATAAGCGTGATCAAACGCTGTTTCACTAAGGGCATCTTGTTCCGAATGAGGGTCGTCGATGATAAACAGGTCCGCGCCGCGGCCAGTGACCGCCGCGCCCACACCAGCGGCGAAATATTCGCCACCCGCTGCCGTACCCCAGCGACCCGCTGCTTTATCGTCTGATTTGAGAAGTGTTTCTGGAAAAATTTCACGATATTGCTCCGATCCCATTAAATCTCGTACTTTTCGGCCAAATCTGACCGCCAATTCGGTGTTATGCGTCGCCTGAATAATCTTTAACTTCGGATTTCGGCCCAAAAACCACGCTGGCATGAGGTAAGACGCGAATTCTGACTTAGAATGACGCGGTGGCATGTTCACAATCAGCCGTTTTATCTCTCCTCGGGCGATTTGTTCGAGCTTTTCGGCGATAATTCGGTGATGTCGTCCTTCGATGAACCCGTCATAGACGTGGTGGACGAAGGGCATGAACTGATCTTGGGCCTTTTCACGGGTTTCAAGCCGAATCTGCGCTTCTTTGAGCGACAAAATCTCCTTGAGCACCTCATCTGGCAGAGATTCAAGGGCCGCGGACATTATCTACGACGCTGTCCCATCGGGAATAGTGGCGAATACTGTCCCTTAGCCACATAAGTTGGCTTCAATTTCTGCGGAGCTAGGCTCGGAAGCCCTGTATACGCATAACTCACCGGCCCACGAGCCTGATAGTTTGGAGTTTGGATAATATTTCGCCCTGCATAGTCTGGTTCGGGTTCAGGTTCAGGTTCTCGTAGTTCTTCTTGCTGCCTTTTTGTATACTCGTCCTCGTTGTTGCTGTCCCTGGATCGAGCTTCTGCCTGCATAGAGTGCATGTCTGAATACGATTCCTGCATATTCGGATCTAAATCACCTGTAATTCCAGAAAGAATATCACTAAACGGAGTTTCTGAATAAACTACGCTTCCGTCAGGAGATTTTGCTCCGATAATTTGAGTTCCGTCTTTACTGTAAATTGGAATCGCGCCCCTATTGCGGATTGCATCGGTAACCATAGCTATAGGATTAACCACCGCATTCAGAATGCCTTCAGCAAAAGGCGAAAACGGTAGATCAATACGTCTTTCTGCTAAATACCCTTCTTCCATTATGTTTTGTTGAGCCGGATCATATCCGGAAAGAAACGGAGTGGGTTTTGATACAAGGTCTCCACGCAGCCCAAAATCTTCTGTCGTGACATTCCCCTCATCATCTATTTCTTGAATTCTTCCAATGCGCTGACCGGCAAAATCACTAATCGCTCGATCAATCGACTCTCCCATGCCCGGAACTACTTCGCCAGCGTATTTATCGGTAACAGGTCCGAGGGCCGCGGTCCCCGTACCCAGGCCCTGGGCTACTTCTTGCTCCATTTGAGCAAACGGGTTTAAGGCACCAGCGGGAGTTTCGTCAAGATCAACCGGCCCGATTAGATCAACCGGGTCAACGTCACCAAAAATGTCTACCCCTCTGGCGTCTTCAGGGGGAGTTGATGATCCAGGGGGAGTAGCCCCCGCTGTAGTAAGATCTATAGCTCCGGCAGGCACTTCATCCAAATCAACAGGAGATATATTATTACTAAAATCTACTGTTGATTGTTCAGAAGGATCTCCGCTGGCATTAAGATCAGTAACTTGCGAAGTAATCGCCGCAGCAGGAGATCCAGGAGTTAGCCCAGACACATACTCTTGCCGCTCTAATTGCTTTTCAGTTAAGTCTCCAAAAATATCGTCTTGGCCGGAATAATCAAAAAGTTCTCCACCTGGACCTATCTGACCAAACAAGGAATCATCCTCTCCCAAATTAAGGGGAGATGTAACATTTAACTCTCTAGCGAGCTTTTCTCTTTCTAATTGTCCAAGAACCTCATCTTCTTCTCTGTCTCGTCTGTCTCGTTGAAGGTTGGGGATGTCCACGCCACGAGATTGATTGTCTCCGATATTTGCTGGAGCGGGGGTTGGGGCAGGGGTTGGGGCGGGAGATGGTCTTGAATAATCAGGAGCTTGAGGATAAACAGGAGCACCACTGGCATCAGGATAAAAATTAGAATCAGCCCCGGTACCTCCAGTGTCGCCAGTGTCGCCCTCGTCGAAACCAGGGTCGCCACTATAATCTACTGTTGATTCTTCAGAAGGATCTCCACTGGCATCAGAACCGCCAGGAGGACGAGACCCTTGTCCAGTTTGCTGGTTTCCAGGCTCGTATGCATCATCAGTGGTTGAGCCACTGCCGGAGCTGCCGCCCTCGTCACCAAAACAAAAAATCTTTGATTCAATAGAATTGTCAGCTTCGTACCATCCACGAGCTTCACAAAAACGGCTAATCAGCATCCTTCAGTACCTTTTTGTAGTACACGCCACCACGTTGGAAGTCTATAGCATGACAGAAACTGTCCCAACGATCTACATTCTCATCAACAAAGGACGTCGGGGTGAACGACATGAACAGAGTTCCGTGGTCCGAGCACCATTTCTCCCAGGTTCTAAAGAATTTAAGCGCGGCCCTTGGACTTTTGTGATCAGGAAGAATGTAAAACAGTTCTTCTGTTGACACATACTCTTGCCGATTCCACACAACCGGGTGCCGTCCTGCAATAAAGAAACCAACAACCGTGCCGTCTACTTCATAAACAAGGAACAGTTTGTTCTCACTCTTGAGCGAAAAAACAGCATGGGCATAAGCGTCTTCTGGGTTATAGGTTGTTACGTCCTTAAACTGACTTCCCTCATGGAAGACACCTGCGATGTATACGCAAGTGTCTAAGTCTTCTTGGGTCGCCGAACGAATTAATCTTTGCATATTTTTCTCGGTCCTGGGACTCCTGGGGGCCTATTCTACAGGAAAAGGGGGTAGCCAATGAAAATATCTCCGATTATTTCTGGAAAACTTATATAGACATAGGTCACCATACGAAGTGCCCCCCAAAAAGGGGGTTCCCCCCTCTGTATATACATGGTGTATACACCTAAAATCCCAAGTAACCCCTATTGCTTCACTGCGTTCCGCGTAGCGGAACGCACCCTGCGATGCGCACTGAGTGCATTAGACTAAAGTATAGGTTGTTCACTGCGTACAAGGTATGAGACAATCTGGGATGTGGCAATACCGCCATCGGCAACTGGGGAGAGATACCATGCCAAACTTAGATAGAGCCTTTATGAATGGCCTCATGAATCCAGCCGAGTTATCTCGTGCATTGCGCGAGTCAGCTCTCGATCAAACCAATGGTGCAACTAGCACCGGTGTTACACGTCAGCAATACCTTGACACTTTGTACTCACGGTATGACCAGATCCTTGGTTTCCCAAATGGGACTACCAAAGAATTGTGGGCTGATCAGCACATTGGTCAAGTCAGCGGCAACCCTGCTCTTGATCAATTGGTCAACTTCGATTCCGCCGCCGCGACTCTTTCTGAAAAGATCGCCGCCGTTTCCGTTTTAGCAGAAAAGCTTGAGCAACTCTGCACCGAGATCAACGACGAGTCTCCATCCGATGAAGCAGACATCGAGCGGCTCCAGAACTTCGTTCGGAACTATCCAGATCCGGAATAACGGTTCTCCCCACGGGCGGCCTTCGGGCCGCCTTTTTTTTACCTGGTTCCTGGTGCTGCTGCACCAGAGCGCATCGCTCCGCGATGCGCAACCAGAGAATCGCAATACTACTAAGGTCTAATTGTTTACTGTGAACAACAATGAGATACTCGAAGAGGTTACTAATGGGAGGAACCAATATGACACAAGACGAACTTGAAAAGCACTTCAAGAACACGTTTCAAATATGCACCTTTGTCCTGCAAGACGAGACAGGTCATCTGATGCTCGCACCGTATGGCATTGCCAAACACCGCGAAGCGGGACAGACCACTCCGATCAAGGAACGGATGCTCGACTACTGGGCAGAGGCCGAGCAGATATACTCAGCCTCCGGCATGACATTCGACGGCCACGAGGTCATTGACCTGGTCGAAGACATGATCATGTCCGTTGACGAATACAAAAAAGCATCATGAGGGCGAAAGCCCTCTCTTTTTACCTGGCTGCTGCGCCTCGCTCTGCGAGGCGCAACCAGAGGAGCGCATTAGACTTTAGTCTAATTGTGCACTGTAAACAATATGTTTACTGTATCAACTGTGCAATACCGCACAATAACAAGGAGACAGTATGAAAGCTGTACTAATTGACCCGTTCACACGGGACATATCGGACGTCGAGTTCGAGGGGGAGACGCTAGCTGCGTTGTACAAACTAATTGACTGCACCACCGTGACGGCTGTTAGCCTGGTGTTTGATGACCAGGTCGTGAGCTTGTTCCTCGATGACGAGGGACTGTTCGTTCAAGACCAAAAGTTCTGGTCGATCTTCCAGTATCCAGAGCCATTGGCCGGACGTGCTTTGATCCTCGGCTTTGATGCATCGTCGGGTGAGTCGCTTGATGTACCGGTCGATGCATCGCGAGTTGCCGAAGAAGGCGTCATCTTCTTCGAGTCAGCTCAACACGCCATTAACTTTATGAATGCCAGGGAGTCGAAGATTGCTCTAAGCGGTAAGCACTGTGGAATGCGGTCTGCTTCCTAACTCATCAACCGAAGCCAGGCACTTGCTGCCTGGTTTTTTTATGCCTGGCTGCTGCGGTTCGCTCCGCGAACCGCAACCAGAGGAGCGCACTCCACCTGGTCGAAGCTGCTGCGCCTGGTTACACGCTCCGCGAAGCGGAGCGCACTCGACGAGTCGCAACATTAGACCAAAGTATAATTGTACACTTTGCACAACAATGAGATTATCGGCTTGTGGTAATGTCGCCACGACAATAATAGGAGAACCATTATGGGACTCGATCAATACGCTTGGGCGCGGGAGCGCGGGGAATCTAACGAGGGTCATGAACCTCAGTTTGTATGGCGCAAGCACAGCAAACTGCAAGAGTTCATGGAACAAAAGTTCGTCACCAAGACAGGACTCGATGCTGGTGAGCTTAACTGCGGAGAGCTTACTCTCGACATCATTGATATCGAAGAGTTGTCACTCGCAATCGAGCGAAAAGCCATGCCCGTTAGTCCGGGCGGTTTTTTCTACGGTCATCAATTCCAAGATGAAGCCGAAGACGAGTACCGCGATCAAGACATTATGTTTTGCGAGTGGGCAAGACGAGAAATCGCGGAAGGCAACGAGGTCATCTACTCCTGTTGGTGGTGATCTAACAACTCTCCCAATGGTCGGCTACCTCGGTAGTCGGCCTTTTTTTGTTTCTGGAGCAAAGCAATGAAAACAATATTTGTAATAAGAATGAAGGACGGCTACGAAATCGAGGCGCACGACAGCAGAGAAGAGGCGCAAAAAGCTGTGGCTGAACTCGAACAGGAACGCCAAGAATGGCTGCCCGTGTTTATCCACGAAGAGTTCGTGACCTATCCTGATGATCCAAGGATGCCTTCTTAATGAAGGCATTTTTTCCTGGTGGCTGCAACGCCTGGTGGCTGCAGGGCGCATCGCGCAGCGATGCGCAATCAGAGGAGCGCAAAAGTAACCTGGCGCAAGCTGCTGCAAAACCAGGGAGATCGCGGTGCGCAGCACCGCGCAATTGTCAATTCGCAATTGGTCTAATAGTATAATGTTGTACACTTTGTACAATGACCTAGTGCAATACTGCACTTTAACAAAAGGGGAACCCTATGAGTTCAAACATGAGAGAAGAAGCAATCGACCAGTTCTTCAAGGATCTGGATATAACAAAAAAATACATCCTTCAAGCAATGGACGACCTAGTGGAGAAAGAAGACATCGGGGTGCGCTCGATGTTGTTCGCGACTCTAGTCGTCGCGCTTCATTCCAACAGAGCAATGGCCGAGGACTTATTCGGCAGCAAAGATGGCTACGAAGACATGGTTCGCATGGCGAAGAACTTCGTCGAACTTGCCGAAGAAGCAGACGGTGCTGTGGACGAAATGTTCACAGGAACAACGCACTAATAATACTTTCCCCCCATTGGGCGCACATCCGTGCGCCCTTTTTTTATCCATACTTCATCTCTCCTGGTTTGCCGGTGGCTGCCAGGGCTGCGCCTGGTTCGCAGCGGTTCGCACCGCGAACCGCAATTTACGAAGCGCAATCCCTGGTTTTTGCAGCTGCGCCTGGTGGCTGCGCGGTGCGCAGCACCGCGCAATCTGCGACCCGCAAGAAATGGTCATGGGACATTTGCTTCATGTGGGACAAAACCCCGTCTATGGAACCGCGATACAACGGATCATTATGCAAGCCCGTGCGAAACACGTCCCTCGCATCTCGACCCTCGAACAAAAATATGTCCCCCGTCCCGAGGTGCTTGACTAAGATGAATGACAGACCGCCAGAATCAGAATGCGCCATATGCCAAGCGATTTGCGAAGGAGATAACAAAACCTTGTTGCTTTTAGTTACTTTTAGCTCGGCCCAAATTGGAAAGCCATCCCAAATTATGTACACATCAGGAATGCCCGATCCTGCTCTATTTTCAATCCGCCAGTGGCGACTGCCTGTCGGTAAGTTCTTCTTGACGATTTTCCAAAAGTTCGCTTCTGGCTGTGACATCTTTGTATTCTCCCTCAATGAATGCGTGTGGGTATTTCTTTTGGAGATCAGCGAGTCTGGCAACAATATCTGCTCTGCTCATGTCGTCCAATCGATTGACCTGTTCGCGTCGGTCAATGGTCAACCCGCCAAGTGCGCTACGGATTTTTTCGGCATTGATAGCTGCCGAGAATTGCCCGGCATCTTCTGCGCCTCTGGACAGTTCATCCAATCTTTTAAGCTGCCCCATCAGAGTGACGCCATATTTGCGTTCGCGTTCTTCTCGAAGTTCTTTGATGTATTCGACAACGTGTGGGAAGTCTCGACCATTCAGCAGAACAGAAGCCTGTTTTGCACAGGTCTCTTTTGCGAATCCTGCTCGACGAGCGCATTCGGTGTTAGTGTGAGTTCCCTCGACGACGAGTCGTGCGAAGGTCTTTTGACGAGTAGTCAGTGTGCGATCAGATGCTTTCTCGATCTTCTGCGCCAGTCTTTCAGACATAACGATTCCTTATACAGAATTTTTTACAGATTCTACTCACATCACCAGGAATTTCAAAAAACTATCGTAAAGAGGGTATATAACTGTACTAAACGTCCTAAGAGTGTACTAAACAGAAGTCAGTATTTATGCGGGCTAGAACACCATTTAGTACGTTAGTACGTTTGGAACGGCATTCTGCGGAAAGAAAAAATATTTTTTGTTATCTGAAAAAATAAGTGTATATAGCTATTGATTATTGTTCACTAGTTGTTTACTCTAACCAATCATAATAAATGGAGGGTAAAACATGAAAGATGGCAAATACACTTGCACTCATGTTTGGTGGGATCAGGAAGAAAGAGAATATACCTTTCGCGCTGTCTGGCATTTCGAGAAGAACTATCCAGATATGCCTGATTATTGGCATCTAATTTCTTTAGAAGTCGAGGATCAAGAACCGCGATCCCCTGACCTAGATCTGTCGTTAAAAGAAGGCTGCAACATTTGGCAAGAGATCGAGGGCCAAGGCCCGAGTGCCGACATACAAGAGGTGGATTACATATGAAAATGTATGACACACCGAAATGTTATAGCTGTGGCAAGAGGGGCGTAGTCAAGGATCCTTGGGGTGCTTATTGCCCCAAGTGTTTGCTCGAAAAATATGGAAAAAGGATAAAAAATGAAAGCAGATAGCTATCAGATTTGGGGTGGAGGAAAGCTGTGGTTTTCGTATCCCACATTGAACGAAGCGCAACAGAAAGTTGAAGAATTGAAGCGCCTTTTAATTTTAAGTTTCGAGATCCGCGAGGTGTGGTTATGAGCGCAGAAGAAATTGTTTGGGAAGTATCGCATCGGTACACCATGTTGCCCGAAGGTACGTTGAAGCGTATTCATGTGAATCAGCATCACATTCGTCACAACGCAAAAAATCCTGGTGACAAGAAACCGCCATTTACTTGCAAGACATCTAGTGCAAATCACAAAGCATGGGGAGTAGACATCCAAGGGCCGAGTACCTTGGTCTATTCTCCTGACAAGCCGTTGGCTTGTGGTGCGAAGGTCTGGTTGGAGACGGTGTCTGGTGTTGGTATGTCGGAACAGATTGAGGTGCGTGATGACGATTGAAGAAGTGTTTGATGCGTTAGCAAAAGCCGACCTTGATGCCGAGTTAATCGAAGTGTTTGATGAAGACGGTGTCATTTGGGTAAAGATCGATAACGTAGATACAACGGGAGAGGGTAATGAGTAAGTTTGCAATTTACAGACATCCGTTTGGGATTTCTTTGAACGGGCGCGAGTATGCGCTCGATGGCCCTGATGGTGACATCATGGAGTTTGAATCCAGAGAAGCTGCTCTGAAGTGGGCGGACAGTATTTGTCCTGATGTTGACGTGACAGACGAAGAAGTCCTGAACGAAGAAGTTGGGCTGTTTATCTGTGATTTGAGCGAGGCGCACCAATTTGAGCGAATCATCACTCTTGTTGGTGACAACACAAGCATGGAGATTGTGTTTAGGGCTGAAGACGATGAGTGACATTACAGTCAGAGTTCTGTGGGGTTTTCATGAAGACCCCAAGGAGTATTCATTCAATACGCAAGCGGAGGCTGATGCGTTTTTGTTAGGTGTTGACGAGTCCAATGGGTGGCTCTGTTACGAAGTGGAGGAAGATTGTGGCAACGCTAGTTAGAGATCAAAAGTCGGGAAAAATGTACATCGAAGACATTTGGCATTTCGATGATTTTGTAAATGTGGCGGAAAACGCGACCTTCATCTTTACTGAAGCGCAGATCGAAGAAGCGATGGAGCGTGTCGCGGATAATTTTGACGCGAACTACGGGATCACTTGGGAGTTGGTGGAGTCTGCCATTTACGAAGTGATCACTGACGATAATTGTCATCCCGAGTTTCTTTCAGAGGAGGAAGACGATGAAAACAGTTCTTCAGTTTGAGAATTTGCGGATCGTGATCCGCGAACGCACGGTGTTTGTCGAAACACTGTGTGATTGGTGTGGTGGTCATGGTATCGGATCAATAGACGAGATACAGATTGACCGCTGTGAAAAGTGCCGAGGTTCGGGGTGCGAGGTTCTTTATACAGAAGACCTTGGCCTCGATGTCGAAGCAATGATGCAAACCGAGAGGTAAAAACTATGGGTGATGTACTCAAATACAAAGCTGTCGAGCAGACAGATGCAAATAAAATTTCAAGCGTCGCATCAGACGCAATCAAGCAACGCCATAACAAGCGTGTTCGTTCAATGCGTGATGTCCGGTTAGCGAAAGAAGTTGTCGCGTCGATAGACTCGATGATTGAAGTCAGTGACAGGATTCAAGATGCGTGGATCGCGAGTCTCTGTACTGGGCGCAACCAAATGTCCATGCAGGATATGTTGGACTTTACAAAAGCTGCGCAAACTTTCACACGGCATTTCACGGAAATTTCAGAGTGAGAGCGCGGGGGAAAGTTCCGTTAGTGGAACGTGACCCGGTAAACAAGGGGCTGACGCACGAAAGTGCGTTGGCCTGGGCGCGTTTCATGTACGACGAGTCGTATTTCAATGAGCAACCTGCTGCCGTCGATTATTGGGGCAATCTGGTTTCTCAGTTGCAAAAGCAGGAAACAGCCGGGCTGACCGGCAGTTTTCATAGCCGCGCAATGGAAGACGCAATCAAGAGGTATTCAAATGAATAAAGTGTTTTTGGTGGTTAACTACACCAATCGTGAGATCAAGGTGTTTGAAAAAGCACCACACGTTCGTCGCTATGAACTGGACAATGCGGGCGACGAGATGGAGTTGAAGGAACTGGAGTGGAATTACAAGACGCAGTTGGTGGAGATCATGAACAAGTTGTTGTACATGGGTCAAAACTTAGGCGACTGGTTGGATGACGAGCCATTCGATGACGAACCGGATGATGATCCGATGTGGGCGGATGCTGATGCGTTAGCGTCCGCAGGGCATGGTATGGATGAGGACTATATGTGATGGGTAATCGGATTATCAGTCAAAAGGCGCACAACCGTTTTCCGAAAACAGCAATCAGACCGCCTGGTTTGGTTAGCAAACACGCAGGGAACGGGAAAAATAAACGCAAAAAGAGGAAGAAGTAATGTTTTTAGTGGTATGGACAACAAAAGTTGCAGAAATCGTACAAAGTAGCTACATCCTAGACGGTGAATTGTACGAGGATCATTGGATTGCAACGGACACTTACAAGGAAGCAGAAGAGACGTTTGCTGATTTGCAGAAATTGGATGATGTGTATTCGATAACGATTTGTCAGCCAGTCAAATCGACCGAAGCGCACTTTGTGATGGAGGAAGTATGAGCAAAATGGGTGATTGGGTCATTGATTTACAGCAAGACATGGTTGATTTGACCAGAGACCAGTTCATTTCCAAGCATGGCGCGATGTTTGCGTATATTTTTGACGAGCAGTTGGGTACAATACCCAAGAAAGAAACAATAGGAGAACAACATGGCGCGAGTCGGGAAGTACAGAAACGTCGCAGTGCCGATAGAACACTACGGGTTATTAAAGGAAGTCGCAGACAAGCAAAACCGTTCGATAGCTCGGCAGCTGGCACACATGATCGAAGAACAACACTTTCAGTTGTTCCCAAATGATTATGAGGCTGTGCAGTTAGCGAAGCAATTCGCTCAGGTAAGTTGAGGGGGCAATTGCTCCCTTTTCTTATTTCTGTTTCTGGTTTACTGACTCTTTTCGTTGTTGTTTATGTACACAACACTTGGAGAAGGTTGGAAAAGTGTGATGAAGTCTCAAAGGAACTACGTTCACAAGTATTCAGCAACGCTGAACCGACCCGCTACGCACCAGGATCAGAAGAAAGAACAAAAGAGAACAGGGAAGATTCGCGATGAGCTGCGGGAAGGACTCAGAGACTGGAGAAACTGGGCGCAATGAGTTTGGTGCATGATCTGGCTTACAAGGCAGGGATTGTGAAAGACGAAGACTTTACGGTCAGAATGGAAAGCATCAAGGGCCGTGGATATGTAGCCAACCTTTCAGAACTGACGGAGTTCGCACGACTGGTTGGTCAATTAGCAAGAGAGGACGAAAGGAGGAAGTATGCAAAGCGCAATGACGCCGGTTTGTCCGGTAATGGCTGAAGAGCATGAACGCCTGGACAAGTTGTCAAAGGTTATGCCTGGCAACATCTACAACGACTACCTCCAGGGACGCGCACTTGATGCCCTGCAGCGTTACAGAGAGACGCACGATATTGAAGCGTTGGAAGAGATGCAGTTTTATATGCACCGAATCACGCATCAGGTAGTCAAGAACCTAGAAGCAAGTATTAAGGTCCGAGAAGCGATAGCCGAGCGCGACAAGCTCAACATTATGGCATCGATTTACGAAGGGTATGACGGCTAGTCCATCATCCCTTCACGACGATACTTGCGTATAACGGCCTCGATTCCTGGTTCGTATCGCTTACCGGGCAGGGTGACCAGTCCGCCTTTTCTAAACTTCAACTTCTCTTGCGTATCAGGTGTCCAGTAGATCACTGGGCGGATGCGCATCGCAACTACTCTTTGATTATCTGGACGGGGGCCGGTGTTACCCGGTGGTACTATTGACGGTCCTGACTGTCTGAGCGGACCGGACGCCAACATTTCCAGTTGTGCAAGCTTACCGTCAATCCGACCCGTGGGTGCGAGGACCGCGGTAAAACGACCGGGCAGCCCGGCAGCAGTTAAGTCCTTGTTGATTTGATCGACCAAGCTCTGCGCAGTAGACCACATTTGCGTGTAGACTTGTGGTTTATCCTGCTCTCGTTCATCAGCTGTGGTGCGCCTCGTCACAGCCATACTATCTTCATCAACAATCATGCGAGGGTTTACTCCGCCGTCATCTGGAAGATCGGGGTTGAAGTCGGGATTTAACTTCATTGGGATGCCGGGGAGGACAAGCGCATTGTTCCCTTGTCGGATGGTGTCAATCAGTGCTGCTTTGATTAGTTTCTTCTGAGACTCAGTAGCATCTTTTGCATAGCCTGGAAACAGTTCGTAAACTTCTTCACCTTGCCGGTATGTGCTACGGTGCGGTTTGTATTTTTCTCCTCCATACCCGTCAACAGTAAGGTCAACTTGATCGCCGAACATGACACCAAGAGTGTTGCCAAGCTCATCTGAAATTTTAACTTTAGAATCAGGGTCTGTAGTTTGCATAACCTCCGCGTTTAGCCGTTCGTCGGTAAAGTAATGCAACATATTTGTTGGAGATTTAACAAACTCTCTATCAAAGTTCTGGTCATTCAGTGAGGGGTACAGGTTACGGTTTCTGGTCAGTGCTTCAATAAAAGGTGCGCCAGTTGCAAGGTACTGATCGTAAAACTCACCTGTTACTTTCGACTGATCGATGTATCCTTTGGAGTCGCGTAGTTTATCAATTGCTTTGAGGCCCTCTTCAATTGTGCGAAGGTCTTTGAAGTATGGGCTTTGACCTTTTTTGTTTGCATTGTCGTTGTCAATTTCTTTCAACAAACTAGCAATATTAACGTCAGGGGAGTTCATAAACTTGTTAAAAGTTCTTGTGTATACGTTTTGAGTAATGTTTCCTCTGCCATCTCTTTTTGTTAGACGGTGAGGAGCTTGCAAAGCTTTAAAAGCGCCGAGCGAAGGACTTAAAATAGCCTCTGCATTAGACGCTTTTGGAAGCAAGTTCAAAGCATTGACGACGTTTCTGTTGACTTGATCTTCAAACGCAAGGTTGCTGACTGCCTCACTAACCGCTCTCAACACTTTGCCATCTTCAACTGTTCCGTAGTTGTCCTTGACTGCATTGCCTCGAAGATCGTTTTGAAGTTCCAGAACCGAACGTCCATCAAGAACTCCTGCCACAGGTAACCCAGCCCAGGGTACGGCGGGTTGATTAATAGCTTGCTCTGCCACGACCCTGCTGACTTCAATGTCTCTACCAATATCATCCGGGCCAAATTGTCGGCCAGGCATGAACAAGACCTGAGTACCGTCTGTTCTGACGAAACCTGCAGTAGCCTGCGCGGAGTGGGGATCTTGCACCCTAAAGTTAGAGTGTTCGCTTGGACGACCTTGAGGTGACGAAGGCTGAAGATTTGGATTGGATGCCTCCTCTCTTCTGGCAGCGTCTCTATATTTAAGTGCAACTGAATCGATATTACGCTGAATGTTTTCAGAGTAGTCTTCAGGGTCATAAGTAAAGTAATCCCTGTAAACTGCCTGCTCTTTAAACATCGCGTCTTTCATCCGGTCTAAGACTCGACTAACAGGGTCAGGAAGCACGTCCAGTTTTTCCATGTCATAGCTTGTGACTTTGCCGGTGTTGTTTTCCTCGGCTTGTAACCGTGCAAGCTCACGATCAAAACGTCCCTTGAATTCTTCATGACTAAAACGTGGACGGTTGAAGAAGTCTGTTTCTCTTCTAATCCTATCCATCATTTCATCAGTGTCTGTTTCCATTAGTCGGTGTTGACGGATAGTGTCGTCAGCCCAGTCCGACATTTCAGTCAGGTTGTGTGTGTCCGCGAACTTTTTAACTACAGCAAGGTCTTCTGGAAGAGACAATGCGGCGGTAGATACCGGGCTAGCTGGGATTCCAGGTGTGTTTTCAAGATTTGCTTGACTCAAAAAGTGTGAGTCTTCTTTTGGCCCCCAAGTACCAACTTCTACAACAAGTTGTTTAAAGAAATCGTCCAGAACTTCTCGTCTAATCGCATCGTCTGGCAGATCTTTAAGTGTTTTATCGCGAGCGGGGCGGCTCATCATATTCAGGACGTTTATTTTTTTAAGGTTTTTTTCAATCGCATCTAACGCATCTGGCTCAATTGCGTCTAAGGTTTCTGTCACAAAATCTTTGTAGTGATCAGGTAGGTCTAAGTTGTTTGCGCGAAGCTCGTCAAATACTTCTTGCGCAGTTTTAAGGGTGCCATCGTCATTAATAAACTCGTCTCGGCTGGTGACCATCCGTTGGAATGATGAGTGGTATTGGTTGTTTACCTTGAAGATGTCTGCATCATCTGAGCTGATTCGAGCACCGATTACAGCCCCTTGATTAATCTCTCTCGGGTCAAGTTCTGCCAAGGTAATAACACGTTGTTCATCCGTCCGATTTGTTAACTGAGCAAATTTATATCCAGCGTTATCGGCTGTGTATGCATACCCAGTGTTAGGAAGGTTTGGCTTCCCTGACACAAACATTCTAAAGCTGCTATCGATTGAAGGTAAAATCTCTTCCAGTTTCTGGAAGTCGATGACCTCGTTGCCTTTTCTACTCTTCTTTGTAGCTCCGGGGGCCGCGTTTATAAGGTCATTCATCTCGGTTCGAGAGAGACCAAAGCCCTCGATAAAGCTTGGGAACTCGTCAAGAGCAACCATTTTTCCTTTTGACTGTCTCTTGAGACCTGCCCCCAGAACCCCGCTGCTTGCAATACCGGACTCAAACGCTCGGCCTGGCTCGATCTCGTCGTAGTCAAAGTCGTTGATGTACCGGCTTTCTCTTGCAGACAGGTTGAAGGTAGGTGATGGTGCTCCACCAATCACGTTGCCCTGTTGATCGTAATCCACGCTCATGATTCCAGGAGCAGTTTCATCAGATAATGGCTGCTCTATCTCTGGCCCAGTGCGTAGTGTTTCTAATCCACCAGCACGTCTAGCTCCGCGAGCACCTGCTCGTAGTCCACCACCGATGATAGGGATTGCGCCAAGCATAGCTGTTGCAGCCAGTGCTTCCATGTTAATTGCGCTTTCTTCGTCGCCACGCTCCCGCGCCTCTTTAGCAGCGTCGAGCATCATGTTGGAGTCACGGACTGCGGCGTACTGTCCGTAGATTGGTAGGGATTCTGCGATGAAAGTTAAGGGGTCTTCAGCGATTGCTCCGACCATTCCTTTACCAAAGCCAACGACATCTTCTGCCTTTTCTGCGGCTGTGGTTTCTTGTGCGTATTCAGAAACAATTCCGGGGATAGCTGCGGTTCCGCGGCCTAGTCCCTCAACATCTTCGGAGGTCTCTCGGAAAAAGTTTCCGAAAGCACCCCCGAGTCCTTGCGATGTTACATCAGTTAAGTTTTGTGCCATGTTGTTTCTTTCTGAACTGCGCTGGGAATTTCACTATATTATCCCGCTTTACGTTCGTAAGAAAGACTTTCACGACATCTCTTGATAGGCCAGATATATTTTTGAGTTTGGCAATGGATTCTTCTAGTTCACTCCTCCCCTGCTTGTAACTCATTATCTGCTTAATACACTCTTTCATTTCGGCGCTAGCTGTAGCCATTCACGGGCCTCCTCTCCTAATACTTTTGCGCTAATATCAATCTTCTTACGCAATGCTTTCACAATGCGCTCGTCAATTGTTCCGGGAGTAATAAAGTCAACGTAGGTGACCGGATTCTTCTGGCCGATACGGTGACAACGATCTTCAGATTGCACCCTGGTTTCCAGGTTGAAGTCGTTGGCGTAATAAATCACCGTGTTTGCTTCCGTCAAAGTAAGTCCATACCCTGCGGTCTGCGGGTTGCCGATGAAGTATCTCAACTCCGAGTTAGGGTCCTGGAATGACTGAACGGCCTCTCTTCTCTCGTCATCTTTGGTGTCACCGTAGTAACTAGCCACAGAGCGATCACCGAATTTATTGCTGATTGCAGCTTGTAGAGCTTCGATGTCATACCGGAACCTTGACCAAATGATAACCTTTCCAGAGGTTTCTTCAAGGATATCTAACACTGCTTGTATCCGATTGTTCGATAGCTCGACGGTTCTACCGTCGTCAGTTTTAAGATGTCCTGAAAGAACCTGCTGTAACCTTATCATTTGCGTCATAATTGAATTTACAGAAATCAATTCGTTGTTTAAAACAGTCATAGCTTCGTCTCGTATCTCGACGTATGCCAGCCGCTGTTCGTCAGTCAACGATACGTTCCTGACCGTGTAGGTCTTCTCTGGGAGATCCAGACAATCCTTCTTTAATACTCTGTATGCAAATCTGTCCACCTTTTCAGTTAACTCCTCTATGTGTCTGTACCCGACAATTTGTTGAAAGCTGTGCGCTCCCATCGTCCGGCTTTGTGTAATTGCGTACCGCATCTGAAATGTGTAGTAGCTGTCATGACCCAAGAACCGAGGGCCGAGGAACTCACACTGAGAGAACAAGTCCAGGGGCGATTGCGTCACGGGACTACCGGTCAAGATTCGTCGATACTTGAACATGTGCGCTGCCTTAATTATGTTCTTGGTGCGCTTGGCCTTCGGATTTTTAATCGTGGTAGACTCATCAATCGCGATCAAGCCCTCTTGCCCGTACTTCTCTGCAAGCCATCCGAGAGCCTGGTTGCCTCGCTTCGTAGACAAAGACTCGACATTCATGACCCACATGGTCACACCTTCAAACGGCTCTGCCACCGACTGCATCTCTTTCTTTTGTTCTTTCGTCGGTTGCGCTCGCCACTGTATAACACGGTGCGGTATCTCGTCGGGGAAATGATCGGGTATCTCTTTGTTGACCCAGTTGTGATACACACCTTTTGGAGCAAGGATACACACGAACTTGAGGTTCTCTGTGTTGGCAATCGTGTCGATCAACAACTTCGATTTACCAGTTCCCATTTCCATAAAAAAGGCGTAGCTTCTTTTCCCTATGCTCTTCTCTAATGCATCTTTCTGATGCGCGTATGGATTAGTTTTAAAAATATAGTTGACAGGCATCCCATTCCCTCTTATGGTTGCATTGTGTTTCAGACATTAGCACAATGTTTCAACACATTCAATCAACCCCTGAAGAGGATATACTTGATGACTGACTTCTTTGAAGAAATGCTTGACGCAGCAGATGCGTTAACTGAAGTGGATGCAAAGACGACAAAATCTTTGTCTAACCTGGTTCGTCAAGTCGAGGAATTAAATAAAGAACTCGACATCGCGGAGCAACATCTCAAAAAATTGAAGCAAGAAAAGCATAAGCTACAGACTGATGCTATCCCTGCTTTGATGGATCAGATGAGCGTTGACCGAATCGACGTTGGTGACGTATCCGTAACCCTGAAACCATTCGTTTCTGCTTCAATCCCACAGGATCGTCGTGCAGAAGCACATCAATGGCTGAGAGACAACGGACTGGATGACATAATTAAAAACGATGTAATTTTGTCCTTCGGACGCGGGGAGGATGACACTGCTCATTCAATCATGCTCGATCTTGAACAGCGTGGATTCCATCCAGAGTCCAAGACTCACATTCATTCGATGACCTTGAAGGCGTTCGTTAAAGAGCGCGTAGAGAAAGGTCTGCCTATCGACCTAGACATGTTCGGCGCATACGTCGCTAAAACTGCAGATATAAAGAGGAAGTAACCTATGGGTGAAGTAGCAAAAAAAGCGGAAGCACAGCTTCCAAGCACAGATGTTCTCGATTTACTGTCAGAGCATCAGGGTGTTGGTCTCGACTATGATACGTCTGACCTACAAATTCCTTTCGTCCGCCTAATCCAGGCAATGTCGCCTCAGATTAAAAAGTCTGATCCGTCTTTCATTCCTGGCGCGTCCCAAGGGGACATCTTCAACACTGTTACGGGACAATCCTGGGACGGCGAAGAGGGCGTCACTGTTGTGCCTTGCTATCAGGAAACTAAGTACCTGATGTTCAAGCCACGCGAAATGGGCGGCGGATTCCTGGGTGAAATGTCTAAGGATAACCCAGATATCGCTCGCACCACACGGACCGGTGCCAAGGAAATCCTTCCTGACGGCAACGAGCTTGTTAAATCCGATCAGCACTACTGCTTGATCCTGGATGACTCAGGCATCCCTGGCTTCGGCATTATCGACATGAAGTCGTCTGGCCTTAAAGTCTCCCGTCGTTGGAAGACACAGATTAAGATGCTGACTATTAAGCATCCTAAAACTGGTGAGCTAGTCTCACCACCACTCTTCGGCACGAAGTGGAAGCTTTCTGCCATCGAAGAGTCTAACGACCAGGGCACCTGGTTCAACTGGACCGTCAACAACGACGGGTTTGTTGAAGACAAAGAGCTGCTTGAAGCGGCCATTAACTTCCGTAAATCAATCATGAGCGGCGAAGCGAAAGCTGTCGCAGAGGACGTACTCGACGAAGAGCGTCGGGAACAACCAGAAGTCTTTTGATTGTTAAGGGGGCTTCGGCCCCCTCTTTTACGGGGGAGTTATGTCAAATGTAAAACGGTTCATGGAGGCGTTTGAGGGATCGACCGCGGCTCATGGGCACACTACAGTCGGGAACACACGGCGGAACGGAAAGACCGAAGCGAAAAGTTTCGTGGTCCGCGAGCCGTTGACCGAGCAAAACATTTCAGAGCACCTGTCTGGTAAAGCGGGCATTGGCGCGATCCCTATTCGTGACGACAATAAATGTAAGTTTGGTGCCATTGATATTGACACCTATCCAATTGACCACCAGAGGCTCGTTAAAAAACTGGAGCAGCTCAAAGCTCCGATGATCGTGTGCCGCTCTAAGTCTGGCGGTGCCCACCTGTTCTTGTTTCTTGATGACTGGTACTTGGCCGTTGATGTGCGGGAGTACCTGATTGAAATTGCTGCGGCTATCGGCCATGCAGGTTGTGAGATTTTCCCAAAGCAAGACCAGATCCTGGTGGAACGGGGCGACGTTGGTAACTTTATTAACCTGCCATACTTTGAGGCTGAGTCCACCACACGTTACGCGGTGCAAGCAAACGGTGACGGGCTTGAGCTAGAACAGTTCCTTGACCTGGTTGAACAGACCAGGGTTGGTCTATCTGACCTGGAGAAGATCGACTTTGGCACACAGCGGGAGTTGTTTTCTGACGCGCCACCGTGTCTTCAACTTTTCTTGAACAATGGCATTCCTGAAGGGACGCGCAACAAAGTGATGTTCAACGTGGGCACCTACCTCAAGATGAAGTACCCAGAGGCTTGGAAGTCGCACCTTGAAGAGATCAACCAGAAACACTGCACACCACCGCTTCCTGCAACAGAGATTGTGCAGATCCAGGGGCAGCTCGATAAGAAAGATTATGGGTATCAGTGTAAAGAAGAACCGCTTTGCTCTCATTGCAACAAGTCATTATGTAAGTCTCGCCAGTTTGGTATCGGCAAACACGACGATACGATGCCGAGCATTAGTGGCCTGACGATCTTGCTATCAGAACCACGGCTGTACTTTTTAGATGTAGACGGTAAACGCCTAGAGCTTTCGACTAAGCAACTGCAGATTCCTTTACAGTTTCAAGAAGCATGTATGGAGCAGCTTAACTACATGCCGCCATTGCTGAAGCCCAGTGACTGGCAACCAATGGTCAACGAGATGATGATGAACGCCACCACGATTGAAGTGCCGGAAGAACTGACCACGGCGGGCCAGTTCAAAGAACTTGTTTTCACTTTCTGTACTTCCAGGATTCGTGCAATGTCCCCAGAGGAGCTGGAGCTTGGCAAGCCCTGGACCGAGGATGGCAAAACTTATTTCAAGATCAAAGGCTTACAAGAGTTTCTGAGGCAGCGAGGCTTTACGAAATACACCCGACCACAGATGCAAGAGAGGTTAAAAGAAATGAACGGGGATGAAGAGTGCAACAAAAACTTCCAGTACAAGACTGACAAGGGTGACTGGAAGAAGACTCGTGTCTGGTGGATAGACGAGGTGAAAGATTCAGAAGTCGAATTACCAACAGGAGGAGAGTTCAATGCAATCTTCTGATCGGTATTTAAAAGTGAACGAGGTCGCAACCATGCTAGGGGTCAGCCGCTCTACGGTTTGGCGTTGGCGAAAGGTTGGCTTTCTCCCAGCAGCGTACAAGATCAGCGAGCGCATGATCCGGTGGCGAGAAAAAGATATTGAAGAATGGATGGAAGACAGGGTACGGACAAATGAAAGACAAGACTGAATGCCTAATTTTTGGGCCTCCCGGCTGCGGGAAAACCTACACCTTAATGGAAATCATTCGGAAAGAGCTGTCTAACGGCACACCTCCAGACCGTATTGCGTTTGTTTCATTTAGCCGAAAGGCTATTCATGAAGCGCGTGAACGGGCCGGGGCTGCGTTTAACTTAAAAGAAATTGACGTACCATTCTTTAGAACGCTGCATTCAATGGGCTTTCAACTGCTAGGGCTGCGCAAAGAAGAAATCATAGGCATCTACGACTTAAAACAAATCGGGGCAGAGATGGGCATGGTGTTTGACAACCGTAACGTCTACGACGAGGACGGAGTTCTTCAGATGTCAGCCAAAGAAGGCAATAAGTATCTGACCTTAATTAATCGGTCGCAGATGCGCTGTGTGACCCTGGATCAAGAGTACAACGACAACGGTGACCACAGCATTAAATGGCCGCTGCTTCAAAAGCTGGATGTTATTTATAACAAGTACAAAGAGCAGACCGGGAAACACGACTTCACAGACATGATTCGATTGATGGTCGAGCGGGAGCTAAGTCCAAGGATCGACGTCCTGATTGTCGATGAAGCTCAGGACCTGACTCCGTTGCAATGGCAACAAGTCAATGTATTAAAGAAACACGCTAAACGTATCTGGTATGCTGGGGACGACGACCAAGCTATCTTCAGGTACACAGGCGTTGATGTGCGCTACATGTTGGGCGTTACCGAAAACACCAGGGTGCTGCAGCAGTCTTATCGCGTACCGAAAAGCGTACATGATTTAGCCGCTAAACTTGCTAAACGTATTTCTGTGCGTCAACCAAAAGAATGGAAGTCTACGGATCATGACGGTGAAATCCATCACCACATGAGTGTTGATGAGATCGACATGAACCAAGGTTCGTGGACCATCATGTCGAGAACCACAAAAAATTTAAACATGCTTAGTGACACACTGCGCCAGGACGGGGTGATCTATACCAAAAATGGTACACTAAGTTTTGACGAAGGGCTGCTGAACAGCATGAGGGTGTGGCAGGATCTTCAAAACGGTGAGCTAATTACCGCAGACGAGGCTAAAATTTTGTATGAAAACTGTCCCAAGCGTGGCGAAAAAGCCACAGTCAAAGCAGGTATGTCCAAAACACTGGACGAACTAGACCATAATCAGCCAGTGTCTTTCTCAGAGCTTAAAGATAACCACGGCCTGCTTGCTCCAAAAGAGATGGATGCAGAAGATGTTGTCAATCTGTCAACAGACGACCGGCAATATCTTGGGGCGATCAAACGCCGGGGCAAAATAACAACAGCCCCCGCGGTAAAACTGAGCACTATTCACCGCATGAAAGGCGGAGAAGATGAAAACATCGTGCTGCTGTCTGACATGGGCTTCATGCCTTACAAGACCTTGCAAGAAAACCCAGACGATGAACATCGTGTGTTCTACACAGCAGTCACAAGAACTAAAAAGAACCTACATATTGTAGATTCAGAAAGTCGGTATCGGTATGACCTGTAAGCTCAAACCGCATCAACATGCGCAAGCTCTTCGAGACTACGCAGATGGGCATAAGCTAGAGTTTAGGGTCAGACCAGGGGCCACGAACTATGGTTCGAGTACAGTCTGGCAACCATGCGAGGTGCCAGAATTTCATCCAAACTTTGAGTATCGCGTAAGGAGACCAAAGAAATGATGAGAGCGCATGGATTAGATGATGCTGTCATTGGAGTTGGGCAGCGGTGCGGATCAGACGATGTTCTTGTTTATGATGCACAAAAAATTGTGGATATCTTGGTAGCCAGGGACAAAATGTCCAGGGAGGAGGCTTGGGAATACTTTGAGTTCAACATATGCGGGGCATATGTCGGACCAACTACACCCATTTACATGTTAGCTATGTCGATGGAAGAGATTGAGGAGAATTTTTTTGATTGATCCGGCAGATAACAGCACAATTAACTGGCTTGACAGACAAGACTTAGATCAGTTGGAAGTCGATTGGTGTGCCCCAGCAAGCTACCCAGATTTGACTACAGCCAAAGTTATGGCTATTGACTTGGAGACTCGTGACCCTAACTTGATGTCGCTCGGTCCTGGTTGGGTCCGGGGCGATGGATACGTTGTAGGAATCGCTGTTGCTACCGGCGACTACACAGGTTACTTCCCGATTCGTCATGAAGGCGGCGGTAACATGGCCCCCAACATGACACTCAAGTGGCTCAAGAAGCAGGTTGAGACTCCACACATTACCAAAGTTTTTCATAATGCGACTTACGATTTAGGTTGGCTATTACACGAAGGGATCAAGGTCCAAGGACCGGTAGTCGATACCATGATTGCCGCGCCTCTGTTAGACGAGAACCGCTACACATATGCACTTAATTCGTTAGGTTATGACTACCTTGGCTCGACTAAAAGCGAACGGACCTTGCGCCTTGCAGCAAAAGACTGGGGCATTGATCCAAAAGCAGACATGTGGCGACTCCCTGCGAAGTATGTGGGGGCATATGCAGAACAAGATGCTGCACTGACTCTCAAACTTTGGGACCGGTTATGGTCCGAGATAGAAAAGAACTCACTCACAAGTGTATTTGAGCTTGAGTCCAGTTTAATTCCGTTACTATTAGAGATGCGTTCTCGTGGCGTTCGCGTAGACTTAGATAAAGCAGATCAAACCAAAAAGGTTTTAGCGAAGCGGGAAAAGGAGATCACTGATGAGATCAAGCGGGATACCGGGATTGTGGTCGAACCTTGGGTGGCAACAAGCGTGGCCGCAGTCCTGGGCCATTACGGACTTGATTGCCCAACGACGGAGAACACGAAGCAGCCGTCTATTACAAAAGCGTTCCTGCAAGCTTGTCCGCATGAGGTCGCTGGGAAGATTCTCAAGCTTAGAGAACTGAACAAAGCTAACACCACCTTTATCGACTCCATTCTTCGATACGAGCACAATGGCAGAATTCATTGTGAATTCAATCAGTTACGTTCGGATGATGGTGGGACAGTTACGGGACGTTTTAGCTCCAGTAACCCAAACCTGCAACAAATCCCTGCACGAGACAAAGAGATCAAAGGAATGATTCGCGGTCTATTCGTCCCAGAAGAAGGGGAGAAGTGGGGGTCATTTGACTACTCGTCGCAGGAACCTCGGCTGCTTGTCCATTACTGTTCAATGCTTAATCAGGTGTCTCAGTATGAGATGTTAGGAATTAACGAAATTGTTGCTGCTTACAGGGAAAGTGACGTAGATTTCCATCAGATGATGGCGGATATGGCAGGGATCAGCCGTAAAGAAGCAAAAACAGTCAACCTGGGGATCATGTATGGAATGGGTCAAGGTAAGTTGGCAAACACGCTCGACATCACAAAAGGCGAAGCAAAGGCGTTACTGGATACTTATCATAGTAAAGTCCCCTTCGTTAAAGGACTCGCAGACTCGGTAGCATCCAAGGCTGCACGGCACGGACAGGTTAGAACATTGTTAGGACGTAAGTGCCGGTTTGATTTGTGGGAACCGAATAGCTTTGGTTACAACAAAGCATTGCCACACGAAGAAGCGATCAAGGAGTATGGCCCAGGCATTCGCCGAGCGTTTACATACAAAGCATTGAACCGATTGATCCAGGGGTCCGCTGCCGATCAAACTAAGAAAGCGATGGTCGAGTGCTATAAGGAAGGGTTGATTCCTCTACTGACGGTACACGACGAACTGTGCTTTAGCATCAGTTCCGAGGACCAAGCTGCACGAATCAAGGAGATTATGGAGACGTGTGTTGATCTGGAAGTACCTTCAAAAGTTGATCAGGAATTGGGAGCCAACTGGGGCGAGGTGGGTTGATCCCATAATGGGACATGCACTCCACCCAACTGTTCCACTCTAGTTCTTTTTCCAAGAAATCAAGCGGTTTGAGCCGTTTGGTTTTTACTTCTTTAAAACTAGAAACGGGGACAAATAGTACCCGTTCTTGTGGAATTGCAACTAACGCGACAATGTCACAGTCTTCTTGTGTCAGGGGTTTTTTAGGGCTGAGGCCCTTAGACACACAGAACTGATAGCCTGGACTATGTCTGTCCTTTGTACCTTTATTTCCTTTGAACTGACTGCCTTTGACCTGTATTCGCCAAGTATAGTCATACGCAAAAGAAATAATATCTGAAGTTCCGAGGTTCACGATCTCAGATTGTATGCCCATCTTGGCAAGCCGGAGCAGACAGATAACCTCACCTATCCGCCCCGCTTCGATTTCTTTCATTGTTAAAAGTCAGATGAATCCTCACCTGTCTCCATCATGTCACGGAGGCGTTCCGCTCGCGCTCCTACTTGCTTTGCCCAGCGTGAGTCCATCATCTGGGTTGCAGCTTCTGACCAATCGCCTGCTTCTAACGCAGCGATCATTTGCCCGAACTTCTTAAAAGTTGGCAGTCCGAGGTTAAAGATCATGTCTGCAACGACGCGCTGCCGAACTTCAGACAGGTCAAAGAACCAGTCGAAAGTAACAGCTACTTCGTTCATCACAACTTCAATGTCGTTGTCTAACAAAAAGTCGATTTCATCGTCCAGGAGTCCACGGTCTTCGATATTACGACCGACTCCGATTGTCAGCTTACCGCTTGTACAGCGGTATGGAAATTTTTCAACGCCTTCATGCAGACGAAGCTGCTTAAAAAGTCTTTGTTTGTCCATCATTCAATCCCAAAGGTTGCTCTGGTAACTGGATCAGGCACCAGGATAGGCGACACTTGGCTACCTATTTGTGCTGGTGGCTGTACGTTTGGTACAGGTATTGGTGTAGAAGGTACCACATTTGTAGTAGGGCGTGGTGCAGGTACGGGGGCCGCGGATTGTGTACCTTGACTTACTGGCTCTCTTTGTTCTGGCTCTCTCGACTGTTGCGCTTCTTCCTGCTTTAGCTTGCGACGACGATCTTCGCGAACAATTGCACGAATCTCGGACCGTGGTACAAAACGCCAGGTGTCATTCTTACGCATGTTGCGCTCGGTAGTCTCTGAAATTTCAAACGGATCGAACCGGTTTCTCAAAATTCTCTCAAGGTTTTGCTTGCCTACAATCTTGGAAAGCTCGCGGCGGATCTTGGACTTTGGTACTCCCAGGCGTTCCAAGTCTTCCATGACCAACCGGAACCGTGTATCTACACGATACTTCGCTTCGTTGGCCTTCAAGAATGCGTCCATGACCTGAGATTCGTTACCTACGTCAGGACGGCTCATTGGCTGGTTAAAGATTGAGGCAACCTCACGAAGGTCACGTCTGTATTCCAGTCCCTTGAATGCCATGCCTCGCTCAAGGTTGATTGTGCTTTCTGTCAAACCAGTCACTGCTCGGACAAGCTCACCCGCAATCTGACGCTCGAAACCTGCCTTATCTTTCGTAGACAGGCCAAGTTCTTCTGCTATACCAGTCTGGTTTATCCATGCTTGAGCGAACCGGCCAAGACGTGGATCACCTGATGCAGTTGTAAACGGAAGCGCGTTCGGTAGGAATGCATCAACGATGTGCAAGAAAGACTTAGACATCTTGTCGCCAGGGGAATCTTCGTCACTGTAGATACGCGCCCCGGTCTGTGTTTGACCACCACGGCCACCGCCTGGTGAACCAAGTGGAGCTACGTCAATCAAGCGGCCTGCAAGAATTGACTCGCCAACAAATGGCTCGAAGAACTCGCCAAGTGATGCGCCAAATGTACCAATGGCTGCTGCTGCAGGGTCTTGTCCACGCGCTTCTGCTTCGCTAAATGCGTTGAGTCCGGCAACAATCGTGCTTTCAAACAGCTCGTATGGGTTTGTGTAACTGAAGTTGAGGAAAGTTGGCAATCCTTTTTCGTCCCGTCCCGTTGGAATCAACCTAGCGTTCTTCTCCCAAGGTGGAGCCATTGTTCTTTGGTATGCATCCAACTCTTCTTTGCTAACACCTGTCAGTGAACTTGCAATGTTCTGCAATGCAATCGGCATTGTAGCGGTTGTAAACAACGCGCCGCTCAACCGACGCAAGCCAATCTTCTGCATCTCTTTGTTGGTAGACGCTAGTTCCTTAAAACCGCGACCAATCGTATTGGCTCCAGTACGAATGATTTCTGCAGGGAAGGATACGAAGTTACCCATGATTGGAATTTTACGCAGTGCCTGGACTGCTGCAGGAGTAGCGTTGTAGTTAGGCACAGTGTTTCTAACGATATCTGCAGCCTCTTCCTTCAGCAGCTGATTCATGTTCTGACGACCAGCAACCGCGGGCCGTGATCCTTTAAACAGTTCGTACACGTCGTCGGCGCTCATACCACGAGTCGCGTTCCGAAGTTTTTGCAGCTCAAACTTGTAGTTGTAAATCTTCCACACGTCGTCGCCACCTTGATAGGCGCGTTCTGCGAAGTTGATCCCACCGTACAGGAGTTTCCCTGGCTTTGTGTCCTTGATGCGGTTGCCATACTTTGCACCAACAGGAAGTCCTGTTAGTTCAATAAGTTTATCTGCAGAGGTCTCCTTGCCGCTAACACCCGCACCTGCGCGAATCAAATCCTGTAACTCACGCAACTCGGCCTGTGTACCTACAACGCCAAGTTTTTGTAACTCTTCAAGCTCCGCAATTAACTCGTTATTGCGAAGACCTTTAAGATCATTCAGAACCAAACCAAAAGATTCACCAAGATTTGCACCACGTCCTATGTTGCCCTGCATCAAAGCAAACATCGATGCAGAGGTGACGTTACGAATCTGAGTGATGGGAGACAATACTGTTTTTGCGTACTGGACCCTGGACTTTGCTTGAACAGAACCTGTCCAAAGAAGACGGCCTATGTCTTCTAGCGGGTTTGTTTGACCAACAAGAGTCCGGCTCAACATATCGTACACAGGCTGCGGCACTGCAAAGCCTTGCAAAGACCCATAACTAGATACAACCGGACCGACGCTGGAAGTTAACCTGCCCTGTGTGTCAATCTCGCCATCGAGCACTCGATATCCCAAGGTGTTTACTAGTTCTTTGTTCTGGTCCGCTCGTGCTTTTGCAAGTTGTTGTATCTGTTCTGGCGACGCACCATCTGGAACCTTTAGTCGAGTGTCTACAAATAGCTTTCTAACCCCAGCATTTGTCCTGCTTAACTCTCTAATCCTTCCGTAGAATTGATCGATTGCACGAAACTCAGACATGTCGGCAACCGTTCCAAGAAACGCTTCGTCAATATCTAAGATTTCTCCAAGGAGCTTACGCTGATAATCTTTTAGGTCGCCGAACTTACGGAGGAACAGCGCAGGATTGAGCCTGTCTCTAGCAATTTCTTTTCGGCCTTTTAGCGCAGTTTGGTTTTTAATCCTGTGCATCTGCAAGAAGTTTCTCGCAGCAGTTTCCGCTTGAGCCTGACTAACCGTGTTGTTAACCAAAAAGTTGGCTTCGCCTTCTGCAAGCTCGTCCGCGTTCCTCGCAAGACCAAGGTTTGCAGCGGAATACTGAGGGTTTTGAATAGAACCGTCTGGACCTTTGTATGTCTTGTTCAGCTTCTCAAGAATTTGACGAGTAGCAAGAGGGTCATTTTTAAATCCATCAATCGCTTCTCGCATTGCTTCATCGGAAGGCTTGTACGAAGCATTTTCAAACACTTTGTATCGACGACGGATGTAACCATTCAGGTTACTCTTGATGGTGTTGATCAACGCCTCGGCAGAGTCTTCGTCTGTAATAACGCCCTGTCTTTGAAGGTTTTGAATGTAGTCGCTATTCAAAACGTCGGCAGCCAGGTTGTCGACCTGACGACGCATCTCACGAACAGGAGCTTGCAGTGCTTGAGGAAGCTCGTCCAGATTTGACTGAAGCGTTTCACTTGTCCTGGATGTTAGAACATTCTCAATTGTATTGAAGAACTGACGCTGCAAAAGCTCAGATGACTGACCAGATGCTTTTGAATACTCATCAACCGTATCATCAAGAATCTTGCGCATGTTGTTCAACGTGCCCTGCGCACGTTTGATTGCGCTTTCGCCTCGACCAGCAATTAACAGCCGCTCATTTGCAAGCTCTTGTGGAAGGTAGCCTCTGAACCGTAATACAGAAAGAAAGTCAGACAACGTCTGCTCTCCAAAACGAAGAGGTGCGTTAGGGTCTTCAAGAATGCGACGCTGCTCTAAATTTTGTAAGTAATCACCTACACTTTGAGCTGGTCTTGACTCTCTAACTGCGCGAGCAATTGGAGAAAGAACCGGGGCAAGTCCTGTTGCTGCCACATCTCCAGCTTTCGCTGCCGCGGTAAAGGTAGCTCCGAGGGCCGTGGGCAGAGTAGCAGTAAGCACACCTGTTTCTGTGCCGATCTTGATCTTATTGCCAAGGCGACGGATTGCTTCTTCGCGTCCAGATAAACCAAGTGCGGTGTCTGTTTGAGTCGGTCCGCCTTCAAAGAAGTCAGCAATAGTTGTTGCATCATCTGTTGCAACCATAATGTCGGCACCCGCTGCTGCGCCAACAGTGTAAGCACCCAAAGCAAACTTTTCGCCAGGGTTTAGTGGGTCAATCCCAGCTTTACCTTTACGGAATCGCTCTGCTTGACGGCCAAGCTTCGTCAACTTGGTAACGCCCTTCATAGCAAGACCGCCAGGGACAATGTATTGAGTGATGATTTCTGCGGCCTTACCGCCAAAACCTACAGGGTCGAGGCCCGCATACTCGCGAAGGTCTTCAAAAGATTCTTGAACCCCGGTGGTGTAGTCGGTATCCGCCATTAGATCGACGCCGATAGCGACAGTCGAGGCGACGCCTTCGGCAGCCTTAGTTACACCAGACAGAATGCCTTCGCCAATCTCTTGGAAAGTACCTTCTGATTCAGTGGTCAGTGTGGAAGTTGGTTGAGCAGGTGCAGCAACTTGTACAGGTTGTTGTACAGGTTGCGCTGTTGTGGCATCTTCACGCTGCCCAGCCAGAATCTCTTCCATTGTAAGAGCCATGAATTAGCCTCCTACTGGTTCGTATAATGGCTGACCCTGGGAATTAAACCCTGTGACTGTGTACATCTTATCCTCAATCTCTTGCTGTGACCCAACTTTTGGTAGAGACGTGAGAGGTTTTCCTTCCGCATTAAGCTTAATTAAAACTTGAGCAAGGTTGGCAACTTGAGTTGACGATGGGTCACGAACCCCGGCTTCAGCAAACTGGTCTTCAGCCAGCTGTTGGAACCGCACTGCATCAGTTCCAGTAGATAACTCCTGGACCTGACGACCGACGGTCAATGGATCCTTTGACGTAACTTTACTAGTAAGAGCTTCAAGCTGTTTAACTTGTTCCATTTTTTCTGGGTCGTTTAGAACATCTCTTATTGCACTTGTTAGCCCTTCAGGTGTCCCATCTGATTCTCCCAATGCAACAGACGCTACTGAACCTAAACTGCTTAACATGCCTGAAAGCATTGTTGCATTAGACTGATATTCGGCTCGTTTTTCTGCTGAAATATTGTCAGCTTCTGCTAGTTTTCGTTGCTGTTGTAATTGAGCTTCAAGTTTAACTTTTTCAAACCCAAGACGAGTTCTTAGGTCTACTTGACGATCACTTGATTCAATCAAGCTTTGGAAGTATTGGAACTGATAGCCCCGTGCAATACGGCGTTCTTCAATCTCAACCTTTTTAGCGGTCTCGTCATCACGAATGGCTTTCTCAAGACCAGCCATCTTGATTTTCTCTTCCCGTGCCTGACGTGCTTTAGCAGTATCCTGGAAGTTTTTAACTCCAGCCGCTGCGCCTCGTGCAATATTTTCTAACGCATTTGGGCTATCTCCAGATGCAATTAAGAAGCCAAGCATTGCCAGGTTATAGCCATCAATCTTTTTGTCTTCTTCAGGGTCACGACCCATCATTCTACGGAACATCTGTGCGTTTACTTCAGCACGTTTTTCCAAAGAAAGTTCTTCGTCTGGGTGTTTGTATCCAGCCATCTCTAATCCAGCATCGTTTTTATCTTTTTCGGAGGCATTTGGATTACGCAAGAACTCCAACATTTGTTTCCGGGCGTTGTCTCCCTGCTTACGCTTTTCTTCTGCTCCATAAAAATCAATATTTGGATCAGGAATTGACTCGCTTGGATCAGGTTTTTCGATTCTTCTTTGTGGGGCAACAGGCGCACTGTCTCTAGCATCCGCAGCTAACTCTGCATCTGTTTGTGGAGAAGGAGCTGGTGCAGTAGGAGTCCTTGGAGGGAAAATGCTTTCCGACTGTTCTTGAGTCAATTCAGGCATTGAAGAAGCATCTGACTGTTGTACTTCTGCATCCGCACGAGCACCTGGAATAACACTTGGAACGTCAACATTAAACATGTCGCCTTCGGCTGTGTTCATGTAATTCATGACACGTTGCATTGCTGGTGTGCCAGTAACATCTGGAGGTGCTACGTCTCCGTAATCACTCATTCCAGTAAATCGACCAATTGGCCCATATTGGATGTCTTGAGTTAAATTTTGTAGAGCAGCTGCAGGAATGTTTACCAAATCTGCCGCAGCAGCAAATGGATAAGTTAAGTTACCGACAAATCTTCTGTCTTGGCGACGTTGTTGCTCAACTAATCTTGGATCTGCTTGAACAGGCCCTCGACTGCCATCAGCAAATCGTTGTACCGTGCCCATTAGCTCAGGACTGGACGACATGATGCCGCCCATCTGACGCAGCCTATCCCGCGCAGCACTCTTACGAAACATTTTGCGGTTAGTTACGTCCTTCATGAAGTTTTTCTTCCAATTAATGAATCAAAAAGTCCCGTCTGTGCTAGGCCGCCAATGCCAACACCAAGCCCTGCTACTTGAGAAATAAACGAAGGATCTGGTGCAGTGGCAGAAGTTAACGACGTCTGCGTTGATGGTACGCCACGGAAGATATCTGACATAAAGCTGAGACGCTGATATGGTTCATACTGACGCTCAAGATCCGTTGCGCGTTGCGCTTCAAACTGTTGCTGCGCCTGCTGTTGTTCCAATCCGCCCAGTGACAACAATGCGTTGATATCTTTTTGCTGCCCAGTTTGAGCTGCTTCGCCCAGGGCAGCTTGCGATAATCCTGTCTTTGCTAACGAAGATCCGAGTGCCCCGATCCCCTGACCAAGTTGACCGAAAATCTGTGCAGCAGACTGCTGACGCGCCATTTGGTTCTGGAATGCATTCTGCGCCATTTGTTGCGCCATGCCAAAACCTTGCGAACGAAGTTGCGCACCAGTCCGTGCTTGCTGATCCATGATGTTGCGTTGCAGTTCCTGTTCAGCAACTGCTTGACGAGAGCCACCAAACGCGCCACCTCTTACTGCTTGAGCACCAATATTTTGCGCTTGAATCTGGCCTTGACGACCGATGTCTGCCTGGGCGCGTTGGACCACCTCTTCCATGTATGGGTCCATAAATGCTTGATAAGAGCGTGGGTCATAAGCCCCCATTGACCCCATCAAAGGCATCGCACCACTTAAAGATGTGCCAATTCCGGTTTCGATTGCTCCTGCACCTGCTCCAAGAGTCTGTTCTCCTGCTTGAAGCATTGGCATGTAAGCACCAACACCACCATACCCTAACCCAATTGCAGCTTGCTGTCCTGGGGAAAGCTCCGCAACCTGACGCTCTGGAATGTATGTCGGGTCTTGTGCTCTTTCCGACGTTGAAGCAAGTAAATCCTTTAGAAAGGTTTCTTGATATTCAGGTAATAACTGTAGGGTTTGGGTGGTAGTAGTAGCCATTACGCCATCGCCTCATACTTACGCATCATTTCGTACATTTTAGCCGCGCCCTTACCTCGGTCGCCCTTACCAAGACCTCGAACTGCGCGTTCTGTCATTACAAATTCACCGTCCGAGAGCCGCGCTTCTTGGACTTTCATGCCATTTTGATAAATGCCGGACTTGATCGAGTCGCTTTTCCCGGTCCCTGGTCCTTCAATGTATCCACCTTGCATATACTTTCTAACAACTTCAGGGTAGTCATACTCAAATACAATGTTTTTGCCCTTATACCCTGGAACACGCTCGCCTGTTTCTTGTTGACGTTTTTCAAGTTCTGTCAGCTCACGTTCTTCTTGCTCTGCTTCAGTTAATGCGCCAAGTCCTAGTGAAGCAAGGGTTGCTGAAAGTCCTGGATTTTCTTTAATTGCAGATAAAATACCGGATTGTGCTGCTTGAGATGCGGTTCCCGTCATTGCTTGATCATACAGTTGTGCTTCAGCCATTTGCTTTGCAGTTGTTCCTGCAGCCGCCTGTCCTGCAGTTGTTCCTGCAGCCGCAGTAGTTTGAGGGCCAGCACCTTTTAATGCGTATCCACCAATCCCACCAATGGCAGCCATTTTTAATGCGTCATCAATATCACCACCAGCAAGCAAAGAACCAATACCCCCACCGATGGCAGACCCTAGCGCAGGACCAAGTCCTGGGATAGATGATCCAATAAGCATACCGGCGACAGGTGCTAGTTTTTGTAAAAGACTGCTCACAGTGTTTGCCCTCCGAGTGCTTGTGGCATTGTCACAACAATTGACACATCTTTACGTTCTGCGCCAGTCCAAGTTTGTCCACAATCGGGACAGTTCCCGTTTGGGTAACTCAAAATCTCTTCGGGCGTGTCAACTTCGTTCCCGCAGTTGGTACAGTGTACTTTATCAGAACTCGTAGATGGACTCCAACGAGAACCATTTGGCATTACGATTACATTATCGCTCATGGTTTATCCTCTGCTCGGACGACTTTGACAAAACCGTTGTCTTGATACAAATCGCCAATCTCAAGACTGTTTATGGCTTCTGCCGTTGGTAAATTGTTGATTGCGGTTAACGGGTTACGGACCTCGTTAATCAAGTTTTCAAGTGACCGCGCTAACTGATGCAGATACACCGGATCATACTCGTTTGGAGCAGACGGTAATAAAGGCCGTATCGTTTTAACACTCATCGTCTACCATCCGGTCGTGCATCTAAGCGTGGTGCTCCTATTCGCCATTTTACACCAGTTGTGTCAGAGGACACCTTTAATGCTAACTGACGGCCTCTAGCTCGCATAAACAACTGATCGGTGTAATCGTGACTACCACCAACTAATGTTTGACGAACCACAGTACCAGTCGCTTCGTCATCTACTCCGTCACCACTAAAGTTTTTCGCGGTAACCGTAAAATCTACTTCTGGGTTTTCGGCTGTTGAACCACGGAAAGAAAGATCGGGGAGTATTCGCCTGATCAACATAAATTGCTCACCATCTCCAATGTCAAAGTCAGACGAAGTGATGAAAGAATCCATTGCCGAACCATCCGCATCTAAACCATTCTCATGGTCGTACAAGTATCCATCTGTTCCAGTTGCTTGTGGGAAGGAACGCTGACCAGTTGCGCGGTCGTTCCACGCAGTACGGGCTAGCTGCCCGTAGTACCATATTTGTTCGGCGTAGTTGTACACCACATAACGGTCGTTTTCTGTTGAATTTGCTGATGGATAAAACCACCAAACTTCGTTCTGAGAACCTAGTGAGCCTGCAAAAATCTTAAAGGATTGCTGGGTGTTAATATCAGAAAACACATAGTCACGAACAGTGCAAGGAATCGGCTGGATACGACCATCAAAGACATAAAAATTACTTTGCCCCATCCAAAAAACTGTGTCATTTACACCAATCGCAGCGTTTGGACCCGCAATACGGACGTTGTCGCCAAGTAAAGCCGTGCCAAATGTAAACGGAGGGCCAATAAACTGCAGTGAGTGAAGGCTTGCATCTGTCCAGACGAGCACCTGACGAGTCGTTCTAACCGCCGTAATGATCTCAGACCCCTGGGAAAGACGAAGGTCTCCAGCCGTATTTGTTGCGGTTGGGTTCCAATCAGACGGATTTTCTTGATCCGAAAAACGAATTAATAAAGGATCTTGTTGTGTTGATCCAATAGGATTTGTACCGAAAGCAATAACATGCCGGTCCGCCTCTGATACCAAAATTTTACGAGCCACTGTCGGAACTTCATTAGCTCCAGTGTATGACGACAAAGGATAAGCTCGACTTGTTACGCCGCCACTAGCATCCCAATAAAATATTTCACCGTCTTCGACGTTAAATATGAGGTCTTCACCAAAGTTATCGCCCGACCATAGCCGTAATGTTTGCCCCGCTAACGAACCTACCGCGGACCCCCAAGTAAAACGTCCCCAGGTTCCTGCGCCCCATCCTGGGCCAAGAACTGTCGTTGCTAGGCCGGTTGCTAAAGGATAAAACGCTGCTGCAATACCATCGGAAGTATAAGTGGCGTCTGCATTTTGCGGTAATGTTATTGTGTAACTGTTGTTGTTTGGAACGGTCTGAATAACAAACTCGTCGGCTAAATCACTATTTAACTGTGAGGACAACCCTGAGACCCGTTCAAAAAGAACATAGTCACCAACAGACGCGCCATGCAAAGGATCATTAACGGTAACTGTTGGACTGCCGTTTGTGGTGTCAAATGAGATAGCCATTTTAACTTCCTGTTGTAACGGTGACAGATCCGATAGAAGCTGTCATCGGAGCAGTAAACTCAGTGATAGCAACAGATATTGGGCTTAACACTATAGGTTGATTCGCCAGTACCGCATCTACAGTAACTGTACCAACAAGACCGGTCATTTCAACAGGGAAATTAGGAACACTATCTTGAATAGTGGTAACTGATTCAAGCCGTCCAAGTTCCGCGGTAGCTGCTAGACCGTTTCGTATGACTAAGACCCCGTTACCATCACCGTCTACATCAAACTCGCTTCCTTCTATCACCGTAACTGTACCAATGCCTGAGCTAGCACCAGCACCTACACTTGTTACTTCATAAGGAAGAGTAACGGTACGACGGAAGGGGGTAATGTCATTTAATGTGCCCGACTGTTCAAGATAGACTTTCTTTTCCGTTCCAATAAACAAAAGGGATTGAGAACTTAATGTCACAAAATCATGAAGAAAACGTGGAGTACCAGCATATTCTGTCTGATTTACTTTTTGCCACCCACCAATCTTTTCTGGGTAGCCATAACGGAAACGAATTTTGTCCCCGTCATGCCACCCACCCTCGTTCGAGTAATTAGTACCTTCTCGGTTTATACCCGGCTTAAAGACCAGTTTTGATAATGGCATCTATGATTACTCAGGTGCGTCCATTGCTACCCAACCCGCTGTCTTAGGATCGGCTGTGTCAGCTTGGTATGCCTCTTCATCCCAGATGTAGTCACCTTCTGGTTTAGCAATCGGTGCTTCCCACTCAAGAGTCGTTGTGTTCTTGGACCATGAAGCGTAAGGCTGTGGTGCCCAGAAGCAATCATTGACTGCGTCAAACTCATAACCCTTGCCTGCGTAACGCTTACGGAAGTTTGAGTTGTATGAAGTCTGCTTCCACGTTCCGCCTAACAGGTTGTTGCAGAATGCCGCACCGATAGGGTCAGAACCCGGATATGTTCCACCACCACAATCGTCATTGGAAACAACGATCACCCGCTTTACTTTGTTGTTTGCATCAATTTCTGCAAAGTGTGCCATTTGTATCTCCTTTGATTAAACAGCGTATCTAATAATTACAATACCGGAACCGCCATTTCCAGCGCTTCCGCTAGTGGCATCGGTTGCACCACCACCGCCACCAGTATTAGCTGTACCGCTGACGGTTTGATCTCCGCCACCACCTAAACCACCATTTCCTCCAGTAGCTTCTCTGCCGCCACCTCCGCCACCGCCTCCGTAGTAACCTGAGTCTGCACCAGTAGAGGTTGCCGTGGCCCATGTAGAGTATGCATTAGTTCCATCTCCGCCATTTCCACCACGGTAGGCAACACCGCCTAGTTCGTTAACTTCACCTGCGGTACCTGTTCCGCCTCCACCGGCTCCAGATCTATTCGATACAGTAGATCGTCCAATAGTGCAATCGCCTCCGGAAAACCCTTGAAGACCTAATCCACCAAGCTGAAATGTACTACTACCAGCAGCTCCGCCAGCACCACAACCTCCTATAGCCGCAGTTCCCTGACGGTTAGACGCATCTGCACCATATCCTTGACCGCCACCGCCGCCAAATGCAGTTACAGCACCAATACTAGATTCCCCACCATTGTCCGCTTGACCTCCGGGTACACTTGCAGTATTAGCGAGACCACCATTTCCCACAACAACTGCATTAGCCCCTGTAGGAAGAAAAATTGTTTTTTGTACTAGACCACCTGCACCGCCACCGCCGGAAGAATAGTTTTCGTTTCCTCCTCCGCCGCCACCGCCGACAACTAATACTTCAAACAAACCCGGGTCAACTACAGTAAATGAGGAGGTGGCTGTAAAGGTGTGGTATTTATATCCACCCGATGTAACTTCTGTGCCACCCGTTCCAGTTCCACTTGTTCCAGTAGTAACAATACGAGGTGTAGTTGCTGTGGTACTTACAACAAAATTAGATGAAGCGGTAAATGTGTGGTAGTAATACCCACCAGAATTTACAACAGTACCACCAGTGGCCTGTTGGCCGTCTGTGTTTAGATAGCGAATAATTACTAAGCCTGAACCACCATTGCCTCCACTAACAGTAGCTTCTTCGTTGCCTCCGCCACCTCCACCAGTATTGGCAGTGCCATCACCACCAGCAACAGTGCTAGCAGTACCGTCCCCGCCTCCACCGACACCGCCCGCACCGCCAGTAGTGTTTCCACCGCCTCCACCGCCTCCTGCGATGTAACGAAGACCACCAGACACTTCTCCTTGTGATGTCGCAACTAGCCAAGCGTTATAGTCTGAAGTACCTGCACCGCCCACACCACCAGTTAACGAGGCCGCAACACAATCTCCACCTACCGCTCCTGCGCCGCCACCGCCACCGCCACCGTCTCCGGTGTCACCTTTACCACCATCATTACCTTGTGGATCAAGGGTTGACCCTAGAGAGGTACCGGGGTATGCGCTTTGAAGGGTTGCCGTAGCGTCATAGGCGTGACCTCCTCCACCTCCAGATCCGCCAGAACCTGCAATATTACCTAATGTACTGTCACCTTCACCGCCTCTGCCGCCACCAATTGCAGTGATGGATGCTACGCTGGTAGAAAACCCAGCTCCTGCTGGAGTTGTTCTGAAAGTACCTGAGCCCCCACCGGCACCAATTTCTACAGCAGTGCTTCCTGTAGGAAAAATAATTGTGGCAGAAGTGACACCCCCGGCACCTCCGCCACCAGAAGGATCGCCAGCGCCACCGCCATTACCACCGGCACCTCCACCTGCAACAGCTAAGACTTCACATTTTAGTCCTGATGCATTGTTTGGAATTTCTGCACTTAATAGTGATATTGCCATTAGACTGCGTACCTTATAATTACTAGACCTGAACCACCGGAACCTGAATCTGCGCCAGCACTCTCATTACCACCGCCACCGCCTCCGGTATTCGCTGTGCCGTTGCCACCTGCATCTACTCCAGCGGCACCAGCGCCACCGCCACCAGAACCTCCTGCACCGCCAATTACGTTACCAGAACCGCCACCGCCTCCAGCTACATACAAGGTTCCTGATACATCTACACCTTGAGAAGTGGCAGATAGCCAAGTGTTATAAGATCCAGTTCCAGCACCGCCAGCACCACCTGTACCACTACCAGCGGCTTGTCCATCTTGCCCAGCGGCACCTGCTCCACCGCCACCGCCAGCACCTAGCTCATTAAGCCCGTTACCACCGGAATTTCCTTGAGGTTGAGCCGAAGTCCCTAAAGAATGCCCCCTGTTACCATCGGCATCGTTCGTTCCATTATCGGCACCGCCACCTCCTGAACCGCCATCACCGGCTCTACCAGATCTTGTGTTTTGAGAAGGTTCACCAAAACCTCCTCCAATACCAATTACTGGGCCAATAGAACTGGAGTCTCCTCCAAAACATTTTGTAAAAGCATTATCATTGCCACCGGCTCCACCAGCGCCAACTACAACAGAGTGGGATATTGCGTCTAAGTAGATTGTGCTGGATGTGACACCACCAGCGCCGCCACCGCCACCGCAATCACCACCCCCGCTTCCGCTTCCACCAGCGCCGCCACCGCCAACTACAAGAACTTCAAACAGTCCTGCATCTGACACGGTGAATGAAGAAGTTGACGTAAAGGTATGATATTTGTACCCGCCAGATGTGACTTCTGTTCCACCAGAACCTGTACCAGCACCTGTGCTTATAAACGTGCGTGGTAATGTGGCAGTAACTGCAACAGTAAACGTCCCAGAGCTTGTGAACGTGTGGTAATAGTAATCAACATCACTTGTGACTGTACCGCCTGTGGCTAACTGACCATTTGCTTTGTCGTAGCGAACTATTACTAAACCTGATCCGCCATTGCCGGGAGTGCCATTAAGCATTCCACCTGCACCGCCACCAGTGTTTGCCGTAGCGTTAGCTCCTGTGCCTGAAAGTGCGCCATCTGCACCTCCACCTAGACCGCCAGATCCTGATGTTCCACCAGTGTATCCAGAACCACCTCCACCACCGCCGATGTAACGCACTCCGCCAGAGTCTACGCCCTGCGATGTGACTTGTAACCAAGTGTCATAAGCAGAAGTACCATCGCCACCATCGCCACCATCATTACTGGCTCCTGCAACTTTTCCTGCTTCCCCTTGGCCTCCACCACCTCCAGATGTAAGATGATTTAAACACTCTCCACCGTCATTACCTTGTAATCCAAGGCCGGGTAAACCCTCACTTGTCGATGAATCTTGTCTAGCACTTGCACCTGCACCGCACCCACCAAAGCGAGATCTTTCAGCATAGGTTTGTGCCGCTGTGTTACCGTGACCTTGCGCTCCTGCCCCACCAAGTGCAATGACTGGGCCTATAGAAGACTGACCACCGTTTTCACCAAGTTGACTAGTATCACCATTTCCTACGCCACCATTTCCTACAACAACAGCATTACTGCCAATAGGTAAAGTAATGGTTGCATTGGCTAAACCACCTGCACCGGCACCACCTGTAAGGAAAGCAGTGTTGTGGTAGTCTCCGCCTCCACCACCGCCGCCAACAACTAATACCTCACATCTAAGGCCAGAGATGTTTGCAGGAATCTGTTGAAAGAGGTTCTCAATGCTCATACTGCGTACCTTATGATTACGATGCCTGATCCACCGCTGTTTGTAGAGCCGTCAGAAGAATAGCCTCCTCCGCCACCACCGCCAGTATTATCGGCACCGCTAGACCCACTATCAGTTTGATCGACGTTACCATTTCCGCCTCCGCCAGTCCCGCCGGTTCCTCCAGTGGTTTTAGAGCCTCCTCCGCCACCACCACAGTAATAACCTGAGTCGCCTGTTGAAGTTGCTGTAGCCCAAGTTGAATAAGTATTTACACCAATTCCGCCATCGCCACCTGTGCCTGTGCTTCCATCTGACCCAGCGGCTCCCATTCCTCCGCCACCACCGCTTCCGACATTAGCCCCAGAAGTAGCACCAAACCCTAATCCACCATCAAAACCAATAAACCCGTAACCGCCAAAAGTTTCGCCAGTAGCGTTCGTGTCTCCGGCTCCGCCACCACCGCAACCGCCGCTTCCAGCACGGTAAAGTATAGTATTGGCGTTATCGGCTCCACGAATGTCTCCGTATCCTCCGCCAATAGCTGTTACGCTGTCTAAAGACGAATTGTTACCGGGATCATTGTTAGCGGCTGTTGTATTATTTCCAGAATGCCCTGAACCTCCGCCACCAACGGTTGCAGTATGTGCTCCTACAGGTAAATACATGGTTTGTTGGATTAAAGCCCCGGCACCACCGCCGCCTCCGCTTTCAAAATAACTGCCTCCGGCACCACCGCCGCCAATAAGTAGTACTTCAAATAGCCCTGCTCTAGTAACAGTGAAGTCACCTGTACCAGTGAATGTGTGGTACTTGTACCCACCGCTTGTAACCTCAGTTCCACCTGAACCTGCACCTTCTTCACCAACTGAAATGCGGGGTGTAGTTGCTGTTGCATTTACTGTGAATGTGCCTGAAGCCGTGAAGGTGTGGATTGTGTATCCATCAGATGACGTAACTGTTCCGCCAGTAGCTTGTTGTGCGCCTAAGTAGCGGATGATTACGACGCCTGAACCGCCGTTACCGCCTGCATAAGAGGTAGAGCCGTAGCCACCTCCGCCGCCACCTCCGCCAGTACCATCAGTTCCATTACTGCCGTTAGCGGCA
>Ga0208645_1000372_pt1 | contig 50757 bp, 65 predicted proteins | sample VirMetDEL_Sep_01_FD_184519 | JGI IMG/M metagenome (GOLD analysis project Ga0208645, IMG submission 184519) | Aqueous microbial communities from the Delaware River and Bay under freshwater to marine salinity gradient to study organic matter... | ecosystem: Environmental > Aquatic > Marine >... | reverse complement strand
GGTAAATGTGCTGGTATCCCAAGATGGGCTTGTTAATGTGGCATTACGAACAAGTGTTATAATGTAATCTTGTCCAGTAGTAGGCAAGACTTTAACAATTTGTGGAAGTACAACAGCATCAAGAGAACTACTATTCAAACGGACGGATACTAAAGGTAAGGTTGTTAGACCGATACTTGAAAGCGTAGTAGTTCGTTGTGCAGCCAATTCGTTTACATCTTGTTGATAGCCGCCTTCGCTGATGACTGTACTACAAATTTGTTTCATTGTAGCGGCAGAACCGATAGTATCTGTTGCGGTAATCTCGTAACGTATCGGCAAAATAGCTGTTTTCATATACACTGAAGTCAGGCTATTAGCGTTGTGAAATTTGTGGCAGATTACGTTCTTACCATCAATTACAAAACCTACACGAACTGTGCCTACACCAAGCCACTCATAGTCAATTAAAAGAATCTGTGTTTTTGTTTCATCTAGTGTGTATCCGCTAGGACCAGTACCATCCAGTTTATCGACATTCCAGTTAGCCTGTATCACATACCGTGCGTCACTTGCACTGCCGCTTGTTGATGTACGAATTACAAAGCGTAAATCGGTTTCATTCTGTTCAAAGTACACACCATCATCAGAACCAAAGTAACCTACACGTTGGCGTAGATTAGCCTGTGATTCAGACATTGCAAAGGTAGCAAGGGTGAGCAGTGATTTTCCCGGCTGGTATGGAAATACACGTTTTGTTTGCCGTATAACTTCACCAACAGCAGTACCTACCGTCATAGAGTTACTACTTTCGTTAGGTAAATGGGCAAATGCTCCACTGCCTGTTGAACTGGTATCAAACTGTGGGTCAGCCTGAAAACGATTCTGGCTATCAAACAGAGTATAGGGTTGACTTATACGCAGTCTGCCAAACGCATCAACTGTGTGGTCAGCAAATGCAACATCATTACCAGTAGTACCAAATATTACCTTACTTGGATATGAGGTGATGGACATCTATTTTACTTTTCTATGAGGACGTACTTTTTTAGCGATTTTCTTGGGTTGTTTGGAGACTTGCTTACCAGCCTTAGTTGCTCTTCTTTTAGCAGCAGTGGTTTTTGCGTACTCTTTCTTCGATAACGCCTTGATTGCTTTTTCCGGTAGATAACGTTCTCCGGTTGCTTTGGGTCCTTGTGTGGATGGCTTTCCACTCTTGGTTCTCCACTTTTGCTCTGTCCAAGCCTTCAAACTACGTTGCGGTTTGCGAAGTGCCATTACTTGTTCCAGTCAAGGACTTTGCGGTGTAACTTCCAAAACCAGTTCCCGATGCAAGTAAAGGGCTTGCCAGCGTATAGCAAACCCCATGCAAGGTACTTAATCGAACATGCCTTTACGGCGTTGACCGAAGGTAAACTCGTAATCATCTTCGAGGTCATCCATTGCATCGAGCTTTTGATTTGCGTCAGCCCATTCTCCCAGAGCAGCGTCAAGCCGTTCGAGATTGTCTGTACAATGTTTAAAAGTGTATTCCGCATTCTTTTTCTGTGCCTCGTATTTATGTCTTAGGGCTTCTATAGCTAACTGACGCATGGGTTCTCCTCTTGACTTATTATAGAAGATAAACCTGTCTGTGTCAAATGTTTTGTATTATTAGCCACAATATCGGTAAAGTTAAACTTACAAAAAGAACGATAATTCCAATAATGAACAGATTGTAGATTAACTCATCGCGTTTCTGGGCTGCTAAGAGTTCCGCCTCTTTTTGTTTTTTTCGTAAATCCGCCTGTATTCGGATGATGTCTTGCCACGCATTTACACCGTATTGACCAACAATAAAGTTGCGAAGGTCGTTTTCCATTTGTTCGGCCTTTTTCTTGGCTGCGAACGTCTCTAGGGCTTCTTCCTCTACGGAACCAAATCTGCGCCCTTTAGCTTTACTGTGGCTGGTCTTCACGGCGTTGATGGCGTTCATCCAGCGACCCAAATCGCCTGCCATCGACTCAACTTCTTTGCCTACCTCGAATCCCTTTTTGATTGTATTGTAGGCTGTCGTCGCAATCGTAAGAGCGGTAATTGGGTCCATAGCTTCCTCATTTTGGTGTTGGTTTGCATACCGCTACTATTTTTATACGTCTATTGTCTCCTATGGGAACCGGTCGCTGGTCAGACAACCGGTCTGCAAAGTACAAGCATCTGTCAATATCCGCGAACCGCTGGGTTTGGTCGATAAGAGTTGCGCCCATGTAGACAGTAAGGACGAACTCAATCATTGGTCCTGCAACAACAACAGTTCTAGTCTTTGGATAGCCATCTTCATGTCTTGGATAGCGTCCTTGTCTGCGTGACTAACTTGCATATTGCTAACAGTGATAGTTAAGTCGTGGGTTGTTTTCAGGTTCCAACCAGCAAGGCCAATCATAATAGCCATCAAACCCGTAATGATTTGCTTTTCCATCAGTCGCGATACCCGCCACCAGCCTTCTTATAAGCTGCGGCTAACATCTGTGCTTTACGGGCTGACCACTGACCGGGTTTGCCACCCTTGCCACCGGCCTTAATCTGTTCGAAAAGTCGCTTTCTCAGGGTTGGCTTAGTGTAGTTGCCAGCTTCATTAACTCGACTCTTGCTCTGCGTTTTAGGCTTCGACGGTTTGCTAGTTTTTGCAACTTTCCCGCCTTTCTTGAGTTCTTGCTTTTTCTCCACGCCGCTAAGTTTTCCGGCGTTGGCTGTTGCGTAGAAGACTTGTTCACCCCGTTTACCCCCATAGGTTCGTTTCATGCTCGACATGATTTTTTTACCTTTAGTTGTTAGGGGCATCAGAATTCCCCAGCCTTCATAGCGTCTGAAAGTTTAACGGCCCGCGAACCAACTTGTCTGGCCCACTTCGAATCCATCATCTCCATCGCGGCAATATCAAACCGACCTTCATGGATAGCGTTCCACATCTTGAGGAACTTGCACAAGCGAGGGACACCCATATTAAAAGCCATATCCATGAGGATTAATTGGCGAACAGAGTCGAGATTTTCTACGCACGGATGAACCCGACAGAGTTCGTTTTCTACGATGCGGATATCGTTGAGGGCAAGATACCGTGCATCAGCTTCGGTAATACCGTGGTCGTAGACAATACCCATGTTGGGGATGTCCATGTACTCCAGTTCTTCTTTGGTGATTCCCCGGTCTTTGAGATTGCGACCAATACCTATAGTATCGATGCCCAAGCTGTCTTCGTAAACAGTCAGGACCATACCTTCGTGTTCAATTAATTTATCTAGAAAATGTGATGTGTTGTATTTCATTTGCTCGACCGTGTTTCAGTAATACGGTGATTAGACGTTCCGGGGTGTTTGCCTTCGTGATTCATCCACACGGCGAACGCTCCTGTCATTGCGCCAGTTACAACAGATACTAAACCAGCCTGTGCTGCACTGGGTTCTGGTAAGGACATGAACCACTCGACTACACGCCAACTCATAAGCGTCATTACGAGCATCATAAATCTTGGTAGGATTTTCCATTCTAGTATTGCCGTTGCACTCATCCGAAATACGCCTTTGGTTTGTTCCGTTTGTTTGTGTTCTTTTTGTGAACACCCGGTCTACGCTTGGGGCGAGGTTTTAGCAGCTTTGCTGTTGCAAACATCTTTGCCATTATTTTTTACCGAAGAATTTAGTTGCCGAACGAACTCCAAAAGAAGCCGCAACGATAACTCCAAGTGAGTATTGATACCATTCAGGCATTTCGTTGAGTCGTGCGAAGCCATTTGCTACTACCTCTTCCATTCCGGGAACGAAAGCTAAAATCAGGGGGATACTAAATAAGATAGTGAGCCACTCGTCTTTCCACGAGGACTGACTACCTTTAGCCATCTCCAAATCCCAATCAATCTCTCCAGTAGCTTTCTTTTGCATGACAACAGCTTCGGCTTGTGCTTTAGCTACCTTTGTTGCAGACTGGGCTTTCTTTTCTTCTACTTTGCCACTCAACCAAGTGCTGGCTAAGTCGGCTACGGGTCCAATTAATAAGTTTAGCATGTTACCACTTTACCTTATCTGCCCAATATGCTGCGGATAACTTACCACGCTTTATGTTCGCAGCGTGACGGGCTTTGAAACTTGCACGTTTCTTTTTCATCCGTTCGGACTCACCGGCTTTGGGTTTACCGGCAGTCTTGGCACCCTGTTCGCCAAATCTAATTAGCTTAATAGTGTCGCCTTCTTTGGCAAGAACCACGTGACTTTTAGTAGGATGTTTTGGGGTTCGCTTTGGTTTATTATATCCTGCGAACGTTTCTCCACGATATTCGATGGTCATAGGGTTTACCCCCGGCAAAGGTTATTGCTTATATCATAAAACAAAAAAAATGTCAAGGGGGCAAGTTGCCCCGCCCCCAAGACTTTTTAGTTAGGCAAATGCGGCGGCTGCTGGGTCAACAGGACCAGCAGGAACCATCACAGCAAATACCCGAATCTTACCGTCCATGTCGGCGGTAACACCCAGAAGGTCCAGTGTGTCGGCTGCAGAGTAGTATTTAGCTGCAGAACCGGTCTCCTGACCTGTTGAGTTTTGAGCAATGTCAGTTACCCATGTGTCAGCAGCGTCGGCATCACCCATGTCGATGGTGCCAGCGTTGCTTCCTGCAGTGATAACTTCGATACCCGCACACAAAACAATCGTGTTCGCAGGAACCTTGATTACATCAATGGTATCTGCAGCAGCGAGGTTTGTGGTTGAGAAATCGAGGATTGCTTGAGCGAGGTATGCCTTTGAGCCAGCAGGGACTGCAACGGCATTATCGGTAATTGCGTAAGCTGTCATTAGTCAATCCCCCCTTAAACAATCGTATCTACAACACCGCGAACAAGTGCTTCTGGGCGAAGGACTTTACGTCCAAACACATGAAGACCACGAACGATGTCGGAGAAGGTTTCAGTTGACCGAACAACTTCGGTTTTTGCAATGTGAGATGCAGTTGCAACGGCTGACATGTGACCAGCCAAAACAATTGCTTCACCTGCAGCAGCAGTAACACCACTGATGCTAACTGCGTCAGTTCCGCCAGTAGTCAAGGCAGTTGACTTGTAGCAACGGAAGCCAGCAATGTTGCCCTGCATAACAAGACCGTTACGCAGAGGTGAAGTGCCGTCGCCAGTTACCTGTACTTCTGCAAACTTTGCACCGGCTGCGAACAGCTTGGCATAGAAAGCAGGAGGAGCCACGAACCAACGATTCTCTTCAGGAACAGACTGCTCGTCGAGTTCCTTTGCCATTTCCAGCATCAGGTTAACAGCGTTATCCTGAGATGTGTGGATGGCAATTGGAGAAGCTGCTGTACCCAGTGCAGTGTTGGTGTTCAACAGACCACCAGCAAGTGATGCGTCGTCAGCACCGGCAAGACCAGCACCGTTAGCAATTGCTTGCAGAACGTTGAAGTCGTACTTGCGCTTCAAAGAGTATGCACCTGATGAGGTAGCAAGGGCTTCGAAGTTAACGTGTGACTGACGCTCTTCGATGTCGTCAATCTTGAACGCAAATGCGTTTGCTTGGTCGACAACCATTGTTGTTTGGTCGTCGGCAAGGTCTTGTGGAGAAACCACTGAGCCACGTGAGTATGCACTGACTGTGATTGTTGGTTCCTTGATGATACGTACTGTATCGCCAAAGTTCTCAATTTCCCCCGCGTAATCGGTATTTGTAATGTCTTCAGCAACCGAAGCGCGACGGAAAAACTTGAGGACTTTTTGGCTAAAGATTTCCGGTGTAAAGTTACCGGAAGGCAGGTTATTGTAACCTGATGCCGAATTAAAAGCCATTTGCTTTTCCTTCCATTTTGAGGTTTATTTTAAGAGTTGAAGTCGATTCGCCCTTCAGACCGTGCCGCGTCCAATTCGCTTTCTAGCTTTTCGAACTCGTGCGGTTTCATTCGGGCGATTTGCGAAGCTTTCCAAATCTTTTTACCATCTGTAGTTTCAGCCTTGATTTCCCGTGCTGGGGTTTTTGTTACGGCTTCTGCTGCAGATGCAGACTTGGTTTTCTTCTTTGTAGTCAATAAGCCTGTATCGGCTTTGTAGAGGTCTATGACCCGTGCTGCCCATTTTACGTCGGTACTGTTTTTGTAGATACCTTCCGCAATTGAAGCTGGTTGCTCCTCTAGCCATGAAAGGAACTGCTGGTCCGTTTTGATTTCATTAAAGTCTGGGTGCAATCTGAGAAGCTGCTCGTAGGCGTTTTTCTTCTCTAAGGCTTGTTCCCGTTCTTTAATCGAACCTAGTTCTTCACGTAGTTTTGCAACCTGTGTTTCGGTCTGCATGCTTGAAACTGTCTGAACAACTTCGAAGACATCTGGGTAGCGTTCCTTGAACTCTTCCAGTTCTTCCATTGTTCGCGGTGGAGTTACGCCTCGTGGCATTTCCGCCGCATGTTTGGTCATTGTCTGACGAAGGGATTCGATTTCACTTTTGAACTCGTTTACCTTTTCATCGTAATGACGTTTCAAGTCGTCATACCGTTTTTTGTAATCGTGGTCCTCTGAAGCTTCTTTTTTTTGTTCCACGAAACTATTGCCCGCTCCATCTTGCTGAGTAGCCGCTTCTTTTTCTACGGGGTCAGCATCGTCTTGGGCTTCTACATCCGCCTCATCTTCTTCGTCTTTGTAGACTTCATCGCGGTACTTTCCACGATATAGGCTATCATTGTTGACGGTTCCAAAAGAGTCGTTTGCTTTGTTGGCACGGTGGCCTCTTGCTTTTGCCATTTTATTTACCTCACTTGCGGGGCCACATGGCTGTGGGTAGCCGCTCCGGTTGTGCTGGGGCCACGGGTTCGTGGGTAGCCAGCGAATTCTTTAGGCTAGGAAACCGCCTCGCGCTGCTTGGACAGGCTGCTGTCCGTTTTGTGCAATGCGCTGTTCGGTTTTCCGAATGCCTCGTTTATTAATCTTTTCTAGGCGGTCTTCGCCTATAATATCTACTAGGTGCGGTGCAATCTTGACTTCGCCGCTAGACACCGCAATATCTACAAGGTTTGAATGCCGCTCAAAGTCGTCTGTAGACAGACCACGGCGAATCGCTTCCTTCTGGGCATCCATAATCATTTTACGGATATCCTGCTCTCCCGCGAACTCGACGGCAGCAGCATTTATAATATAGGTACCCTCTGGAACGCTGTCAGGGCGGTTGTCAGCGACTTTATCGCCTTCCGTGACCTGTGATGGCGGGCGGTCAATAAAACCGCTCTGTGAGGCTTGTACCCCTGCTGGCGGGGTTCCAAAGGCGTAGGCGTTTCTGTTTTGTGGTCTGCCGTGGGTAATTAGGCCGCCGCGAGCGTCGCCTTCAAGCCCTGAGAATCCGCCTCTATCAGAAAAACCGCCGCCACCGTGGCCCATGCCACCATCGCCTTTGTCGTCGTTATTATCTGATGCAGAAGGTGTAGCAGGTCCGGGACCAATTCCCGGTGGGGTTGATGGGCGACTTGGTTCTGATGGCGTATCAGGAGTAGAGGGTGTATCAGGTGTACTGGTGTCGTCATCATCGTAAGTTGTGTAACCAGTATAGCTTCCAGTCATAGAAGCAAAACCTGTAAAGTCTTCGGCCTTTTTTCCGGCTCCGGTTGTGCCGCCTTCTAAACCAGCCGCAGTCTGTCCAGATTCCGCAAACATAGTATCTTGAAGAGCCTTAGATAGTGTTTTACCGCCTGTACGAGCAACACCCAGCGCACTTCTAGCTCCTTGCAAAGATATGCCGTAAGCATCTGCTAAGTTCTGTGCATCTTGCATTGTTCCCATCATAGATGTGTTGCCATATTGGTCTACAAAGTTTCCATTTTCCGTGTAAAACCCTGTTGCAGCACCTGTAGTTACTCCGTCCGCATTTGTAGAATAGGCAATTGGAAGCCATCCGGCTTGTTTAAATGTTGTGCCAGATTCTTTACTCATATTAAAACTTGTTGGTGTGAACCCTTTAGAAATGGCATCGCGAGCTTTAACCTGTTCAAAGGATAACCCCATCATGTTACCGGTATAAGTCAGAGCATTCGGAGCGCGAGTAATACCGCCATTGCCTACTTGCATAGCAAACCCGCCTGTTGTTCCTGCGGCAATACCTGCTTTAATAGATGCCATATCTTTATATTGACGACTATGTACCATATCCGAAACTACACCTAAAGGTCCTGATGGTCGCCAACTTTCGTTGCCAAACGCATTAGTCACGGTGTCGCCCACCAATAAAGCTCCCGCAACAAGACCCATAGGGCTGCCTTTTGCTAAAACCCCTACCGTACCTGCAAAAGCTTTTTCTTTAGTGAACTCAAAATCTTCAGGCGAAAACATACTGCTCAAACGGTCTTTTTTGTTGTTCGCAGATAGATAATCGTCGTAAGTTTTATAGTTTGAGTTGTAACCAGACGGAAGGCCATAACTCACGTCATAGACAGGTTGACCTGATGTTATATCTACCATTTCAAGAACATTAGGCCCGCCGTCTTCCCGCCCGTCGGGGGCTTCTCCCGCAACCTCTACATCAATACCTGTAGTTTCTTCCCAGCCACCAAACTCAGGATACAAACCATATGCTTGCCGTCCGTATTGAACATTAGATGTTAAGTACTGCTCTTTAGTGAGAAGTTCTGGGTCGTATCTAGCCATTTTTTACAATTGCCTCGTGGTTAACCTTCAATTGAAGGAGGGTTTCCAGTAAAGCCGCTTTCCCCTGCAGTTGGCGCAGTTCCGACTCCGATTGTGCCGTTACCAGACCCCTGTAAGTCTGTTCCTTCAGGACTTGGAGATACGCCTCCAGCCCCTGCCATATCTGCGGCTGGGCCAGCAGCGGCCCCACCAGCTTCGCCTGTTCCTTGCTGTACATTTGCCATCATTCCTTTTAACATCTGTGCGTAGAGTTGTGCTTGGTTGGCATCGTTGACTAGGCTGTCTGGGTCGATATCTTGGGAGATAGCTAGTTCCCGCATCAAGTTAGGTATCTTGATGAACGGTGCCAGCATCGGGTTCGCAACGGTTTGCAACAGGGAAGTCAGGCGTTGTGTGCGAACCTCTTTTTGCATCACGGCTGCAACACCGCGAGGCTTGATTTCTAGGTCACCTTGGATATCTTCGGCATCTTTATTGAACTGCATGTTCCATTGGAAGTAGGCTTCGCCCAAGGGCTTCAAGAGCATGTCATCGATGTTTTTGATTACCGTCTTCATTGATAGACCGGCAGAACCCATCAACATAGAGAGACCAGCAGCGGTTCGTCCAGTTCCAGATACACCTGTTTGACCGTGCATAATTGATGGGATACCCGTCTCTTCATCAGCAAGCTGACGGCTAATCTGGTACATCTGCAGGTTTTCCCCCGCCGTGTTCGGAAACTTCAAGCCGTTAATGGCTGTTCCGGTAACACCAGATTGGCGACGGAAGATTTTGCCGGGGAAAATATCCATGTTTTGACCCGGAACCAAGCTGGCTTCATCCACGTCAAACACAAGGTTGCCAGCAAGAGCCAAGTTGTCGATAGCCATGCGAACATGTCCGTTCATCAACTTCTGAGCATCTTCCATGTTCTCTGCTACGCCAACACCCCAAAGCTGGTATGGGTTGACTTCGTAAGGGAACACTTGGAATGGAATGCGGGCTGGTGTGAACGGGTTCAAGACACAGCGGATAACCATGTTGCCACAAACCCAGACATTAACTTGCAGTTCGTCGAACTCTGACATCTCGTCAGCTTCAGGAAGACCTGCTTCGTGGGCCATCTTGGAATCCAAGACACCCCAGTACTCTAGAACCTCGTAACGGTTACCCTGATAATAGGGTTCGGTTTCGTCTTCGCGAATAGTGTCTTCGTAATACTTGTCCTCGTAATTAGGACCTTTGGCAAGACACTCTTCAACAGCCTCTGAAATAAAATGAGGACGCTTTATGAGCGCACGAAGCTGTTGGCGGTTCATGCGGTGACGTTGAATAACATATTCACAGTCTTCGATGCTAGTAGCAGATGGGTCAGGGTGGAAATCCCACACAGATACCATTTCAATCCGTGGAACGGTCTTTTCTTCTGGGTTGTAAAAGCGTTCGCCGTTTTCGTCGCGTTCCCATTTGTGAACACGCTTATAGAAATTAAAGGGACCTTTTACGATACCCGTACCCAAAAGGGCTGATTCAAACACAGCGTTACGCATAACGTTGACTGCGTTCGTGTCGGTTAACTGGTCGTGAATAACTTTTTCCATCCGAAGGGCTGCTTCTTGGGCGGGGCTAATCTGGGGTTCGCCCATCCGTGCCGGACCCTCTGCCAAGGGAATACCTTCGTATTTTCTTTGAAGGCCACCTAGAAAGTCGCCACCCGGTTTTGCTTGCAATGCACCCGGAGCCAGTTCGCGACCATCTCCCGGAAACCCATAAGGGTCTTGGGATTGCATCTGGTCCAAGGGGGTTTCCATGTGAGCAAACTCCGCGATACCTTCTGGTACGGGAGTGGCTTCCACAACAAGGGGAAACTTCTTGTTTGCGAACAGGATGTCGATGATTTGACCAAACGCTGCAAGAACCTTTGTCTTGGTAATACGAACAAAGACCTTCGACCGTTCTGAATCACGGTATTGGGTCGTTGAATCGTAGATACCCCTGAAGTTCTTGTAGGCTTGAAGCCAACGCTGTTCGTGGGCGTATCGCCCGTTCTCAGCATCTTCGAACCGTGACTTTACATACGCAGCCAGCCCCGGCATTTGCTCTTCTGGGGCGTGAACCGAAATAGTAGTGTCGTCGGCTGGTTGGAGAAAGTTATCTTCTGACATCTGATTTTAGTAGTCGCGTTCTTCAGCCATTTTCATAACTGAGGGGTCCACTGCCGTTTTAGTCATCTTCTTTGGCATGTCCTCAGTAAGAACGCCTTGCTTTGCCATTGTGTTGAACTCAAGACCCTCACGATACAGCTTGGCTGCACCACCTTGGTCATCAACAGATGTTTTGTCGGAGTTCATAATGTAAGCGGCACCCATCTTATCCATGGTACTCTCCTTATCTAGATAAAAAGCCTTGTTCTTCAACAGGGGCGGCTTCAGGAACCCTGTCCGGTTCTGGGATAAATCCCGTATCTTCACGAGCAATTCTATCAGCTTGTTGCTGACGACGGGTTGCAGGAAGCCGCGTATCTGGCTCCGTATCCATACCTGCGTCTTCTATAGCAACTCTATTTGCAGCGTAAGTTTGTCCACGACGGCGTAGTTCGTCAATTCGCTTTTGTTCTTCTGTAGCTGCTACACCAAAACCACTAAAGGTGTCTGCTATGTCACTAAGAGCAAACGGGGTTAGCTCACTTGCTCCGCTGACCACACCCGCAGCTTCTTGTGCGACCGATGGAAGACCCAGTTCCTCTGCTTTGGCTTTACCGGCTTGATATCCAGAAGCAACTGTAGCTGCAACAAGTGCTTTCTTAGCACCCGGAATCTTTTCAACTGTTTCTATAGCCGTTCCGACAGCCTTAACAACAGGCTCTGCTCTTTTAACCAAACTATCATAGATACCATCCAAGTCATCTACAGTGAATCCATTATCTTGAAGGGCATTTTGTAGGGATGATGAGACTGCTTCTCCCGGCTCGAACGGTTCAGGAATCATTGGTTTAGGTGTAGCGGTGCGGCGTTCGCTTTGAAGTTTACTCAAATATTGTCTACGGCCTTCCGTAAGAATCTCTGTTTCGACAGCACGGGAAGAAGCCAAAGCAGATATTTCTTCTAATTCTCCGAGCGTAGGGTCTCGTCCTAAACCCTTGAACCCTGCAAAATTTATGTCTGGATTATTTCCCATAGGTTTTTTAGTAGGGGTTTCAAAAAGAACCTCTTGGGAGTATCCCGCACCTCGATTAACAAACATAGTGTTAACGTTATTTGCTTTAGTGTTAAACGCATCGGTTTGAACAAGTGCGTTTGTCATACCGCCGATACGTTCGTCAGGAACTGTTCCTATATAGTTATCGTCTAGTATATCTCCTGCTGCATCTACCCCTGCTCCCGCATGTCCCATCCACGCTTTTACAGCATCACGAGGAAATTTAAACTCTGCGACTAGCTGTCGTGCAAGTATTTTTCTAACAGTAGAATGGGAACCACCTTTTTTAGCAGGAAGTGCATTTTTCCAATCTTTTTCTAAAGCTGGACGAATTGCGGAGTCCCATAGTTTAGTGACTGCTGCAGGAGTAGTTTGAAAAAGATTTACTTTTGAAAGGTCAGCATCGGGAGGCAGGCTTTCTTTTGCACGTTCCACTTTATTTCTTAAAAACTCTGCAAACTCTCCAGTATAGGTTACTTCAGGCCGAGTTTTATTGCCTACTTTTTTAGAAGCTACTTCTACTACAGTATTATTATTCTCATCTGTAAAAAAGTTAAAATCTGAGATTTTTAAACCGTCAGCACCAATGTTGCTTTGTGCGCGTTGGCCTGTATACTTTTCATATAGTAAATAATCACGAGCTTCTGGGTCAATAATAGTAGGTCTATCTAATCCGCGCTTGGTATCTACTTCAGATGAACCGACAGGAAATAGAGCGTCGTTGTAAATTTTATCTAGAGCTTCGCTAGGAACAGTTGCTCTCATAGGGTCTGCATTACGAAGTTGTGTACCTGTAAGGCTAAATTCTGTAGAAGCTATTCCTTTTGCTTTATTGGAATCACTAAGACGTTTGTATCGTCTTGTATCCCCTATTAAACCGTCTAGTTCGGTTTCAAAAGAACCAAACTCTTTGTACCTGTGGACACCGCTAGTATTTGTAGTGTAGTCCATTGCTTCTGCAAATTTTCTTGTATTATATACTTCAAAATAAGGTGCATCTAAATCTACGCCCTCATCAGGCAAAGCTTTAAATAAGGGACCTATAGTGTCTTTTTTGCTTTTGCTTAAATTTTTAGATAGAACGGCTTCAAAGGCTTCACGAACTGTGATGCTGCCGTCTTTTATTTTAGCTTTGTAATCTATGTCTGCCACGGGTTTCTTTGATTCGCCTTTAAATTTAAGAGGACTAAGAGGGTCTTCATCTGTTAGACGATTAATATAAATGTCTTCGTCGTCTACATTAATCCACTTAGCAAGTTTTGGGTCTTGCTTAGATGTAGCTTTATACATATAGCCTGCTGTAGCTTCTTGGCTATATAGCCGTAAGATTTCTTCTTTCGAAACGCCTCTACTAGAAGGTCTTAACTCATCGCCTTGATAAATATCATAGACATCGCCACGCTTTCTTATTTCTTGAATATTACCCTTTGTTTGCTTGCCACCAGACCCTTTTTCATTTTTCATAAACCCAATAACAATAAAAGGTTTATCTAAGTCGGCTTCTGTTATGGGCTTACTAGCAAGACTATTTTCTTTTACAAACTTTATATCGTCGTTTGCCATAGGTTAATATCCAAAGGTAGCATCATAGGGCTTAAAGGTCTGGTCCTTTATCCCCTGAAGCGTTTTATGTATAGATTGATAACCAGATGTTCGCGTCATAACCATATATCGCAACGCATCGTAGGCATGGTCCTCTGCTCGCGTGTCTACATCTTCGCTGTTAGTTTTGGAGAGTGGAATGCCTGATAGCTGTGCAATGACATGCTTACAACTGGAAAAAATCCGCATACGGGGTTCGTTGGAGTAAGGGTCGTCAGCAAGCCGCCTGTGTAGTTCCATTTTTCCTTGAAGACGGTTGCGGTCTGAGGGAGTCCACCTAACCCCGGCCCTCATCATAGTTTCTGCGATTGATGGGCCGAATCCGGTTTTGTTCCAACAGGAAGAGTCTAGGACCGTATAGTGTGGTGTAGGGTCTAACTCTTCACATTCTAATATTTTATCAGCTAATTGTTCTGCTGTCAAGTGTTTTACGTATAATTCGCGATAAACCCAAATATTGTTATCCCAGTCAATAGCACCCCACAGAACACACGACGGCGACGAGTAGCCGTAGTCGGCGGCTCGTATGCGGGGCCAGTTCGTGGGAAGGTCAAAATGTTCGACCACATGTCGTGTCCTTGAAAATTCGGGGAAGGCGGCTCCCTCCGCAACATCCCAATCCCCTTCGAGAAGCCGTCTACGCTCGACTTCTGGGAGTGACCGAAGCATGGCCTCGTATTGACCATCTGCCATCAGGAAGGGGTTATCAGTCAGCCGTGCTGGAATAAACTTGCGGTAGAACAGAGGCTGACCCGCTTTTGGGTGGTTTTCAGGCCACACGAAAGTACGGCCCGTCTCTAGGTCCTTGGCCCCGAACGCCTTGTTGGGTTCGTGGGCATCAATGTACATTTTCTTAACCCACCAGCCGCCAACACCACCGGGGTTAGCTGTGCAGCGCATGGTTAGGCTACTTTGTAATTCAGGGTCTGTGGAGCGAAGACGAGAACGCAAGTAATCCCAGACGTAGCTTGTTGGGTATTGGGTTATTTCGTCGATACCAATCCAGTTGAACGCCTGTCCTTGGAAACGGGTAACATCCTTGTCCCTGTCGAGATACGTGAACCACATGGTTGCACCAGACGGGAACACCCACGTCGACTTTGACTCGCGGAACACTGCTCCGGGAAAAGCCTTGGGGTATAGTTGCTTCGATTTGTCGATGAGTTCGGTTAGTTCGTCGAGGGTACGTCTTAGAAGTAGCCCACGATGATTGGGATTATGGCAATAGCGTAGGGGGTCAGCAAGTAGAGCAAACGACTTGCCGCCACCAGCGGCTCCCCCATAGAGTACATCTTGTTCGGAAGCCGAAAGAAAGTCCTCTTGAGGTCCTTCATTGGGTTTGAAAATAACAGGGGTGTCATCAATTAAGTCCGTTACGGCTTTTGGTAGTATGTCTAAATCAGCCGCGTCTATAACACGGGTCTTGTTGCCGTTCACGGCGTTTTCGATATTTTTGGCAGCAGCCGTTAGGTCTTTGACCTTCTTGCGCTTGCGAGCAACACGGGTTTCTTCCCGCTGTTGTTGCTTCTTTGCATTCCGCAACTTCATTTGTACGGAACGTCGCGCACGTTCCCGGTCACTTATGTTGTAAGTGGTTTTGGATTCACCGGGTCTTTTCTTAGGTCTTCCGACCTTGCCTAAGTCTTCTGGGTTCGGGGGGACTAGGACACGTTTGCGTGGGGCCACGGGTTAATTTTCTTTTTCCGCACTAGATGCAGCCTTACGGCTTTTATATTGTTTTTCGATTCGTTCTTGAAGCTCTTTAAACTCTTTGCTACCTATGAGTTTTTTTATAGACTCAGGAACAATATAGTCTGGATTATTTCCAATTTTGTTCAGAAAATAATCATCGTCATATTTTTCTTCTGACATAGCTTTAATCCTTGTTGCCTATTGCTTGACGACCTCTGTGAGATTTTGCGTTTTGTTTAGGAGCCTTTTTAGTTTTTGATTTAAACTCAGGAGCAGGCATTTCAGGGTACTTTGGTGTATTTTTAGGAGGTGTTCCAAATTCAGGAACAGGCATCTTAGGATACTCTGGTGTATTTTTAGGAGGTGTTCCAAATTCAGGAACAGGCATTTTCGGGTAATTTGACATTGTGTTTAATCCTTGTTTCCCATTGCTTTGCGACCACGGCAAGATACCATTTTCCTTACACCGCCCTTGGGGGTGCCATACCGGTAGCCGCGAACCTTGCCGCCCTTGGCCTTTGATTGTCCGGCTATTGCCTTCGCCCTTGCATCGTTTATTTGGTCTTTAGTCAAACCAGATTCTATTTCTTTTATTCTAGCAAGTAAGGGTGCTACTGCATCTCTAAAAGAAGTTCCCTCTGGCGGTCCAGTTTCTCGCATACGGTTTACGTCAGCGAGTAACGTTTGATATTCAGTTAGGTTAGCCATCTGTACTTGTCTCCGCTGTTGATGTGGCTTTGCGTCCACGGTGTATCCGTGCCTGTTCCACCATTTTACTTAGTTCTTTTGAAAATTCTGTTCCCGACATTCCTTTTGGGACACGAATAGCGTCGCCACGAACCACAGCTTCTTTGATAGCTTTTTCATCAGACAGCCGACTCAAACCTTCTTTTTCACGACGAATAGTCGGGGCAACATATTCTACACCGTCCTGTTCAAAGCTAACAGTTCTTATAGTTTCGTTTGCGTAGGTTGTTGGTGTGGATGGGTCCATAGCCCTTGTTAACCACGCAGGACGTTTAGCCATCGATAACTACCTCTTTCTTGGGTGGCAACAGGACAACCCCGTGGATTGCCTGTACGTTGTGGTTCATTGTTTCTTGTTTTGCGATACCGACGCGGTTTAGAATACTTTCCGCTGCCTTCATCCGCAGTTCGTCCCCGCGCTCTATATCTATGGCTGTCACAAGGCTAACCAACTTGTTCGCGGCTTGCAGGGAATGACTCGCCAACATGGTCTTTGTCCGTTCGATGATTTCATCGGCTAGACGTTCCTTTAGCCACGTAACTGACTTGGGGGAATATCCCACGAGTTCGGCAGCAACAGTCATATTGCCGTTGTTTTCGAACAGAGCGTCTAGGAACTGCTCCTGCTTTTCAGTTAGGGCAGCTTTTTTATTTGTTTGGGGTAATAAGTTCATGGGGATTTAAGATGGCACACCCTTTGGGGTGGTACATTTCCACTTTATATTTAGTTCAAAGAGATTTACACTTGTGGCGAACCCCGCCATTTCGTCGACACGACGCATACAGTCGGCTTTACTGGCGTAAGGGCCTCGTGTGTCATTTAACTCAACACATTCTTGGGGTGCTGCAGCTAAACATATTAGTAGGGCAGCTTCGAACATGGTGTTCTCCCGCGAACATGTGGCATACCCCTGTATTATGAGGGGTTTTGGAACCGGTGTCAACCCCTGTTTCCCCCATAAATAACTTAAAATTGAAAAAAAGTAAAAAAAAGGGTTGACAAATGCGGAAAATGACGCTACCATAGGTCCAAGACCTGCCGGGGTAAACCCTATACACACCCAAGCCCCCCGGTTTCCCCCCCAAAGGTTCGCAAAGTTACATGAATGGCCCCCCTGTTGGTTCGCCCAGCGGGGGGTTTTTTGTTTGGGGAACGGGTTTCCCCCAATGGTTCGCAAATTAACCATATCGATAACCTAAAAAGTAGAAAAAATATGTCGGGTTTGCATAGCAAATGGCAGGGGGGGCCAGTGTCCCTCGCGTACCCGCGCACAGTCAGATTTATTTTTTACTTATCATTGATAATTGCCTTGCCGGTCAGACAGCCCGCCGCCATTTTGCGAACACATACTAAAACCCCGCGAACATATCGCGCACACGCCCGCGCGGGTGAAGCGGTTTGTCATGGCTGTTTACTGGGGGGAGGCCTTTCGGTCTGGTAAATGATAGCAATCCCGCTGCAATTCCAAACCCAAAACCCCAAAGGATTACCGCCGGTTACCGCCCATTAATATAACCCGCATAAAAAAACCCCCCCGCCGACTAGGGCAAGGGGGGCAAGGCTGGGGCGGGTTTATAGGGAGGATAGCAACAACCCCCGCCCCATGGTTCGCGGCTAGCTGTTCGCGGGAACCCCGACAAGCTGCATTGCGCGGGTGAATGGGTCGCGGTCATCAAAGGTTCTTATGAATGTTGGCTGGGTTCCATCAAAGGTAGCCAACCCGCTCTCTAATTCCCCGAAGCGGTTCGCGGCTGCCATCAGTTCTGGGCAATGTTCATCCAAGATTGCCCGCTGGTTTAAATCCATAGATGCAACGGCGGAGTGCAAGCTTTTCACCGCACACTGCAACGCAAAGATACGGGTATCAACAATGCCGACATTCTGGAGATAAGTTCTAAAAGACATGGTTCGGTTTCCTTCTCTAAAGTTAATGGGGACAAGCTGCCCCGTCCCCATTGTTATTACATATCTGCAGCTATGATGCAAGCCGGTAAAGTTTCCGGTATTCACTGCGCCCGCTGCCCTTGGTTTCTATCTGGTAACCATGCCGCCGGATATCGTTGATATAGGTCATCAAAGTCCACCGGCTATAGCCAAGCAATCCCCGCAAATACGGAACATTAACAAAACCCCGCTCGAGTTCTGCAATGATGCGATAATGTCCCCTGCAAAGATTGCGCGGGTTCTTCACCTGTTCGCGGCTGGTATCTTCCCCGCTGCGGTCTTCAAATATCCGCAACAGTTTCTCGCCCCATTCCTTATCGCGCTGGGCATAGCTGGCCTCTAGTTCGGCAACATAACCGCGCCAAATGCGGGTCGCCTCTTCTGTGGCCTTTTCCCGCTCATCGGCACGGATAGCCGCCTCAGCGTCAACAAGGTCATTAGCAAGTGATGCGCGAATTGTTTCGATTGATTTAGTCATTTCGTGGTTCTTTCTGCCCATCGGGCGTTGGTTGGTTTAAGCAATGAAGACCGCATATATTATCGAGATTATCAACAGCACGGTCAGACTGCGATAAATTACATAGAGAGCTTCCATTTGTGTTTATCCTAACAAAATCCAAAGCATCAAGAAAAACTCTAGCGGGGTCATGCTGCCAACTTTCCGGCAAAGCCCAGCCATGCCTCAGACTGTATAAGGTCACGAACAGCAATTGAGTTATCGAGCCGTTTCCTTTCTTCCCTGCCGCCTTTGTTCGCGTTTGGTAAATGGGTTGACCAATGGGTCAAAGCATTAAATGCCGCCCACATGGTCTCACCTAGTTCGCGGGTTTCTTTGCTGTAAAGGTCGAGCAATGTTGCAAGCTTGCGCTGGTTGACCTTCAAATCGTCATTATTTTCGGCAACCTTTCCCGCCTTATCAATCAAACCGGAAGCAATCAAAACATCATTAAATTGCTTTTCGGTCATGGTTTTTTCGCGGTAAAGCTGCATCGTTTCCGATTGTTCAGACCACATATCTAAACCTAAAACGCCTTTTGTGATTAGGGCTGCGCTATTCATGTTTTTTGTATGTTTCATTTTCTGGTGATAGGCCTTTTCCCCGCCAAAAACCAAGGTATTGCGGCACAAGTCACGATAAGCCCCGCTGAATACCTGCAATGTCCAAGATTTATCGACACTATTGAAGATATCCAGACGACACCGGCTCACATCCTCTTGACCTGTTCTCGTCCGGCTGCGGTCGATTAAATCGTGAAAATAGATTGTCCGGTGAACACGCAAACCCTCTTGATATATCCGGTCGCAAACTTCCACATTGCCTAGTTTATCCCGCAAACCGGAACCGCTCAAAATGTCGGATTGTTCCTGCATTAGTTCGTGGTGAGGTTTTAAACTATAGGTTTCAAGATTAAACGGTACAACATCAACAACCCGATTTGTGCGGGTATTTTGCAAAGCGTGGTATTTCATGCGCTGCATATCAACAATGCCATCTTGGTCAGTGGTGACCGCTTCCACCGGCACCGGCTCGAAGCTGGCGAATTCATGGTAAAGACTGCAATCATTTATATCGTGATGAACGCTAAAAATATCCTCGCCTTTTGGTCTGGCGTTTTCGATTGCTTTGGTTGGTATCAAATCAAACATGGTTAATGTTCCTTCTACTGGTTGTTGGCATGGTAATTGCTACCAGCCTTGATTTGTTTATGCCAGCCCCCGCCAAACCGGTCAACAAAAAAAATCAGATAAAAAAATGGTGACAGCCCCGCGACTCGCTGCCACCGCCGCCCATGCCGCGCCCAGTCCCCCCGAACCACCAAGGATACCGCAAACGCACACAAGCCCCAGAAAATTATTTGACAAGGGGGCATTTTTGTCAATGCGTAACAAACAAGATTTGTTTATCCGGTGCTGACCAACACAAGGTACAGGTCGCGCACGATTCCGCCGCGCCGGTTTGTTCAGGACAAACAATAGATTTTCCTTTGGTCGGCTTGTACAGGTCGGCACTGTTCGCGCTGAATTGCCAATCCGGTGCGTTGCTATAGCGTACGGAAAAACGTTCACCGAACACGCCGCGAACCGCACGGAGGGCAAGCCCGATATCACTATTTGGCGCATAGCCGGTGAAGCCCCAAACCGCCAGATTATCAAATTTAGTCAAGAGATGCTGCCACAGTTCGACATAATCGACAGAATAAAAATCCCCTAGAACATGCAGCCGGACAATCACCCCTTTATAGGTGGCGCATAATTCTTCTATCTCATTTTTTATGCGCTGCTCTAATTCGCTGCCATGCTGCAACCGGTGCGCGAACATCATATTGTTCCCGTAACAATTATCCCAATGGTAACAAGAGCGGGGACAGGTGGCGCGTTCTTCTAGTGTCAGGGTATAAATGACATAGCCCGCGAACTTGCCTTTTTTAATTACAGGTAATTTATCTTTTGAAAGCTTCGCATTCTTGGATTGCTTTAAAACATTGTGCGAATAATCCGCCAGCAGTTTAACGGATTTGGGATACATTGTATTAGCTGGCTTGTTTACATCTGCTTTTTTCATCGGTTCGGTTCCTTTGTTGGTTAGTTAGTTTGGAAACGTTACGGATAAAATCCGGTATGGTCAAGCGGTAAAATTCGCTGCCCTTGTCTTTTTAAATAACATTCGGGACAGGAAAGCAAACCATTCTCGTTAGTCATGGCTGGTTCCCCGCAATCATCACAACGATATGCGGGGTTTAGCGTGGTTGATTTGTCACGTTTTAGCGTGGGCGATTTGTCAAAAGTTTGGCGTGTAGAATTTGCCATCGTTCAGTTCCCTTTTTAGCGTGGCTAGTTTGTCACGTTCGGCATTTGTCACCGGTTCACCGTTCCAGTCTTTGTCACTGATTTGTCTGTTCAAGGTTCGCCATTTGTCAGCAACGTTTGTCAGGCGTGGGTCATTTGTCGCGTTGGGATAGCGTGGCGTTATTGTGCTTGTCATATATACTTACTCCAGTAGTTGTCCCAAGCTTCACGCAACATATCAGCATATTCTCTGTCGTTATGCAAGCCCAAGAAATCGCGGTGCGGTTCCATCTCTTGCATGAACTCACCAAAGAATTCGCAGTTGCCTATCTTACTGTTGGCAAGATACCAAAAGTCTTCTTCTAGTTGCATTGCCCAAGCTTTGACCTTACCCATTGCAATTCTCCATGTACCACGTTTTGAACCTATGGTAAGCCAGTATTTTGTAGGCTTCTAGGTCGAGGGTTTCCCATTCCTTGAGGTCAAGTCCCTCATATCTAAAACGGGTTTCCATTTCGCCATCCAGCATTACCATTATGGCGTTAGCTTCTGTGGGCGTTAATTCTATCCAAAGTTTGGTTTGTTTAGCCATCGTCTTTCCTCAATCGTAGTTATAATACTTGATGTATTCGCACAGTCCCTTGTGCGCTTCTTGAATAGCACCGTATATGTCATCTAACTTGCTGTCAACTATGTCTGCATCTTGCAGGATTTTTTCTGCTTCAGAGATAGCCCGCAAAGCATCCAAGCAGGATTGTGCGGTGAGGGTGTGCAATTCCCCTTCACCGTCACACTCATCACACTTACCGTAGGTGCTATCTATCCAGCCACCGTTCGCAAAGTCTATGACCGGTTTGTCATATTCGGCAACCCCGCTGCCGTTGCACACAAGACAGGTCTGTCTAGTTGTCAAGGTCATCATCGTCATCTCCAAATTCTGGAAACATATAATCAGCGGTATCACGGATGACATCCCAGTTGATGCCAATGGTTGCGTCGTGCTGCGACTTCAGAGCAAACAAAACCTCTAGGGCTTGGTCGTCTGTTAGCCAATCACATTCCACCTTGACATCATCCACAGACCAGACGATTGCAATTTCTTCATTACTTAGCTGCATCTTCGGTTCCTTCTTCTATTAACTCAGTTGGCATTTTGTCCCATTCACTAAGCCGCATACGAAACTTCTTGTTTTGTATCGGGGTGCAAACGCGAACCCACTTCCTTCCGACAACAGCCCAGACGAGCCGTGTGCCGGATACTGGTAATCTCATATCATAGAAATCCACACGGTACAACTTTGCCGTGTTCCATGTGGCTTCTTTTGGTTTAGGTATATTAGTCATCTGCTCTATCTATAGGCCAATCACTAAGGCTTCCATGCTCCAACGCCCAAAGAACTTCGGCATCATACCCATCGACTAGGGCTACTGCCTCTCTCAAGGCTTTTGCTTCTGCCTCATCGAAACCATCCGCGTTGACAATTACCTCACGTTCGGTTGTCATGCGAACTCTGACTTTGTAGTCGCCACGATTACTCATCACTCATCTCCTACTCTTCAATCAGGGATTGGGCAAGACGATGATAAGCATCATCCATCTTAACGATATCATCGAACGTGGGATGACAAAGTTCGCGATAGCTAGATTCTAGGTTGCACCACGCTTCTGCCACCTCTTTTAAAGCCCCCTTCTGTTTTGGGGAAAGCTTCTTCCAAATTTCGAGACGATTCTCTCTCATTATTTCCCACTCAGTCTTCTGTTTTTTAGCCATTTCATTTCTCCATCGGCTGTTGATACATAACCAATATCGGAAATAAAAAGGGGTGTCAACAAAAAAAAAACGAGGCCAGAAATAAATCTGACCTCGCTTCCCAACCAACCAAGGAAACAAAGGGTAACCACTCCCCCTGTTCAACCCTACGAACTTAAATTTAAAGTACAGACATTACTGTCACGCTTCATAATTTAAGCAACCTCGTAAGGTGTCCCTAGTTTTACCAGCTTCTCACGGTTGTTGTCAACCCACTTTTTACAATCATTTTCACTTTTTCCCACGAACACGGAAATGTCCAGTAAGTAATCTACACAATCTTTTTTCTTCACCAGTTCGCGGTCAGTCTCTCCGATTCGAACAGATGAGATAGGTGCATTGACAATCCACGAACCGTCTTTGCGTTGCCATACTTCAATGGTAGGTTTCTTAGTCTGTAGAGATGTTTGCGTCATTATCTTCATCCAATGCTTCAACGTAAAGTTCGATTGCGTCACGAATTAAATCACCTGCACTAACTTGCTCCAAGCTTTTCTTTTGCAATCGTGCAGCGTGTCCTGCTATTTTATTGTACTGTTCAACAGACATCAACAAACTATATGTCTTTGTCGGTTCAGGTATCTTTGCTGGTCTTCCCATCAATAAGTTCCTTCTTTGCTAGTTTATCTAATTTAGATTTCTTTTTATTCGGAATAGTTTTATTCCTATACTTACTATCTCCTAATAGTTTAGCTATAGGGTTTATTTTAATTATTTTATTCATAATAGGTTTACCTGTATGGTTACTGTTCATAATGCGTATCACGACTGTCAAGTGTTCGTCAACTAAAAAAATACTATTGACACGATTTTTTTTGTGGGGTATTTGTCATGGCATAGGAGAAGCCCATGACAGCTTGGTTAAAAGATTATGTGAACGGTTTGTCAATAGCATCGGAAGGTCGTCTGCGGATGGACTGCCCAGCTTGTGGCAAGAAAAATACGTTTAGTGTTTCGGATACAAATGGTGAACGCTTGTGGTTTTGCTTTCATGCAGACTGTGGGGTTCGCGGGCGTACTGGTTTTCGAATCAGAAGCGACACACCATACCATCCCCTGTTGCGAAAGACAACACCAGTTCGCGAACCACTTTGCGAACCGGAGTTCCAGCTTCCCGATACTATTGTCCCTGTGTCGCGCAGTGAAGAAGCCGTGCGGTACTTGAAGAGGGTCAATGCCTATGATGCGTACCTTGCGGGGCGTGTCGATATTCGTTATGACTTCAGAATGAACCGTGTTGTTTACCTGATTAAAGATGGTAGGCGAACCGTTGATGCTGCTGGTCGTAGTTTAGTTAATGCCAAACCAAAATGGTGGAGATATGGAAAATCAGGTAATCCTTTCGTTTGTGGTTCCCAACGGCTGGGAGTTATTTTGGAAGACTGTGCTAGTGCTTGTTATATTTCAGATATTATGTCGGGAATAGCCCTACTGGGAACCAACCTGCAAGACAGTCACTTGCCAACATTGCGGCACTATGATAGATTGCTTGTTGCATTAGACAAAGACGCTACCAAGAAAGCCCTCGAACTGGTTCGAAGATTACAGGCCATAAGGCCAACAAGTTTAGTTGTTTTAAACAAAGATGTGAAAGACATGACAGATGATGAACGAAAACAAACCTTCCAGAAATACCTCGATTGAACTTCAGGTTCTGGGGTTCCTTTTAAATAACAATTTCTATAACAGGGTAAAGAACATTGTCACTCGCGATATGTTCGAGGGACGGTATGCCACTCTGTTTGATACAATCACCTATGCCCACAAGAATTACGGAACGAACCTGTCCCGTGAACAATTGGATTCCCTGTTCATGGACAGGAACCCTGCAATGCCTAGCAGTGCAAAGCATGAAGTCTTTGATATTATTGCACAACTTAGCGAACACGTCAGTGATACAGGTGACCTCGAACTAGATGTAACCAAGAACTTCTGGGTTCGTGACCGTGCGCGGCAGATTGGTGAGAAGGCTATTGCCATCTTCACTGGTGAGTCCGAACATTTTGGCGAACTCAAGACGCTCATCGATATGGTCGAAGATGGTCGTATGTCCGACAAGACAACCTACAGTGAAATGGACAAAGACTTTGTTCAGCTAATAGAAGAGGAGACCGGCGAACCGGACTTTCCCTTCACTTGGGATTTAATGAGCGAACACCTAGCCGGTATGGACAGAGGTAACTTAGGTATTATCTTTGCCCGCCCTGAAGTTGGCAAGACAACGTTTTGTGCCTTTGTTGCCGCCAGCTACATTAAACAGAAACACAAGGTCGTGTACTGGGCGAACGAGGAACCGGCAGAAAAGATTAAGCTAAGAATTATCCAAAGCTTTTTTGGCTTGACACGGGAAGAGATGAAGGCAGGGGCTGATGCCTTGTCCCATCGGTACGCAGAAGAAATTGCGCCGTACCTTACCGTGATGGATTCGGTTGGTACATCGATGGAAGAACTGAACGAGTATGCCCAGCTAAACGAACCGGACGTAATGTTCTGTGACCAGCTAGACAAGTTCAGGGTATCCGGTGAATTTAACCGTGGAGATGAACGCCTAAAGGAAACGTATGTCGTGGCTCGTGAGATTGCCAAGCGTAACAAACTACTGGTGTGGTCAGTTAGTCAGGCAAGCTTCGAGGCACATGACCGGCAGTTCATCGACTATGCTATGCTCGACGGTTCGCGAACCGGTAAGGCTGGTGAGGCAGATGTAATCATCGGTATCGGCAAGACCGGTACGTCAGAGGAAGAGAACACCACACGGCACATCTGCATTTCTAAAAACAAACTCAATGGGTGGCACGGTATGTTTACCAGCCACATTGATGTGCAGCGGGGGGTGTATTACTAATGAATGTCTTGACCTTCGATGTGGAAACAACCCACAAACCCAAAGCCAATGGTTCGACAACTGCCTTGCCATACTTCGGAAACTCTTTGGTTTCAAACGGTTACAAGTGGTTGGGTGAGCCGCACGTTCACTATCACTGTTACTACCACAGTGTTCGCGAACCGCATGAGTTCGCCTTCGAACTGTTCCAAGCTGCTCTTGACAAAGCCGACGTAGTTGTGGGACAAAACATTAAGTTTGATTTATCTTGGATTCGCGACTGCGGATTCGTTTATGAGGGACACGTCTATGATACAATGGTTGCAGAATATATTCTTGCCCGCTCCCAAAGGTGGCCTCTTTCACTTGTTGCTCTTGCAGAAAAGTATAGTGATGTGCAAAAAGAGAAAGACCTCATTGCGCCGTATTTTAAGGAAGGCAAGACCTTCTACGACATACCTTGGGAAATAATAGAAACGTATGGAAAGGCTGATGTCATTTCCACAGAGCAAGTAGCCCTTGCACAACTCGAAGCCTTTGGCACTACATTTGAGGAACTATTCAATGAACAACCAAACACTCTTGCCCACTTTGCGTCTGTCGCTTGAGATGACAGATGTGCTGTCCCGCATCGAACGGAACGGCATCAAGATTAACAGACAAACACTTGCAGACATTCGCCGCGAGTACGAAGACGAACTGTTTACCCTCGAACGCCGCCTCAACGAACTGGCTGCGGAAGCTATGGGTGATACCCCCATCAACTTAGACAGCCCGGATGACCGTTCCAAGCTGTTCTATTCTTGTAAGGTAAAGGACAAGTCCCGCTGGGCTGGTCTGTTTAACTTGGGTCACGAGATTAGAGGGGCGGGTCGCAAACCCAAACGCCGTACCCGAATGAGCCGTACAGACTTTAAACGCAACGTTGTGAACGAGACAGAAGTTCTGTTCAAGACCCGTGGTAGCCAGTGTGCCGATTGCGGGGGCGTAGGGCGTTATACAGCCCGTAAGAAGGATGGGACGCTGGGTAAGGCTATCCGAATCTGTAAGCCCTGTCAGGGGGCTGGTGTGCGCTATACATCAACTGGTCAGGTTGCGGGGTTCAAGCTGGTTCCTCGTGACCCTTATGATGTGGCTGCTGCTGGTTTCAAAACAGATAAGGAAACGTTGGAAAGTATGTTCACATCCCTGCGGGGTGAAGCCCGTGAGTTCGCAGAAGCTTACATCCGGTACAGTGCGGTTCGAACTTACCTGCGTTCTTTCGTTGAGGGCATGGAGAACAACATGGATGGGCAGGGGTTTATCCACACTGAGTTCATGCAGTGTGTCACGGCTACTGGTCGTCTGTCATCCCGCAACCCAAACTTTCAGAACATGCCACGAGGTACTACCTTTATCATCAGGCGGGCTGTTGAAAGCCGGTTCGAGGGCGGGTCAATCCTAGAGGGCGATTACGCCCAGCTAGAGTTTAGGGTGGCTGGTTTCCTTGCGGATGATGAGGGCATCAAGACAGATGTGGATGCCGGAACAGATGTGCATAGCTATACTGCCAGTGTCATAGGATGTTCGCGGCAAGATGCCAAGGCTCATACCTTCAAGCCACTCTATGGTGGTGTGTCAGGTACAGATGACCAGAAACGATATTACAATGCGTTCAAGGAAAAGTATAACAATGTTACCAAGTGGCACGAGTTCCTGCAGAAACATGCGGTAACAAAGAAATACATCCAGCTTCCTTCGGGCAGGCAATACGCTTTTCCTCATGCAAGGTGGACTGATTGGGGTACAGCAACCGACCGAACTGCCATCTGCAACTATCCGGTTCAGGGGTTTGCAACGGCTGACCTTCTGCCTATGTCACTGGTTTTGTTGGACAAACGAGTTCGCGAACTGAACTTGCGTTCGGTTATCTGCAACACGGTTCACGATTCCATCGTCATGGATGTGTACCCCAGCGAAGAAAAAAAATGTATTGACGTGATGGCTGAATGTATGTTAGCTATCCCGTTGGAATCAAAGAATAGGTACGGGATTACCTATGATATGCCAGTTGGTATCGAACTAAAAATGGGTAAAAACTGGCTTGACTTGGAAGAGGTACTTACTGTATAATCCCTTTACGCTAACGCTCATCTAAGGAGAAACGACATGAGCAATGAACTACAAATGTTGAATGATGAAATGAACACCTTCCTGACTGCATTCGAGTCAGGTAACGAAGAAGCCCTCATGGAAATGAGTGGACAGGCTGACCCAAACAATAAGCCGAAGATTGGTCTGCCTAGACTAAACATTAATTACGATACAGAGACAGATGATGGCACATTGCTGAGACGCGGTGCATGGCGTATCTGGAACGGTTCTGCACCTGTATATGCAGATAAGGTCTTTGTTCGTCCCCTGCTGCGAACCTTTGAGTGGTCAGTATGGAACCAAGAAGAAGGTAAGTTTTCTTGCAAGTCTGTGCAGAAGCGCAAACTAGCTGGCGACTTTCCTGATACACTAGGCGGTAACAAGTGTGGTCGCCTTTCAAAGCCAGAAGAAGATGCGCTAGGTCAAGACGACCCACGGGTTTTGTTGAGCCGCTCTGTTAGCTGCAATCAGGTAATCTACGGAATCATCGATGCACCTGAAGCAGCATACGCAGATGGTACTGCAGCACCTGTAGAGCAGATGCCGTTCATGGCATACTTCAAGCGTTCGGGCTACCGTCCGGTCAACGACTTCATTCAGAAGCAGCTTACAGACCGTAAGATTCTGATGCACAAGGCGTTAATTGAGTTCACCACAGAGAAGCAGAAGAACGGTGGTGTTGTCTACTGGACACCGAAGCTTGCCTTTGTAAAGGAAGTGTCAGGTACAGAAGAAACTGACAAGCCTTTGATGAAGGACTTTGCCGACACCGTTAACGCTCACAACGAGTCTGTGTTCGCAGAGTACAAAGCTGCTCAAAAGTCTATGGCTTCAGCAGACGACATTGATTTGTCAGAACGTCTGGCTGGCTAGTCATGTTACAACTCGTAGAAGTCCAAGACTTTCTACAGAAAGCGGGGCGGGGGGAGATTGACTCTTCTCGCCTCGAACCTCTGATAGAACAGTTTGGCGAGGACTGTAAAGCTGCTATGCGGAAACAGTTCTCTAGCCGTGGCGATTACCGGATTCGTATGTCCGGTGTTGGTCGCCCCTTGTGTCAACAACAGCTTGAAAAGCAGGGCAACAAACAAGACGTTGCCTACAATGATATTGTCCGGTTCGCAACCGGCGACCTCTTAGAAGCATTCGCCATTCTTGTGATGCGGGCTGCTGGCCTAGATGTCGTTGCGGAACAGAAGAAGTGTTCCCTCGAACTGGGTGGGCAAACCGTCAACGGAACCCTAGATGTCATCCTGAACATAGATGGTGAAGAAGAAGTCTGGGATATCAAGACAGCAAGCCCGTGGTCGTTCGAGAACAAGTTTTCTGGACGTGGCGGCTATGACGTTATCAAAGAAGATGACCCGTTCGGTTACGTTATGCAGGGACACCTGTATGCGGAATCGGAAGGTAAAAGGTTCGGGGGATGGATTGTAATCAACAAATCTACAGGTGAGTGGGATTTCGTAGAGGCACCCCGCGAACAGTCTGAAGACCGCAAAGCATACCTAGAGGATGCGAACAAGCGTGTCGAGGCAATCATCAATGACGCACCGTTCAAAGTGCCGTTCCAATCTGAGCCTGAGACAACTACCATTGACAGACAAAAGGTCGAGACAGGCAACCGCCTGATGCCCAAGACTTGCACCTTCTGTTCCTTCAAGACAAAGTGCTGGAAGAATGCAGAACTAGCCCCGAAGATAACATCGAAGGCACGGTTCAAGCCTCACGTCTGGTACACAAAGCTTGTGAAGCGGGAACTAGACTGATGCCGGTTTTGTACACACGGGAGTACCCCCACGAACTGTTCGACTTGAACCCGCAGCTTTACTGTGTGTTCGTGGAGTCACATGAACGTCGTGGGGGTGGTCGTTCTACTGTTAGGGTTCGTGGCTTGGAAATATCCTTGCCCCTTACTTTACGAGACAATTACTCGCCAGACGGTTCCTTGAAGTCAGACACAGAAGTACGGGACATAAAACTCATAGAAGAGGAATTTCAGAACATTGTTCATCACTTGCGACAGGGGTTGGTAGTATGCCTACCGACAATGGAAATCTCAAAAGAAATATCGCAGCTAGAAAAACGGTCCCCAAAAGTAGGACAGTATCTGTTAAAAAGGCTAGAAGGGGTGAAGGCGGGATTTCCGCTGCTAGGATTATGAGGCAAACCCGTTACCGTTCACAGTTCGAGATTAACCTTGCAAGGTCGCTGGCAGAGAAGAAGATTGCCTTCGAGTACGAACAAGCAAAGCTACAGTACATACCCAAGCCGCGAACATATACGCCAGACTTTTATTTACCTGAACAAGATATCTACATAGAGGCGAAGGGTCATCTGGATAAGGGCGACAGGGTAAAGATGCAGCTAATAAAACAACAATACCCCGACTTGGATATTCGCTTTGTATTCGTTCGGGCCACGAACAAGATTTACAGAGGCAGCAAAACTAGCTATGCTGATTGGGCGAACCGTTATGGTTTCCCGTGGGCAGAAGGTAGTGTGCCAGAGGAGTGGTTTAAAAATGACGGATGATAGGGATTATGAAGTTGGTAGCTTGTTGCCTGACCGGTGGTACATCATCTTAAAAAGAACGGACGATGAAAGTTTTAAGATGACAGCATACGATACAACTGCTATACCAGAAGATGAAGATTATATGGACGCAGGGTTCGTGGCGCAGCAAGGGATTGTTGAGATGCTAGAGAACGACTTCGACAGACTCATACAAGCAGGGTTAGCCCGTATATCTTTTATGGAAATGAAGGATACTATCCTACAGGAACTAGAGGATGAGGGCGTGGAGTTCGAACCCCGTGACCGTATAACAAGCCGTGATGAAAACATAGTTAAAGTAGATTTTGGAACAAAGCAATGAAACTAGATGAGTATCAGATGCGGGCAGAAAGCACCGCAGTTTATCCGCAAGAATATAATGTTCTGTATCCGACACTGGGTTTAGCTGGAGAAGCAGGCGAGGTTGCCGAAAAAGTAAAGAAGCTTGTTCGCGACGGTGAACCACACCTTTTCTATAAAGATGATATTGCAAAGGAACTAGGAGATGTGTTATGGTACGTTGCAATTTTAGCAAGAGACTTAGGCTACAGCTTAGAAGAGGTCGCGCAGCGCAACTTAGACAAGCTAGAAGACCGCAAGAATCGGAACATGTTGCAGGGAAGCGGAGACGACAGGTGAGACATGAAGCATACATGAAGATGATGGAAGACGAAAACGAACAGGCCGGTAAGATGGCCTATGGCGGCGTTGATATGGTCAACAGCCCGCCCCATTACAACGCAGCGGGAACAGAGTGCATAGATGCAATCCAAGCTGCAACCCTTGACGGGTTCGAGTATTACCTGCAAGGAAACATAATGAAATACCTTTGGCGATATCGTTACAAGAATGGTAACGAAGATTTGAAGAAAGCGCAGTGGTATTTAAATAAACTATTAGAGGTTCGAGGAGAGAACAAATGAGCAACCAACTACCCACACCGTATCAACAATTCATTCACAAGTCACGCTATGCTCGCTGGATAGATAGCGAACAGCGCAGAGAGAACTGGGGCGAAACTGTAGACCGCTACATATCTTTCATGCTAGAGCAGGTAAAGGATAAGTGCGGTGTCGAACTGTCTACATCTGTTCGCGAAGAGATTGAGGAAGGCATCCTGTCCCTGAAGGTGATGCCATCTATGCGGGCAATGATGACTGCAGGCCCTGCCCTTGCACGGGATAACGTCTGTGGTTACAATTGTAGCTACATTCCTGTAGACAGCCCTCGTGCTTTTGATGAGTGTATGTACATCTTGATGTGCGGTACAGGTGTTGGTTTTTCTGTCGAACGTGAGAACGTAGATAAGTTGCCTGTGATTAGCGACAACTTTAACGATTCAGATACTGTGATTAAAGTTGGTGACAGCAAGCCCGGATGGGCAAAGTCACTTCGCGAACTGATTGCGCTACTCTACGCTGGTCAGGTTCCTTCATGGGATATGTCAAGTGTTCGTGAAGCTGGTGCGCGGCTAAAGGTTATGGGTGGACGTGCTAGTGGTCCACAACCTCTTGCAGACCTCTTTAACTTTACTGTTGAGATATTCAAGAAGGCACGGGGTCGCAGACTGTTCCCAATTGAGTGCCACGACTTGATGTGTAAGATTGGTGAGATTGTGGTTGTAGGCGGGGTTCGCCGCAGCGCACTCATAAGCTTGTCGAACCTCAACGATGACCAGATGGCACACGCTAAGTCTGGCATGTGGTGGGAAACAGAGCCACAGCGGGCGTTGGCGAACAACTCTGTGTCTTACAAGACAAAGCCTGAGATGGGTACGTTCATGCGTGAATGGCTTGCCCTATACGACAGCAAGTCTGGTGAGCGTGGTATGTTCAACCGTGAGGCTGCTGACAAGCAGGTTGCCCGCAACGGTCGTCGTGAAACAGGCCACATGTGGGGTACAAACCCATGTTCTGAGATTATCTTGCGGGGCTACCAGTTTTGCAACCTGTCGGAAGTAGTGGTTCGCGAAATGGATTCCTTGGAAGACTTAAAGGCAAAGGTTCGGGTGGCTACCATTCTTGGAACCTTGCAGTCAACCCTAACTGATTTTAAATACTTGAGGAAGATATGGAAAGACAATACAGAGGAAGAGCGTTTGTTAGGCGTGTCCTTGACTGGTATCATGGACCATCCCGTTTTATCCAAAAATGTAGACAGCAAGCGTTGGCTCGAAGAAATGCGCGAAGTCGCAGTGGAGACGAACAAGGAGTTTGCGAACATGCTTGGAATCCCACAGTCGGCTGCAATCACTTGTGTCAAGCCGTCGGGTACTGTATCACAACTGGTGGACGCAGCAAGCGGGATACATGCAAGGCACAACGACTACTTCATCAGAACCGTTCGCGGGGATAATAAAGACCCCTTAACACAGTTCCTGATTAATAGTGGTGTCCCTGCAGAGCGTGACGTTATGAAGCCAGACTCTACAACTGTCTTTAGCTTCCCTATGAAGTCACCAGACGGTGCCGTTACACGAACACAGATGACTGCCATTGAGCAGCTAGAGTTGTGGAAGACTTATGCTATCCACTGGTGCGAACATAAGCCATCTATCACTGTGTCTGTAAAGGAACACGAATGGATGGATGTGGGGGCTTGGGTCTATGAGAACTTTGACGTTGCCTCTGGTGTGTCGTTCTTGCCTCACAGTGACCACACGTACCAACAGGCTCCGTATCAGGACATTGAAGCTGATGAATACTTGGAGTGGAAACAGCGCATGGAAGTTGTCACGATTGACTGGGATAAGTTGTCTGAGTTCGAAAAGGAAGATAACACCAGTGGTTCGCGGGAACTAGCCTGTACAGCGGGGGTCTGTGAGGTTGTTGACCTGAGTGCGGCATGAACTGCTGGCACTGCAAAACTGAACTTATTTGGGATAGTGATGTTGACAGGGATGATGATTTGTACTACATTATGGTCACATTCCTGCACTGTCCCAAATGTGGCGCAGATGTAGAAGTTTGGTTACCTAACATTGAGGAGAACACCAGTGAGTGAAGAACAAAAAGACATCATCACGATTGATGGAACAGAGTACGATTTTGATACTTTGGAAGACAAGCAGAAGTACATCATCAACCAGATTCGTGATTTGAATGGTAAGATTGCACATGCGCAGTTTGGCATCGACCAGCTTCGAACAGCACAGTCTGCCTTTACGAACATGTTAGTTGCTTCTATCCAAGAGAAGAACGAAGAGGGAGAGGCAGCATGACTTCGATGGAACCAGCAGTCTGTGACCGCAAGAAGTTCGATATCGATTTATCCTACGGCAAGGTTCGCGAACAGCAAGTTGCCGACATGCTTACGGATAAAAAGATTGAGGTCAAATCTGAACGTGGCATGTGGATGAAAACTGGCAACATAGCCATAGAGTACGAATCCTATGGTAAGCCCAGTGGCATAGAAGCAACTGAAGCAGACTACTGGTTCCACAATCTTTGCATTGGTGATGAAACCTTTGCAACCTTGGTGTTCGACGTGCCGTCCTTGAAACGCATCATAAATAATTTAGATTACAAAAAATCCGTGAGCGGCGGAGACAACAACGCTTCACGGATGTACCTTCTGAATCTACAGAAGTTGTTTTCAACAGATGTAATTAAGGCGTACAAAAATGAGCAACAAGCATCCTAAAGCTGAACTCTTTAAGCTTACAGCCCATCTAAATGACAGAGGTAATGTAGAGATGGATTTGGAGTGTGTAGACCCTGACCAGTTTGCTCGCCTAATGGAAAAAGACCTGCCACAGTATGAAGGAACCTTCAAGGTAGCAAGTCTTTTACGTTATTTAAAGTCTGTAGGAGACGAGATGATGGAGAAGTCTAGCCGCTATATTTAGGCGGCTTCTTCTTCTTTTGGCTCTAAGCCTTTTAATTCCGCATCAATCTTATCGCGAATGGCTTTGAGGTATTTAACACGAGCAGCATTTTGCTCTTTCTTTATTTCCTGAATTACAGCTTCACTAACAACCATAACGGGGCTGCGGCTGTAGAAGTTCAGGATATCAGTCAAACCGTACATGATTCTCTCCATTGGTTTGTTGTTGGTTTTGTTGCCATATGGGAGTTCGCGAACCGTTTGTCAACCCTTTTTGTGTGTTTCTTGCACAGTAAATCTAGCCCGTAAACTAGACCCCTTGTGACGCTTATAGCCGTCCTTGGGGTTTTTCATTAGCTGGTATCCACTGCCCTTCTTCATCCAGTGATAGCCTTTGGGTGCCGGAACGGTTTTGATTTTAGTAGCCATTCTTCTTCTTGGCCTTTCCGCCGTACATCATACCCACCACCTTTTTGTCTACAGGGGGTTGCATACCCGTCTGTTCGCGGGGTTGCATTGGGTTGAACATGGTCGTCATGCTTGTCTCTGGGTTCATAGGGCTGCGAACCATTGAGCCATAGGCATAGCCCTTGCGTTTCATGTTTTTCATTGTGCCATCTCCTGAATAGCTTTTCCAGTATCAACTGCCATTTCTTTGGCAACACCCATAAATTGCTTTGTTCTTTTTACAACTGCTTCTCCAACTACTGGAACAGCCGTCTCTATCACCTCTTCTATGGGCATCTCTTCGCCCGTCATCATCATTTCTTGACCTTGCATAGCCAGTTCAGTGAACAGGTAATTCTCTGCAATCTGTTCGAACTTTGAAAACTCTTGGGTGGTCATTAAGTTTGGATTCGCAATCATCTTGTGCAAGATAATAGCAGCTTCCTTGTCTTGAACTGCCAGCTTCATCAAGCTAATCTGTCCTGCCTTTGCTGCAGTAATCATGTATTCTGTAGCAATGTAAACAGGGCTGACGAACCCCTTGACGCCGTTCCACAAACGGCTAACTACACCGGCTTCTGTAATGCCTTTGTAGTCGTTCGTCTGTGTAGATGCGCGAACAACGTGGGTGCTTTCATTCATAACCCGCAGCATGTCCTCTAAGAAAAGGGTGGCATCTTCACCTAGCAGGTCATCCATAGCTTTACGGGTAGCAGGGTCTTCCATAGCAAGCAAAGCATTCTCTGGAGACTGTATTTGTTTGGCTACAAGTTTACCTTCGTCACCTGCTTCACGAATAACCTTACCACCTACAGCCTGTACACCTGCCAGTTCGTAAATTCCCTGAATTGTATATATAGTAGCAATCTTCTGGAAATCTTCTACGGCTGCTTTCGGGTCTTTACCCGCAGCTTTTGCTGTTTGTGTAACAGCGTTCTTGAGCATCTGGATGCCACCACCCTCACCTGAAAGGATGTAGCGGTCTACAAAGTCTTTTGCACTCAGGTCACCAGCAATGTTTTCTAGAAGCTTGGCACCCTCTAGTTCGCGGCGTTCCAACTCTTTGATTTGCTCTGTGCTTGTTTTTTTATAAGCCTTGAACCTATCCTTCAAGCCATCGTACGCTTTGCGAACCAGCGGCTGTTCTTTTATAGCCCGCTGTAAAGACATAGACGCATCTACAGCATCCATCATGTCTACGATAGGCTCTCTGACTATTTTGCCGTCTCCATAATCTATAGGAATTGTCATAGCCTCCATAGTCTTATCCATGTCTTGCATGAACTCATAGCCGCTTTGTCCAGCAAGCGCAGTTGGGCGTGTCTTAGATTTTACCTTTTTATACTTATCAAAAAAGTCGCGGCCCATCTTGGAATACAGAACTTCCCGCATTACATCCCTGAACTGTTCTAATTTTTGGGCACCTTCTGGTGTGGAAGCGTCGAACACATACTTACCATTCTTGTATGTACCGTAGGAATAAACAAGTTTTTCAACAGCGTTTTGTAGGTCTGCAGGCCGACCTTTTGCTCCCGGCATCATAACATCCGACACTGCCTTACCAAACTCATCGAACATTTGAATAGGTTCGAACTTGTCGCGGTAGATATTCCGAAGAGACATGCCACCCTTTTCACCCGCAAGAGTGGCGGGTAGTCTACGCTCACGCATACTGAACAGCTTGTCCAAATACATTGTAGGAGTGGTTGGAACGCCCACGATAGCCTCGTATTCTTTACGAGCAGCAGATATCTTTTCGGACCATTGGGGGTTTGCCTCTTCCACAAAAACATCTAACTTGTCAGCAAAGTTACCAAACTGATATGCAAGGTCAGACTTTCCTTCTTTTGCGTAGCTATCTGCTGTTCTCTTAAACGCACGACGCATCAACTCAAGGTCGTAGGGGTTCGCAACTTTGAACGGGTTAAAATCTGGGTTCCGTTCCATCATTGCAATGGCAAGGTCTAGGTCGTCAGATTTTCGGATGCGGTCAATTTCTCTACCAGAAGCCTTACTTTTAATAGCCTTGTTTAAAAGCTGGTTGCGCATGTCCGCCATGTCTGTTGCACTAAAGCTGCTGTGCAGGATGTTCTCGAACGCTTCCCGCGCCTTTTCACCCGCGCTTCCAAAAAATAGTTCGGATTCAGGACCTAAGAAACGTCTGATACCATCAATGCCGCGACCCGCAGCAAGTTCTTGAACCAATGGTTTTATATCCAATGGGTCTATAGTTTCGGCAAATTTCCGTGCGTCATCATATATTGCATCGCCTTTTGCCCGGATGCTTGCATCATGCCCAAGATTAAAAGTCTCAATGAGCTTGTTTACGGACTCTGTGTGGCCTGTTTGGTTACGCAACCGTTTAGCAGATTTCAATGCCCCGTCGATGCGGTTGTTAATTGACTTGTCCATCGACTTAACAAGAAGGTTCTTGTCCAGAATCTCACCAAGAGAATCTGTGAGGGCACCGCGATAGCTAATCAGGGACGCGATAGTACCGTCGTCTAGACCGTTATCCCCAAAGTTGATGATGTAATCTTGTAGGTTATCTAGGCTCTTTAAACGCTGTTGGCGAGTTTCAACTATCTCATTCTTAATATTCTCCAACCCCTGCCTACGGGCACGAACCCATCCCTCTATAATCTCGCGATTCGCAACGCTGTCTATACCAGCAGTCATCCCAGTTAGCTGTTCCAAGGCATCCTCTGCCAAGGTTATCAGGTTTTGCTGGGCCTTCAAGTTCTCTTCCATATCCTTGATGTCGTATTTGCTCAAGGCTTTTAGGTCGAGGCTTTTGCTGCTGTTTAGCTGTCCTGCAGCGACCAACGTAAGGATACCAGATGTATGTTCGTAAGTGTTTATCATTAGCTCACGAGCTTTTTCCTGTTTAGCAGGAGTATCATAGCGGCTTGCAAACCGGTCAATTAGATTGAAGGTTTCGGCCTGAGAACGCAAAGCGTCGGCTCTGTCTGCAGGTTTTAGTGTTTTATAAAATTCAACGATGGTGCGAGTGTGTCTGCGCTCTACCTCGCTCATCGTGCGTCCAAGAAACTGTTCCATGTTCTCTAGGGTCTTATCAACAAGGATAGGACCGGCAACAGGAATACTTGCAACCACATTGCGAATCATTGTAAAAGGCATAGCAACTTTGCCGGACAAACGACTTGCACCGGCAACAGCCCCCTTTGACCGTAAGTTGCGGGCACCGTACAGGACAGGACGATAGCCTCCCAAACTTGCAAAGATATTACCAAATGCCTCATTTGTATCGGGGCTGTCAAACGGACCATTTTCACGAAAGACTGCTGTTACGGCAGCAATAGCCAAGCTGGTTTCGGTTGCATCTTTGGCGTAAGGCAACAGTCGTCCCGAAAGAAACGCACGGTTGCGAACCCCTGTTAGCTGTTTTAGTTCGGCTGTCAAGCGTCGTGTGTGGTCCTGCTTGGTTAGGCTAACTACACCTTTACCACTTGGAGATGGCAAGTCTACCATCTGTGAAGGGGCTTCAGGACGATTGTTCAGGTTATCAAGCTGGTCGCGAATCTCTGCGATACGGGTATTCACACTGCGAAGTTCACTGTTGGTTCTATACTGTGCAAGCCCAGCGTCAAAGAAACGGTCAGCCTTGAACCGTTTATCATACTGAACCAAAGTTTGTTGAATAGTTTCAGGGTCCGTAATTCCTTGAAGAAGGTTTTTGTATTTGGGAGACTGTGCTGCCCGTTGCATAGATTTTATTCTTTGGGCACCGCCTACAATACTAGCCCCTCCTGTAAGAAGACCATAGAAGCCTTCTTCTCCGCCAAGAACACTAAACTTTTCCCAGTTGTTCAGGGAATTAAAGGTCAAGTCATTTATGTTGTACGCCGCATCTTCGGTAATAAAGTCTTTCTTTATCTTGTTGCCTTTGTCATCAACAAGGAACTGACCTGTTTGGTCTTTTTCAAAAGCGAGGTTGTCATACTGTTCGCCCTCGAACTTTTCTTCTAGGATACCGTGGATAGATTCGTTGTAATACTGAGCCAAGGTAGCAGCAGGAACATTATCACGAACCCAACCCTCAAAATCAATGTAGTTCTTACGAAATTTTTCAGACTGTACTGCGTATTCGGCATTGAACGCATCGGTTCCCGGAAGCGAACCGGACTCCATAATAGATGCAATTACAGGATTAGTTGGGGATTCGGGAACTTTTCCCGGAGTAGACGGAACCCCCATCATCATAATCAAGAAGTCAGGAATCTGTGTTCCCGTGAACCTGCCTGCTTCAGCTAAACGCTGAGCTACTTGTTGAGACACACTGAAATCTATGTTTTCGACAACAATCTGACTAATTTCATCTGATACATTTTGTTTTTTTAATTCCCTTGCGATACCCTTGCGTCCAGTGTAGTTGCGCAACATCTTTGAATAGAGTTCAGGATAATTCTGTGCCTTTGCAAAATCGAACTCGCGGGCTGCTGTTTCCATAGGAAGCACAGGACCTTCTTTAGAGGCAGGGGCAGCACCGGATACGCCATACAAAGTTTCTAGATTTAAAATTAGGGTATCATCACCCTGCAGTTCACCCGTCTGTTCGTTAACTGTAATGTCTGCCACAACTTCTGGGGTAATAAGAATATCACCCAACATGTCATCAGTGCCAGTTGTTTGAATGTTCTTAACCCAGTTCGCAAAACTTGGACGAGTAGCTGCAGTTTCTTTTCGCTGGGCTACATCTTCCATTTCTATTTGCGTTACGGTTTTTGCAGCAGGGGGTGCGACTTCTGTTTCAGAAGGCATAGCCATAGTATTAGGCGCAACAGTAGTTCTGCGAAGTCCTGTTTTTTGGTCTACGGGCAGTTCTCCAACAGTTTTGGCTTCAGCTTCGCCGGGTGGAAGCGTTTGCGTAGCAGCTTCTTCAGCAGTTACCTGAGTTGTTTCTTCTGGAGATAGGATTACTGGAGAATCGTCTTGAGGAAGTTCAGCCATTATTGGTTCCTTTTCCTTCTTTGTTCGCGGAGCAGTCTATTTTCATTAGCGTCTGCAGGAATAAGTCCGTCAGGAGTTTCAACATACCATCCTAAAGGTGGATTGCCGGGTCTTCCTGCGCTAAACACCATATTCTTAGTACCTTGTCCTTCAACGGTAAGGGTATCTGTTATTGTTGGTTTGAACCCTTCGGGAACCGGAACAACTTGCGGACTTTTTAGAACATCAGCATCAACGTCCGCTGGGGCACCTTCCTTCTTGATTTCAGGAAGCGGTGGAACAATACCACGGGCAGACAACGCCCTTTGATTTTTCATCGTTTCGCGAACCTTTTGAACACGAGTAAATGCAATAAGCATCTTGCGGTCCTGAATGTCAATATTGTCCTTGTTGACAAGTTCAGCAAGAGGCTGCATGTCAGCTCTTTTCTTAACCAAAACATTCAAGGTTTCTTGCAAACCAGCAAGCTGTCTGGTTTTCGAACTGCCAAGGAAACCAGCATCACCCAAAAGTTTGAGAGCGTTGTCAAAGTCTTGGTTCGACAAGCGGCCTGATGGGTCGGCAGCACGGGCAAGCTTCATGGCTAGGTTGATGCGAAGCGTTTGTACCCTACCCAGAGTTCCCTCTAGGCTATAGCCATTTGCAAGAGCAATGCGACGCAGCGAATCCGCTGTGGTTGCCTCTCCCAAAGATATACCTTCTTTCAAATTAGTGGTGAAGCTTTCGGTGCCCTCTATCTTTTCAGTAAACCCGAATATTTGGTCGATTGTACCGCCTTCAGATATGAGACCGCTAATACCGGACTGGATTGACCGAACAATGCCGGAAGTCGTATCAAGTTCAGCTTCATACTGGAACAGACGCTCCATCAAATCCGCTGCATCTTTAGTGGCACTATAGGTGCTTGTGATTTCAGACGGCTTGTGGCCTTTGCTCGTAAGAAATTCTGAACCAGAAGGTTGGGCACTTTCGAGACCCATATCTGGTTCTTTTTCAATTTCCACATGTGGATACATTGCGCGAACCTGTGCGCCCACATTACCAATATAAAAGTTCTTTTCGTTTTCTCCGCCAACCCGTTCCAAAACTGTACCCATTCCAATTACATCGTTGATTGGAGTTGCGAAAGTTCGGTCTAGGCTTTCAGGGCGATAAGGTGCAAGGTATGAGGCGTTAATCATACTTTCAACCTGTGTCTGGGGGTTTTTAGACATGGTTCGCGAACTGACAAAGTTACTGTCGAGCAGCATGTGGCTTCCAGATTTGTAGCCCTGCTGAGTGGCAAAAGTGTTGACTAATTCTGCTTCAGCGTCATCTTTGAGGGGTTTTATGGTAATGGTAGATGTGTTTGGACTGTCGGGTATAGCTACAGCTATGCTGTTCTGGGGTACACCTCTACCTTCCGTTACTCTATCTAAAGCACTGTCCAGTATGATATCACGCGAAGATACATCCGTGCCTTGATTAAAGACACTAAACAGGTCATTAAAGTATGGAACATTGTTGAAGTTTGGAATTGCACCCTTTACAATTTTGGTTCCCGGACCTGCTTCTCTAGCACTACGAGTTTCGTGAACATACGCTGTGTAGTTTATGTGGGATGAGTTTAAATAGTTTGCCCATTCTCTGCCTGCACCTTGCGGGTCTGCTTTGATGGTATTTATAACTGTTGTTCTGTTTTGAGGTTTCGACAACCAGTTGTTCAGGTTATTCATTTCTAGGTCAGGACGACCTTTTTCAAAGGTAACCCCAGAATTGTTCCAAGGAAGAGTTACGCCGCCAACTACTTTTGTTTCTTTGGCATCTTGCATCATGCTGGTTAAATCGCCAAGACCGGTTACGTCCATGCCTGCTTTCTGTAACGCAGCGTTAGCTAAAGCTGGGTTTTTTGCAGAAATACCTGCTTTAAAAACATCTAACCACGCATCCCGTGTCTTCTGCTCTGCTTCTCTATCTAGCTTTTCTCGTTCGGCAATAGCTTTGTTTTCTGCAATTTTGCCTTCTATTTTTGCGTCAAAATAGCCCTGCGCTACGGGTACTAATTTTTGTAATACTTTACTCAACCCTTTCATTCTTCAGGCTCCTCTTCACGCTCAGACAAAAAACCACGCTCTTCTACTGGTTCCTGACCTGCACGAATAGCTGCATTGATTGTTTCTTGCATCGCCTCGAACATTCTAGGATTGTTTTCGTAAAGCATACGCAAGAATGTCTGGTCATCAATTTCATTTTCACGACCGGCATTGTCATTTTCGAACAGCCGGTATGGTATGCTATTTTCTTCAGCTAGGTCTGCAATATATAGCCCAAGAGGTGCTTTTATAAGCATTCCTACATCTGGGCTAAATATTCCGTCTCTAAATGAACGAAACACAAGCCCTTCTACAATAACTTCAATAGATACACCCACTAATAGAAGTTTAAACAGTTCTTGTTGTTTGCGCTCGTCATCTAGACGCTTTATCATATCATCTAAGGCTTCATTAGGGTCTGCAAACTTAGGTGGTTGACCCCAAGGCCATTGGGTATTATCTGACGTTAAAGAATGTCCGGGCGGGGCAGCCGCGAACATGTCCCCATATCTTGGGCTAACAGATGACATTATGCTATATCCACTTCTTTAGATTCTGTTCGAACTGAGGCAGCGGGGGCTGCTGCTACACGAGATACAGTCGGAGATGGGGTTCCAAGAGTACGTCTGCCTTGCTGCACGGTTAAGTAGGTTCGCGCAATGTCGGCAGTTTGCGGATTTAAGTTTGTGCGGCTTGCAAGACGGTTCACGGCGTTACGAAAGGCTTGGTTGTTCTCTCCTACAAAACGAGGTGCAGCAGTCCGTGCTGCTGTAGTGGCACCCGGACCCTCTCCTATTTTAATAAGAAAGTCTTGAGGTTTTCTTTTCTCTTTTTCTTCGATGCCTGTGAGGTAGCTTGCCGCTAACTTGCCAGCCGGAGAACTAGAACTCAAAAAGCTGTCGCCATATCCAAATATATCGCTAATAACACCGGAGGTTCCGTAGTCTTCCCCCATCCCTTCATCAGTTCCGAACAACCAGTTTGCAACGTTTCCAATTCCGGTTTCAATACTTCCAAAAAAATTTGCAACACTATTAAAAAAATCCATACTTAATCACCTCTTATATAATTTCTAGCCATCTGCCGATGGTTTCAAGTAGCTTATCCTGCTGTTCTTGATTGTATAGTTTTTCAGCGTTGGCATATTGAAACGCAATACGGGCAAGGTCGTGTTGGCGAGTCAGTGCGCTTTCACTCTTTTGAAAGTTCCAAGCCGCATCATCGCGATACTCTTGCCACAGATTGTTCATGGCGGTCATAGTCATGTTGTACTGGTTTTGAACATTCATGCGGTTGGTTTCGTTTTGGATAGCCGTGTTCGCAGTGTTAATTTCCCTGCGCCAAACGACATTAGATTGGTCAACCGCGAACCGCATAGAGGCGTTGAACTTTTGACGAGAATCTTTTAGGTTCGCGTTAAACTGGCTCATTGCATTTGTTTCAGATGTATTGAACTGCCGCATAGCAGCAACACGGTTAGCGTTCGCAGTGTCTACCTGTGCGCCTAGTTCCGCAAAGAACTCTTCTACTTGTAGTTCGTTTTTGGCGTTGAACTGACGACGGGCGTTTTCTTCAGCGGCATCCTTGAACAGCCCTTGAACCAAAGCGTTGTAGGTCAAGGTGCTTGCTTTTTGTTCGTTGTCCAAGTTTTTCAAATCAACAGAAAGCAGGGATTGTGCGTTTGTAACGGCAGCCGTCATGCGGGCATTCAAATTAGCCTTGTCCATTGCCGCGAACGTAGCAGCGTTAGCAAGGGCAGTTTGCTGCTTGTTGTTCAGGTTCGCTAACTGGATGGTTGCGTACTTGTTCGCATCTTGCTGGGCAATTGCAACCCCAGATTCCATCAGGGCCTGTGTCATGGCGGCGGCTGCCATCGAACTCGAACCAAGACCACGAGCCTGCATAACGGAACCAATTTTGCGAACCGCTGGGGCAGCCCAAGCAGGCATTGGCGCACCACTTTGCAGAGATGCCATTAGCTGGCCTAACTGGTACTGTGTGGTAGCCCGTGGGTCTAGCTGGTCTGTTGCTGCAGTAGCAATAGCCCCTGCAGAGGGGCCAGCTTGTACACCTGTCATATCAACGTAAGGGCCTGTGGGGGTTAGGGTTGCCGCTTGCATGGGTCCCAAACCTTGAACCCCTGTTGTGACATCTTGAATACCAGAGATTTGTCCAACCCCCGGAGCAACGCCAGTGGGGGCTGTGGTGGTTAAACCAGAGGTACTGGCAGTGGCGGTTCCGGCAGTCGGGGCTGCACCCACAGTCTTACCGGAGGTATCCATTATAGTGTCTGGAGTTTCCGAAATAAGGGTCGGGGTTACCGTCGGCATGTTCGTGGCGTTGCCAGCGGCTGCTTCTTCCATTTCTGTTACTATGTCTACCATACCCTAGTCCCTTTGCAAAACCTTATCCAACTTATCCTCGACCCGATGCAAGGCTTCCATGACTTGTCGCATATCATTGCGAACATCTTCACGAGTTGCGTACTCTTCGCGTGTCTTGTTAACCAAAATACTCAAGCGTTTCTGTTCGCCGTTCTGTTCCTTTAGGAACCACGCCAGACCAGCCACGAACAGGCCGATGAGCATATCGATGAGGCTGGTCATTTCCATCGCTTACCAACCAGCAGGTACTTTTTGTACGATAGGTGGGTTAGCAAGGTTGTCAATCTGGGTGTCCAGATTTGCCTGTAAATCAGCTTCTGTTTTACCCAGTGAAGCAAGAACCTTTTCTTTGCACCAGTCTTTTGTGATGCTATTAAATGCTACAAAGTTATCTGGGTCTAGTTCAGGGGATGCTGTACCGTATGATGATGCGGACAGATAGTTACCCTCTGCATCTTGCTCACTGTCACTGACAGCAGTGATGCGCCAGTGAATTGTTTTGATTACGTCTGACAAGCCATCTTCAGAAGGGGCTGTGTCTAATGTTGGGAAGTCCCATGTATATGTGTTAGCCATTTGTTTCTCCTTAATTAGCAAGCCATCAAGACACACGGCACAAGATAGCTGCCATCGTCATAGGTATGCGAAACGTGCGTTGATGTGACCTTTGCAATGGTCTTGCTGCGAACAATATCATCGCCCTGCGGCTTGGCCGTGCCGTCACCAGCAGACATCAGCAAGTCGCCTCGTGTCACTGTCGTGCCTTGTGCAATTCGGATAACAAAATCACCTGTCATGGCGATTGTCATGTCATCATAGTTGTCATCGTCTTCATCCCAGCTATCCATGACGCCAGCGACATTGACATCACCTTCGACAGACGAAACAGCCATGCGGTTTAGCTGTTCGTTATCTTCAGCAACGACTGTGCCGGTAACATCACTATCTTCAAACTGTACAGTGACGGTCTGACCAACGTCTGCATCGCCGCCGTATCCAGTTTTTTTCGGTATAATTCTCTGATTGCCTTCATCGTCAGTAATGACATAATCAAAGCTAACTTGTTTCCACTCGCACATTTCGTTGAGGTTGGTCATCACTGTGCCACGAACAATGCTCGTATCTTTTGAGCCATCGCTAGTTTGCGACCAGCGGGATAGGTGACCACCGACAAGACTGACTGTTGAGCCGCTGACGTTTATATTGCCTTCTGCCGTCCCGTCTTGATAAAAAGTAACAATAGCCCCATCGTTTCCCGTTCTGTTGAACGCAGCCGGGTCGCCGTTGTATCTTGCGGCGGAAAATAGTCCTAGATTAAAGGCATTGAGAACGGTGGCTGGGTCGTCACCTGAATTATTGTATGGACTTGCATCTGCATCGCCGCTGACAGTGACAGCACCGCTAGACAAAATCCGCATACGTTCTGTGTTGTTAGTGCCAAATATCAGCGGATTGTTAGACACATTTTTAAGAGTGCTTCCACCGCTAGACGCAAGAAGCTGAACAGTGTCTGTGTTTACTAGCTGTAAAACACCAGTGCCCCGAACATCAAGTTGAACACCTCCGCTTGGCGAACCCGTACCAATGCCAACGTTGCCGCTTCCCTGCACAGCAAGCAAAGCATTACTACCGTTATAATCTTGCACAACAAGCGCATTTTGTGACGATGTAGAACCACCACGAATGGTCAAACCCTCGCCTGTTGCGCTGGTGTTATAAATTATTGCTCCGTAGGCTCCTGAAGACGATGTTGATACTTGAAGTTTTGCATTTGGTGAACTCGTCCCAATGCCCACGTTACCGCCGCTGCCGATGCGGAGGCGTTCTGCGTCGTTCGTATAAAAAATAAGGCTATTAACCGTAGCACCTACTCTTGGGGCTGTCGATGTGCCGCTACCGGCAAGCTGGATAAAGCCTTCTGTGGCAGATGAGCTAAACCGCCCTACCAAATTAGATGCGCTATCAACGTGCAAAGTTCTGATAGGACTGCTAGTACCAATGCCCACGTTGCCGCTGCTGTCGATGCGCATACGTTCTGAGCCGTTGGTATATGTAGCAATAAAACCATTTTCACGATTAATTATATAATCATCTGCACCTATTTGAATAATTTCAAAACCATTGCCGGTTCCAGCACCGCTTGTACTGTCAGTGAGCCTTAAATTAGCACCACTTGTTCCTGTATCGTGAATTTGTAAAACATTTCCATAGCTAGTAGCTGGCGAACTCGTCCCAATGCCCACATTGCCGCTGCTGTCGATGCGCATTGCTTCTGTACCATTAACATCAAATTCATAGTTATAACCACTACCAATATTAAAACCTAAAGAGGTAGGTGAAGCTAATTGAACTGCACCTGCACCCAATGGTTCTACATTAAAAGTACCTGCACTTGTTTTAACTGATAAAGTTGAACTAGGTGAACTCGTCCCAATGCCTACGTTGGCATCTAAAACAATGTCGCCAGTGCCATTTGGGTCGATGGTGAGGTTACCGTTCGTGTCGGTGCTTGAGATGGTGTTGCCATTGATGTTAATGTTGTCAACGTCTAGGTCACCAACTACGTTAGCAGAGCCTGTGATTGTGAGTGTGGCAGTATCAATGGTTACAGCGGTAGAGGCATCAATGTCAACTGTGGGGGCTACAACTTCCAGTTCAACGTCTGCGTCAATATCGAGTTGACCGTCTACGCTAGAGTTGATAAACAGGGCTGTGTCCCGGAATTGTACTTTCTTGTCGGTTGCAACCAAAATATCTTCGCCCAAACCGTCAATATAGGCGGTTCCATCAAGATACATATCCTTGAACTGCAGGGAAGCGGTTCCAATATCCAACGTGTTCGTGGTCTTCGGCTTGATTTCTGTGGCACTTGCAATGAAATCTTGAACCGGACCAAGCACGGTAATCGGCGCACCTTCTGCTGCCGTGCCATCGTGGGTGTGGCCCGTTGACTCGTTAAACGCAGCTTCAATAGCGTCATACTCAGAATCTATATCTGACGCATTGATTATGTTCCCGTCTGCAATATTATTCAGCGTATCCGCTCTAGTATACCCGGTTCCCATTACATGTACTCCTGTAGCAATTTATTCTGCTTTTTAAGGTTGACCTCTGCCGGTATAACCTGTAGGTTTGTGTGTATATGCAGACCGCATACATTAGCACCCGCTAAAGGTATTATATGGTCTACATGCAAATTCAAATTAAATGTTGTATTTAGCCAGTTACAATGGTCGTATATGTATTTTATTCTACTTAAATTAGCCCACGCAGGAGTAGCTTTTTTCTTTCGTGCTCTTCTAATAGCAGTGTGATAATTTACAAGACCTCTATTATTACTTTTCCAAAGTCTTCTAGCTAAATCGTGTTTCTCTTTATTCCTGTTAGACCAGCTTCTATTAGCAAGCAATACCCGGTCTTTGTTTTGTATATATCTAGTTCTGCCTATTTTTGATGAACATACCTTGCATTTAGATTGTACACCTGTTTTATTTCGCGAACATTTATGGAATCCATCAAGAGATTTTACTGTGTCGCATTTTCTACAAAGTTTACCGTCTTCCATAAGTACCATATTCGAGCGTAACTGCGTCCAAAGAGTGTGGTGGGTTCGTTGAATTCGCACGGAACTGGAGCGAAACAACATACCCAGAGCCTACCATCTGGCTCTCAAATAATCGTTGAATTGTACCACCATAACTACCTGTTCCATAAATAGCGGTTCCATAAAATGCCGGGACGTTTGCCCCTGAAGTGTTGTCGAACACGACGGGGGTAGGTTGGATAATTCCCAACTCGTCAAAATCAAACAGCAGGTTTACTTCACTGAAGAAACTGCCATCTGGGTCCGTGTACAAAAACATCTTGTAGATGGTCTTGCGAATCCGGGGGTCGTTGATTGGGATGTACGGGGTAGCAAAGGTCGAATAAATCTGCGCCCCATCCAAGCTGTTTCCCGACTCCATCTGGTAAACGTATCCGGTTGTGTTCGCGAACACGATGGTTTCAATTCCTTCGTAGAGATTGCTACTGGCAACGTATGCCTTGAATCCCCGCAACTCTGCCCAGTTGATTCCCTGCTCCACCTGCGAACCGATGATACCCTGTGATGCGTCTGCCGAAAAGTTCGTGTTGTACCCAAGCAGCCTGTACTGGCTCTTAGGGCGAATCACCACACTGCTAAATGAGGTGTTGCGGTTCACGAAGTCGGTTACGTCATCTTGTATCGGCTTTGATGCAACAGCAAGGTTGAAGTCCCCCACCCTGTCGGTTGCAGACAAGCTTCGTATTCCATCTGGTCCCAAGTAAAGTACGTCCCCGCCAATCTCTTGAATTGTGTCAGTTTCTGTACAACCGGTGTCCAGAGTGATAGGCTGAAGCTGGAAATCCCCAATCGTATTGCCTACCAATCGCTTGATAGACCTCTCACTAAATATTATAAGCTGTTCTCTAAAAATAATCAAGCCCGTAATTGCACTTCCGACATTTATTGTTCCTGCGCCACTTGCTGCAGAGAAATCATCGTAGGTGTAGGGGGCTGTAAACAGCAGGTTCGAACCCTTTGCAAAGAAAAGCTGGTTCTTGAAGTTTGCTACGTGGCCTGCGCCGTTACCGTCCGTAGGAATACCGTCGAGGGCGGTAAAGAACGTTCCGTCGTACACAAATGGTACGTTGGCCCCATCAACCCCTACCATGTAGTCGGTTCCGCTGTAGTTGAAGTTCACGAACCGGTGTTTGTCCATGCCGGTACGGTCTACAGAAAGGAACGTCAGGGCTGCGTTGTCTGCGGGGCTACTGTTCAGGGCAGGGTCGATAGCAAAGGTTGCAGAGCCGCTGGTAACTGTTGGGGTAGCTGTCAAGGTGTAGATTAGGTCTACGCCTGCAATCGTAAAGGTGTCGCCAACCTGTGGTGTTCCTGTGATGCCATCCACAACCAAGCTAGTTCCGGTTTGCGAACCACCGTCTACCAAGACAGTACCATAGTTTGGCGTGTTTATTTTTGTCCAACCGGAACCCGTCGATTTAAACAGGTCTGAACCCCGTGCTGCAATCACTGCGCTTTCGAAGGTGTGTACCCCTTGAATGATTCCAGAGCCAGATACAAAGGTTAGGGCATCTTGGTCAGAGGGGTTTACGACCATCGTTTGGTCTAGGGTCAAGGTAGCCCGTTTGTTCACGGAACTAAAAGAGACACCGCCAGATGCAATCGTGTAGCGGAACGACAGAACAGCATCATCTGCGGGTGCTACTGTAATTGCCGGAGTGATGGTCAGGGTGGATGCCGTACCTACGAGAGCGGTTGCGGCACTCACTGTGTAAACTGTGGTATCCCCAGCGATAGTAAATGTGTCGTTTGCAGATGGGGCAACATCCAAGCCATCTACGTTTAGGCTCGTTCCTGTTTGTGCTGCGCCGTCTACAGCCCCGCCAGCAAGAGAAAACACGTCGGTTGCGGCAGGTGCAGTGTAGATGTTGCCGACAATCAGGGTTGTGCCGCTCTGTCCGTTACCGTGAACCAGTGGCGCACCATACGGGGGAACGATGTCCGGGTCGTACTTATCGTAGCCTTGAATCGAACGATAACCACCCTCGATAGATGGTTCGTAATTACGAAGGATACGAGCCGACCCCGGAGCATTGATACCATGCTGCAACGGGGACATGTTCGTGATGAGGCCACCTTTAAATTCGATGGCGTATGTTTGCCAACGGTCAGGCATGGGCTTACGATGCCCTCATGTAGATGTTTTCATTGACCGTTACTGTTCTCATCTGTTTAATACCCTCGTCGAACTTGCGTTGTGAAACCGATGCCATCTCTAGATTGTCACGGAACATGTAGGCATAGTACATAGCCCCATCGATGATTACATGACGAAACCGCTCTGGAATTGTCGGGACATCCGTATTAAGGATGAGGTCAACAGGGTCCATGAAATACTCAAAGTCTACCTGATAGGCTTTGTCTGGCATGGGAACCACGCCCCACTCACCGTTTTGGGTACGGAACACACGCTCTGGAACTGCACCTAGAGCCGTGTTGGTTTCGTCCTCTTGGTCGATGAACCGGTCTATATATTCATCGTAACTAATCTGAGTTAGGTGTTCGGCTCTGCCTAATCCCAACGCTGCATCTCTGCGAACACGAAACGTATCAAAATCAACGTACTTTGCCTGAGACGGAATAGGGTATCTGGTAACCCCTGCAGTTAAAGTTTGCTGGTATGTGTTGTGATTGAAAGGCCAGCCAAAGTGCGCCTGATTGATGTGACGAATAGAGGAGTTCACAGCCTCTTTGATTGCGCTGTAAAACCCCGTAGCTGACGCAAAGTTCGCAGAGGTTAGCTGCGTCTCATTTAGGCGTTTGGCAACATCGTTGGTTAAACTGAGATAATCATAGGCCATAGTTACCGGGTCCTTACTTTGAGGTTAACGGAGCGAATAGCTGTGCTGCCTGTGGTGTCTGTCATCGTACAATAAAACGTGTAGTTTCGGGTGTTTACTCCGCTGCCGATATTGATGGTGGCAACCGTGTTGGTCTGTGTTTGGGACACATTCTGGATGCTGTCCGTGGTTGCCCCGCCTGATGCGGTAGTCAGGTCCTGACCCGAAGCCAAAACTGTACGGGTAGAGTATGCGTCGGTCTCGACAGACCAGACGACTGTGGAGATGGTTGCAGCACCAAGAAACCGCGACCAGTCCATGCTATAGTCGAGCGTCTCTCCGGGGTCTTTGAAGGGCCATTTGTATGACATAAATTACTCCACGTAAACTGTTCTTGTAAAGCTGTTGCCGATACTTTCTACCGCAACAACCCGTGTTTCTTGGGGAACGTTGATTGTTCGTTCGTAAGTTGTAAGTGGCATTTTTAAGCTGCCCTGTCTATCACTGAGGTACGCCGTCTATCATATAGTTCGCGAACCGCGTTAAAATCGAATTGTACTCCGGTATAAGTTCCGGTTCCGACAGTAAAGGTTCCTTGTACACCCGAAATTCCAGCGGTGGTGTGAAGCGTTAAACTTCCAACGGCACCTGTGGCTGCTACCCCTGTCGCTATTCTTTCGGTTGGTTGGTCTTCTACACCACCGCAAGTTACTGTTCCTTGAACACCTGTTAGCGTGAGAGTGTTACTATGCTCAAGTGTTCCTATCG